>Ga0187781_10001621_pt1 | contig 17100 bp, 18 predicted proteins | sample 0715_SJ02_MP02_2_FD_132447 | JGI IMG/M metagenome (GOLD analysis project Ga0187781, IMG submission 132447) | Tropical peat soil microbial communities from peatlands in Department of Meta, Colombia - 0715_SJ02_MP02_20_MG | ecosystem: Environmental > Terrestrial > Soil > Wetlands > Peat | place... | reverse complement strand
GAGTGAACCGGACCGCAAAACCTGCCAGCTCACCGACATCATCGAGGCTTCGCTGGCGATTGCCGATATCGAAGCCCGCCGCCAGGCAGCCACCATCGATGTCCGGCTGGCAGAACAGCTTCCGGCGCTCTATGTCGATCCCATCCTGGTGGAGCAAGTTTTGCTCAACCTGATCAAGAACGGTATCGAAGCCATGCAGGACTGCCCGCCCAGCGAGCGCGTACTGCATGTGGAAGCCCGCCAGCTCAACCCGCGCCGTATCGAAATCGCCATCAGCGATCATGGCCACGGCGTGCCGCTGGATCTGAAAGAACGGCTGTTCGATGCCTTCTTCACCACCAAGGCCGAAGGCATGGGCATGGGCCTGAATATCTGCCGCACCATCATCGAATTCCACGAAGGTCAATTGTGGGTGGAAGACAAGCCCGGTGGTGGTAGTATTTTCCGATTCACGCTACCGGTATCCGAAACATGAGCGCCCCGTCTCCCCAGGTTCATATCGTCGATGACGACGAAGCCTTTCGCGATTCCCTGGTTTTCCTGCTGGAAAGCCACGACTACGCCATTTCCTGTCATGCCAGCGCAGAAGACTTGCTGCAAGATTTCCAGCCACACGGTGCCGGCTGTCTGATTGTGGATATCCGCATGCCCGGCATGAGCGGGCTGGAGTTGTTTGACGAACTGGCAAACCGCCAGAACCCCTGGCCGGTCATTTTCATCACCGGGCATGGCGATGTGCCCATGGCGGTGCAAGCCGTCAAACGCGGAGCCTACGATTTTCTGGAAAAGCCCTTCAATCAGCAGGCCCTGCTCAATGCGGTGGATAGCGCGCTGGTGCTCAGCCAGCAGCAGCAGGCCAGCAGCGCCGTGCGCGACCGGGTTGCCGAATGCCTGGCCTCGCTCACCAGCCGCGAGCGAGAAGTACTGGACAAGGTGGTAGAGGGCAAGATGAACAAGGTGATTGCCGACGAACTGGGCATCAGCATCAAGACCGTGGAGGCCCATCGCGGCAAGATGATGGACAAGATGAAAGTCCGCTCCATCGCCGATCTGGTGCAGGCGGTCATGGCGCACCGCTGAGCTGGCGGCATTGGGAGTATCCCCAATGGTTGGCAAGGGCAGCGGCCGCTATGATGGGTCGTCACACTCTGGTTTGCCTGCTGCAAGATTGCAATGCGGGCAAGAATGTAGCGCACGGCTACGGACAGGTGTGAGATCAACCCTCCCGCCAGACACTGTCTGGCGCTTTGAGAGCCCCGATCAGCCAAGGCTGTCGGGGTATTTTTTTGTCTGTTTCGCCTCCCGGACTCAATGCAGATAAATCCCCTCCGGTCTGGGCTCTTCCACCACCATGGGCAGCCCCTGCATCTCGCGCACGGAGGCCTCGATGGTATGGCATAGCGCCGCCAGCGGCAGATCATTGCCCTCGCGGCCAAATGGCTCCTCCAGCTCCTCGCCGATGGTTTCCAGAGCCAGATAGGTATAGGCGATAAACACCGCAATCGGCGGTGTCAGCCACCCGATGCTGCTGACCAGGCCAACCGGCAGCAAGAAGCTGTAGATGGTGACGGTACGGTTGAGCAACACCCGATAGGTATAGGGGATGGGCGTGCCGCCAATCCGCTCGCAGCCACCCAATACTTCAGACACGGTATTCAGATTACGGTCCAGTGCATGCCATTGCAGCTCGCTCAGCACGCCCTCCTGCTGCAATTGCTGCACCATTTTGCCGATTCGCCCCAGAATGACCGCAGGTCGATAACGCGCGGTCTCCACCTGAGGAAGAAAATCGGCCGGCAACAGCCGCTGCAGATGCGGACACTCGGCCTCGCCGCGCAACTGAGCCTTGAGTGCGTAGGCAAAAGCACTGCACAGATCCAGAATCTGCGGCACGGCCGGATGCGCAGGGGCCGCCGCCAGCAACTGCCTGGCGATGGAGCGGTTGACAATCAGCAGACTGCCCCACAGTTTGCGCGCTTCCCAGAAACGGTCATAGCTCACCGAGTTGCGAAAACCCAGGAAGATCGCCAGCGAAACCCCCAGCAGGGAGAAGGTCGGAATGCTCAATGCCGAATCGGCATGGCTGCTCAACCACCAATGCCTGGCGGCAGAAGACAGCAAGGCAATCAGCAGAACCAATAACAGGCGCGGCATGATGCGTGGCAAGACCGAGCCATGCCAGACAAACAGCAAGCGAAACCAGTGAACAGGTGAACGGACAATCATAAAATGGCAGCAAGAAATTCAATGCAATCCTGCATGATAAGACATTGTCGTTTATGTTGCAGTGCAAAATCGGAAATGCCGATTCTCTTGCCCTGTTCGCCGCATGATCTACAGTAGAGGGATGGAAACCGTCCCGCGTACTGCCCTTACTCTGACACTGGGCCTGATGCTGAGCATGGCAAACTGCCACGCCGCCGAACTGGTCATTGCCTGTGAAGATAATCTGCCGCCCTTCTCCACTGGACCGGCAGGCCAGGAACACGGCATTGTGGTGGAAATCGTCCGCCAGCTGATACAGGACCTTGGCCGGCATGACAGCATTCATCTCTACCCGTGGAACCGGGTGTATACCATGGGACAGAACGAACCCAATACGCTGGTCTGTGCCATGGCACGCACGCCGGAACGGGAAAGCCTGTTTCAGTGGATAGGCGAAGTCATTCACTCCCCACCGGTGCTGTTCGGCCTGAGTGACAATAGCGCCCACCTGCCGCAGGATGGCAATCTGGATGACTACCGCCATTTCACCATCGGCGTCTTGCACGGTTCGTATCAGGAAAAATATCTGCAAGAGCACGGCTTTACCGCACTGGAACCCTTTGCCAATTATGGCCAGGGCTATCAGATGCTGCGCGCCGGACGTATCGACCTGTGGGCCGCCAATCAACTGACGGCCTTGAGCACGGTAAGGCAAATGCATGATGATCCGGCCCGCTATCTGCATACCGTATTCACCTTCCATGACCTGCCGCAGGGCATGTCCATGGCATTCAGCCTTGGCACCCCCAAAGCCACGGTCGAAGCCTTTCGCAAGGCCTTGAGCAGCCTGAAACACGATGGCCGCTATCAGCGCATCCTGAGCAACAGCCAGGATTGAGCAAAAGCCGCGCAAGGATTTCCCCAATAGCCAGGCCGGTCGTCTGACACTACAGTAAGACCCAGTGCCATCAGCAGGCAAACGAGGAGCAGAGCAATGCCCACCCCCATGCCCACCGACTGGCAACACCTGTTTCAGCACGAGCCCTTTGCCGCCATGGATCAAGCCCAGCTCGCGCTGCTGCAGCAACATGGCCGTCGCCAACACTATAAACGCGGCAGTATTCTGACCGGACCGGAAATCGGCCAGGCCAGCCAGCTGTTCATCTTGCTGGACGGACAAGTACAAGCCGAAGACATGTACGGTGGCCAACCCTTTGCCCTGCTTGGTCAGGGAGAAATGTTTCCCCTGGGGGCCTTGCTGTCACAGCGCCCGGCCACCAACCGCTATCGTGCCGAAAGCGATTGCCTGTTGCTGCAGTTGCCGCAGACGGTATTTGCCGAGCTATGCCGCCAGTCTCCGCCATTCCAGCTGTTCTGCACGCAAAGGCTGGCCAATCTGCTGTCTCGCGCCAGACAACTGCATCCTGCCGCGCTGGGCAGCCAGGGCTTGAGCCTGCACACCCCGCTATCGGCCGTCATTCAGCGCCCGCCGGTCAGTTGCCGCCCCGAAACCCCCTTGCGCCCGCTGCTGCAACTGATGCAGCAGGAAAATGTGGGTTCAGTCGTGATTACCAGCCCGGAACAGCGTCTGCTGGGACTGTTTACCCTGCGCGACCTGCTCAAGGCGCATCTGGAAGGCCATGCCGACGATACACCGGTCGAGCAACTGATGCGCCAACCCAGTTGCATCCTGCCGCCCAGTGCCTTGGCCAGCGCCGCCATGCTGGCACTGGCACAAAGCGGCGAGCGCCATGTCATGGTATGCGAAGGCCTGAGCCTGATCGGCATCGTTTCCGAACATGATCTGTACCGCCTGTCCCGTCTGGACATGAAGGAAATGCTGCAACGTCTGAGCCGCTGCGACAGCACCGAAGCCCTGGCCGTGCTTGCCACCACCTTCCGCCGTCAGGTGCTGGCCCAGTTCAGCCAAGGCATGGAAGCCAATGCCCTCACCCGTTTGCTGACCTTGTTCAACGACCAGTTGCTGGCCAGACTCTGCCAGTTACACCTGACACAGGCCGGACTGGAACAGGTGGAAATCTGCTGGCTGCAGTTTGGCAGCAGTGGCCGGCAGGAAAACACCCTGAATTCAGACCAGGATAGCGGTCTGGTCTTCCGCAGCCAGGACCCGCGGCAACATCGAGAGCTGGCCCAGCAATTGCCGGCCATTGCCCAACGCATCTGCGCCGCACTCAGCGCCTGCGGTATTCCCTTGTGCCGCAATGGCATCATGGCTGCCAACCCCAGCCACTGCCTGCCGCTGGAAGAATGGACCGATAGCCTGCTGACCGCCCCCATCAAGCAGGCTGGGCATCTGGGCCTTTATCTGGACATGCGTCCGGCCTGGGGACAGCATGGGCTGGGCCTGGAACTGGCCGCACGCTTGCAACAACATGCCCGCCAGCCAGATGTTCTGAGCGCACTCAGCCGCCAGGCGCGACGCTACCAGCCCCCTCTGGGCTGGACGGGACGTGTACTGGCCGACCAGAATGCGCAACTGGATTTGAAAGCAGCGGTAGACCTGTTTGTCGATGGCGCACGCATCCTTGCCCTGCAAGCGGGTTCGGCCGCCAGCCGGACCAGCGAACGTTTTGCCGCAGCCGCCGGGCTACCGGAACTGTCGGCCAGCGACTGCCAGTCCTTTGCCGACAGTGCGCAGTTTTTACAAGAACTACGGCTGCGCCACCAGCTGTCCAGCCAGGAAAAAGGCCGACGGCTGGATAACCTGATCGAACCCGCCGCGCTGGGCATGCTGGATGCGCGCATTCTCAAGGAAACCTTGCGACAGGGGCGCAAGTTGCAAAGCTGGCTGGCTCGCCATCTCCCCTGAATCCGTGGCGTATTTTGGCCATATTGAACAGAAGGTTGTGATCTGGGGAGGAAACCCGGATAATTTTGCGGTTTTGCTTCCTGGATTATCCGGACATGAATTTCGGGCTTTACCTGCCCTTGCTGGTGGCGCTGGCATTGTTCAGTCACAACGACCAACAGCGGCGTATCCAGACAAGGGCTGCCTTGCCTGCCGCCTTGACACTGGCGGCCTGCAGCACGGTCATTCAATGCGGCAGTGCCGTACTGTTTTCATTGCTGCCCCCCCCACGGGATGGCCAGCTCATGCTGCCGGCGCTAGCCTGCAGCAGTGCCTGTGCGCTGCTGCTCCAGCTGGCCTTGCGTCTTGATCTACGCCGGACTGCCGTCACACAGGGGCTGAGCCTGCCGCTGCTCTGGCTCAACAGCCTGCCGGCGGCCTTGTTGCTGCCTGCGCTGCAATATGCGGCCCCGCTATGGCAGCTACTGGCCCCACTACTGCTTTCAGCCCTGTATGCCTTGCTGCTGGCACAGTTTGCCACGCTGCCAGACTACCTGCAGCGACTGAGCCTGCCATCCGCATGTCGAGGAAAACCGGCCCTCATGCTGGCCGCGGCCATGATGGCACTAGCACTGCATGGCCTGGGAGACCAACTATCATGATGCTCACCCTGCGAATCCTGTTGCTGTTGCTGGCCCTTGCCCTGCTGGCCAAGCTGCTGCGCAAGCTACCCACACCCGTCAAAGCCCAGGCGGAAGAGGCTGATGCCCTGGCGCGGCGCATTGATGCCATCCTGCCGCAAACCCAGTGCGGCCAATGCGGCCACCCCGGTTGCCAACCCTATGCCGAAGCCCTGGCCAGCGGCCAGGACAGCATCAACCGCTGCCCCCCCGGAGGCGAAGAAGGCATACATAAACTGGCTGCCCTGCTACACGTGGACTATCAGCCCTTTGCGCCGGATACGCCCCCGCATAAAGCCAAGGCAGTGGCGATCATCGACGAGCGCACCTGTATAGGCTGTACCCTGTGCATCCAGGCCTGTCCGGTGGATGCCATTCTGGGATCGGCCAAACAGATGCACACCGTACTGGCCGACGAATGCACCGGCTGCGAATTGTGCCTGTCGCCCTGTCCGGTCGATTGCATCAGCATGCGCCCACCCGAGCAGGCCGACTGGCGCTGGGGCTATCCCGTGATTGCCATCAAGGCCGTCAAACCGGAGTCTGCCGCATGATCCGCCTTTTTTCCCGATCCGGCCTGCGTTTACCGGCGCAGCGGGAAGCCACGACCCGCCAGGCCATTGCCACGCCCCCGCTCCCCGCCAGGCTTGCCCTCCCTTTGCAAGGACGCCAGCTATTGTGTGAAATCGGCCAGCCTGTCCACAAAGGCCAGTGTCTGGCACCGGCCAATGGCGAGTTCAGTCTTGCCCTGCATGCACCGACATCCGGCAGAATTGGCGGCCTCAGCCGCTGGCCGCTGGCCCTGCCACAGGATGCAGAACAAGACTGCCTGCTGCTGGACTGTGACGGCGAAGATCACCAGCCAGCGCAGGCCGCCATCGGCCACTGGCAGAGCATGACGCCCTTGCAACTGGCCAGCTTCCTACAGGAGATGGGGGTTGGTGGCGAACATGGGCCGCTACTACCACTGGCCTGGGCGGCTGACTGCCGCAGCGCAGCACAGCGCATCATCATCAATGGCGCACAAACCGAGCCGCATATCAGCTGCGACGATATGCTGATGCGCGAGCGTGCTGCCGATATTGCCGCCGGCATCGGCATACTGGCTCACTGCCTGCCAGAGGCAGAAATTACCCTGGTCCTGAACGATGACAGCCCGCAAGCCCTGGCCGCCATGCGCGCAGTCCATGCCGGCCAGGAGTGGAAGATACAGACCATACCGGCTATTTATCCCGACAGCGACAGCCAACGCCTGCAACGCCGCTTTGACCGCGCGGGGCGGTCCGCCATGCAAACCTTGTGCCTCCCGGTGGCCGGCCTGCATGCCCTGGCTCGCGCCGTCCTGCACGGAGAGCCCTGCCTGTCGCGCATTGTCACCCTGGCCGGGGCACTGGCCCGGCCCTGCAATGTCGATGCCCTGCTCGGCACCCCCGCCAGTCATCTGCTGGACTTTGCCACCGCCTTGCCGGAATGCAATGGACTGATCCACGGCGGCAGCCTGCGCGGTTTTGCCCTGCAAGATTGGCAAGCCGCCATCCATCAGCACAGCGACTGCCTGATTGCCAGCTCTGCCACGCTTTTTCCCCCGCGCACGGCAAGGCAAGACTGCATCCGCTGTGGTGATTGCAGCCGTGTGTGCCCGGACAAGCTACAGGTGCCGGAACTGTACTGGCACAGCAGCCAGCAACAGACCGACCAGGCCAGCCTATGGGGGCTGGCGGATTGCAGCCTGTGCGGCCTGTGCAGCGCAGTCTGCCCCAGCCAGCTGCCCTTGCTGGACACATTACGCCATAGCAAACAAAGCATGCTGGGCGAGCTGTCACAGCAGCAATCAGCCGGGATAGCCCGTGATCGCCACCGCTTCCGCCTGTTCCGCCTGCAACGCGACAAGCAGGAAAAAGCACAACGATTGGCCGAGCGTGCCGCCCAGCAAGCAGAAAAGCGCAATACCGCTCCGGCAGAAAGCGGCAGTGTGCCGCACACCACGCCAGTAGCCAGTAGCGAAGACAAGCAGGCCGCCATTGCAGCCGCCATGGCCAGGGCTGCCGCACGCCAGATGCCTGCACCGGATCAGCCGGCAAGCTCACCACAAGACCAGGCACGCGAGGCCGCCATTGCAGCCCAGCGGCAGGCGGCGATCGATGCCGCCATGGCCAGGGCTGCCGCACGCAAAGCCAATCAGGAAGCTGCCAAGGCCAATCGCCAGGACAGTCCTGCAACAGCCGAGGCCAGCCATGATGGAGAAGAAGACAAACGTGCCCGGCAACAGGCACTGATCCAGGCCGCCATGCAGCGTGCCGCCAGTCAGAAAGCCGATTCACCAACAGACTCTGGTGCCAGCCCCGGCCTTGATGCCGCCAAAAAAGCCTTGATCGAAGCGGCCATGGCCAGAGCCGCGGCACGCAAGACCGAGCAAGACAGCAGAAAGAAATCCGAATGACGCCCTCCCTGCCCCAGATTCTTCGTCCCGGCATGGCCTGGCGGCGGCAACAACAATGGCTGGCCTTGCTGCCCGCCCTGCTCATCCTGCTGTTGCAACACGGCATGGACATGGTGTTGACCTTGTCACTGGCCTGCTGCACCGCACTCGCCAGCGAGGTACTCGGGCTGAAACTGCGCCGGCAAGCCCTGGCCCCCATGCTGCGCCAGGGAGATGCCCTGCTATTTGCCACCCAGATCAGTTTGCTGCTATGGCAAGGCAATCCCCTCTTGCTGTGCGGTGGCTGCGCAATAGCCATTCTGCTGCGTCATGCGCTGGGAGGCAGCAGCTTGTTTCATCCGGCTGCCATTGCGCTGGTGCTGGCCAGTGCCTGGCAAGACCTTCCCGCACCAACCAGTAATCCATCACTGGCAATAGCCTTGCTGAGCGGGATACTGTGGCTGGGCTGGCGTGGCATTTTGCGGCCACAGGCCATGGCCGGTCTGCTGGCCGGCTGGCTGCTGTCATTGCCGCTAAGCGGGCTATCTGCACAGGGCCTGTCATGGCAGTCTGGCTCATTATGGCTGCTGGCCGGCTGGGTCATGAGCGAAGGCGCAAGCAGCCCGGCCACGGCAAGCGGGCGTCTGCTGTTCGGCCTGCTGGCTGGCATGCTGTGCAATCTGTTCTGCAGTCTCGCGCCCCATGCCAGACCGGACACCACGCTGGCAGGCATCCTGCTGCTCCTGGCCGCCAGTGTGCCCCTGCTGGACCGGGCGCTGATGCGCCCCTCATCCGGCAGGGAAACGCGCAAGGCTGCGGGAGAGTGAGCCCTGCGTTACAATGGCAGCAGTCCATTGCCAGCCTTGACCACTCTTCGTCGTCATCAAGCCACCATGAATGCCACCAAGCGCTACGAGATTTTCCGCCGCCTGCGCGAGCACACGCCCAAGCCAAGCACCGAGTTGGAATACCGCACGCCCTTTGAGCTGCTGATTGCCGTTCTGCTGTCGGCACAGGCTACGGATGTCAGCGTAAACAAGGCAACTCGCCTTCTGTACCCCGTGGCGAATACCCCGGACGCCATGCTGGCGTTGGGGGAGGAGGCACTGTCCGACTATATCAAGACCATAGGCCTGTACCGTACCAAGGCCAAGAACGTGATTGCCACCTGCCACCTGCTGCTGGAGAAGCATGGCGGGGAGGTTCCGGATGATCGTGCTGCTCTGGAAGCACTGCCCGGCGTCGGCCGCAAAACGGCCAATGTGGTATTGAATACGGCTTTTGGTCACCCCACGATTGCGGTGGATACCCATATTTTCCGAGTGTCCAACCGCACCCGGCTGGCACCGGGAAAAGATGTGCGCGAAGTGGAGGACAAGCTGGTGAAATATGTTCCAGCCGAGTTCAAAGTGGATGCCCATCACTGGCTGATCCTGCATGGGCGCTATGTCTGCAAGGCACGCAAGCCGGACTGTGAGCACTGCATCATTGCCGATCTCTGCGAATTCCCGGCAAAATCGGTATGATTGAAATCAAAGCTGTTGCCATGACAATATGGAACAGGCTGCTTGGAAAATCGGCGGATTGCACCTATCTGTTCAGTGCCTTAAGCCTCCCCGAAAGGATAACGCTGTGACTCTTTCTCTTCGCACCATGGCCGGCGCCCTACTGCTTGCGGCCTTGCTGTCGGGTTGCGACAAGATCGAAAGCCTGTTCAACAAACAGAGCCAGCCCGCTCCCGTTGCCGTTCCGGCCCAGTCGGACGGGCGGGTTGCCATGCTGCTGCCCGACTTCACCCAACTGGTGGAGCGCGATGGTCCGGCCGTGGTCAACATCCAGGCCAACCGGAGCGACACCACCGCGCAGCAAAGCGAGATGCCCTTCCCCGTGCCGGAGGACGATCCGCTGTTCGATTTCTTCAAGCGCTTTATCCCCAATCAGCCTAATCAGCAGGACCAGACACCGGAAGAAAGCGTGTCCTTTGGCTCTGGTTTCATCATCAGTGATGACGGCTATATCATGACCAATGCCCATGTGGTGGGCAGCAGCAGCCAGATCAAGGTGATGCTGACAGACAAGCGGGAGCTGAAAGCCCGCCTGGTCGGCCTGGACAAGCGCACTGATGTGGCACTGCTGAAAGTGGATGCATCCAGCCTGCCGGTGGTCAAGGTGGGCAATCCATCCCAGCTCAAGGTCGGAGAATGGGTTGCCGCCATCGGCGCGCCGTTCGGCTTTGAAAATACCGTTACGGCAGGCATTGTCTCGGCCAAGGGCCGCAGCCTGCCGGATGAAAACTACGTGCCTTTCATCCAGACCGATGTCGCCATCAATCCGGGCAACTCGGGTGGTCCGTTGTTCAATCTGCGCGGTGAAGTCGTGGGCATCAACTCCCAGATCTACAGCCGCTCCGGTGGATTCATGGGCATTTCCTTCGCCATTCCGATTGATCTGGCCATGAATGTGGCCGAGCAGATCAAGGCCAAGGGCAAGGTCAGCCGTGGCCAGCTGGGTATCAATATTCAGGAAGTCACCCAGGAGCTGGCGCAATCATTCGGACTGCCCCGCCCCAGCGGTGCGCTGGTAGTGCGTGTCGATCCGCAAGGCCCTGCTGGCAAGGCTGGCCTGCAGACCGGGGACATCATCCTCAAGCTGGATGACCGCAATATCGAAAGCTCGAAAGACCTGCCGATGATGGTAGGCTCGCTGCAACCGGGCGCACACGTCAGGCTGTCCGTATGGCGCAAAGGCGAGGAAAAGACCATACAGGCCACGCTGGGCGAACTGGCACCGGAAGCCTCGCCCCAGGCCAAGCAACAAGACGAGGCTGCCCCGCAGAACTTCCAGTTCGGCAAACTGGGCCTGACCGTGACCGAGCTGACCCCCAAGCAACGCAATGATCTGGGGGTTGCTGGCGGGCTGCTGGTTCAGAAAGCACAGGGCGCGGCTGCCCGTTCCGGCCTGATCGCTGGTGATATCATCATGGGGATGAACCAGAGCGAAATCACCGGCATCAAGACCTTTGAAAAAGCGCTGTCTTCCAGCCGGGGCAATATTGCCCTGCTGGTACGCCGGCAGGATGCCACGCTGTTTGTGCCCTTGCATCTGGACTGATGATGCTGACAAGCCGCCGCCAGGCGGCTTTTTTACGTCCATCGACACCAAGAATTTCAACAAGCAAAGGAGAAAAGATGAGCTTTCTGACAACCGATCTGTGTGATGCCAACGAAGGCCGTGTCCAGGTGCTGGCACCGCTGCTGCAGCGTTATGGCAATCATCCGCGTTTTGCCGGGCAGATCGTCACCCTCAAGTTGTTTGAAGATAACACCCTGGTACGTGAAACCCTGGCCGAAGAGGGCCACGGCAAGGTGTTGGTGGTGGATGGAGGGGGCTCCCTGCGTTGCGCCCTGCTGGGTGACCAGATTGGCGATCTGGCCGTGGCCAATCGCTGGGAAGGGGTCGTGATTTACGGCTGCATTCGTGATTCGGTAGCACTCAATCAGCTACCGCTGGGTATTCGTGCCTTGAACACCCATCCGCAAAAATCGGTGAAACGCGGTGAAGGCCAGCGCAATCTGGTAGTCAGCTTTGCTGGCGTCACCTTCACGCCGGGCGACTACCTGTATGCCGATGAGGACGGTGTGATCGTCTCAGCCACTGCCTTGTTTTAAGACCCGCTAAGCCAGACGGTCCATGTGCTCAGTCGTGACTGCGTACATGGACCGGCAAGGCCGCCTGCTGTTCCGGCGATGCCCAGTCGATATGGTCCTCCCACCAGATATGAAATTCCGGTGCCAGCACTTCCGGTGTATCCAGGGAGACGACGGTGATATCAATATCGTCCGGGTCGGACTCATGCTGATAACTCAGTGTGCCGCCACAATGCGGACAGAAGCCACGCTGTACGGCTGCCGATGAATGATAGTAAAGGGGAGGCTCGCTCAACCACTCCAGCTCTATCAAGCGGACAGTAAACCAGGTGACAAAGGCGGCACCGCTGGCTTTGCGACAGCTGGTGCAATGGCAGTGGGTGACATGAAATGGCTGGCCATGCACCCGGTAGCGCACCGCACCGCACAGACAGCCTCCATTCAGTATGCTGCTCATGTCCATCTCCTGCATGTAGGGGCGGCATGGAGCCCAGCCGATCCGACTGGTGCGAATGTTTGTTTAAAAACTATAGACAGTTATAAGCACCATTACAAAGAACAGCCCTGAAATAAAAAAACGATGCCTCCGCATCGTTTTTTTATTGAACACATCACGGTTCAGGCAGGTTGGGTCGGCGTCTTGCTGTCCAGTGCCGTCATCTGGTTACGCTCATCGACAAACACCAGCTTGGGTTGGTGATTGACCAGTTCGGCATCTTCATACTGGGCAAAGGAGGCGATGATCAGCAAGTCGCCAGGCGCGGCGCGGCGCGCAGCCGAGCCATTGACCGAAATCACGCCGGAGCCACGTTCCGCCTTGATGGCATAAGTAGCAAAGCGTTCGCCGTTGTTGACGTTCCAGATCTGTACTTCTTCGTATTCGCGGATATCGGCGGCTTCCAGCAGGTTTTCGTCGATGGCGCAGGAGCCGATGTAATGCAGTTCTGCATGGGTGGTGGTCACACGATGCAGCTTGGACTTGAGCATATTGCGTTGCATGATACTGGTCTTTCCTTGCCCGGCTTAGCGGGACACTTCCACATTATCAATCAGACGGGTACGCCCCAGACGGGCTGCGGCCAACACCACCAGGCGCTTTTCACCAGAGTGGGCAATTTCCAGCGTATCGGCCTGACGCACTTCGACATAATCCACCGTCCAGCCAGCCTGCTGCAGATCGGCACTGGCCTGGGCTTCCAGCGTGGCATAGTCGCTGTCTCCGGCTTGCAGCGCGTCGCGCATGGCCGACAGATTGCGATACAAGCGCGGGGCCTCGGCACGTTCTTCTGCCGTCAGATAGCCATTGCGCGAGGACAGCGCCAGGCCGTCTTCGGCACGACCGGTATCCACCGGAATAATGCCTACCGGAATATCCAGATCGGCTACCATGGCCTTGATCACGTGTAGCTGCTGGTAGTCTTTCTTGCCAAAACAGGCGACATCTGGCTGCACGATGTTAAACAGCTTGCTCACCACCGTGGCCACACCACGGAAATGGCCGGGACGGAAGGCACCACACAGCTCGTTCTGGATATGCGGCGGCTCCACGTTGAAGTCCTGCTTCACGCGCGGATACAGCTCTTGCTCGGTGGGGAAGAACAGCGCATCCACCCCGGCGGCCTTCAGCTTGGCACAGTCAGACTCGAAAGTACGCGGATACGCGTCAAAGTCTTCGCCCTGACCAAACTGCAGACGATTGACAAAAATGCTGACCACCACCTTGTCGGCGTGTTGATGTGCCGCCTCCACCAGAGCCAGATGGCCCTCGTGCAGATTGCCCATGGTGGGTACAAAAGCCAGCTTACCGGCATGGCGTCGCCATTCACGCATGGCGGCCACGCTACGGATGATTTCCATTACCTTGCCCTTTTGAATTAGAAGGTGTGTTCGGCAGACGGGAAAGTGCCTGCCTTGACTGCCTTGACATAGGCTTCGACCGCACCCTGGATGCTGCCAGCCTCATTCATGAAATTCTTGACGAAGCGGGCTTTCTTGCCCGGATAGACACCGAGGATATCGTGCAGCACCAGTACCTGGCCGCTCACCTCGACACCGGCACCAATCCCGATGGTGGGAACGGCAACGGCCTCGGTCACGCGGCGGGCCAGATCGGCCGGCACACATTCCATCAGTACCAGGCTGGCACCGGCATCAGCCAGTTTGCGCGCATCATCCAGCAGACGCTCGGCGTCACTCTCGCTCTTGCCCTGAACACGGTAGCCGCCAAAGGTATTGACGAACTGCGGAGTCAGGCCGATATGGGAACAGACCGGAATGCCGCGCTCCACCAGGAAGCGCGTGGTTTCAGCCATGAAGCCGCCCCCCTCCAGTTTCACCATATGCGCCCCGGCCTGCATCAGGCGCGCCGCATTGGCAAATGCCTGTTGCGGGCTTTCCTGATAACTGCCAAATGGCAGATCACTCAGGACCATGGCATCACCGGCACCGGCTGCAACACAGCGGGTGTGATAAACCATTTCTTCCATGGTTACCGGCAGGGTGGAATCTCGGTTCTGGACAACCATGCCCAGTGAATCGCCCACCAGCAGAATCTCCACGCCTGCCTGATCAAGGAGGGTGGAAAAGCTTGCGTCATAGCTGGTGAGCATGACGATCTTCTGGCCTTCGGCGGCCATCTTCTGCAGGGTGTTGACGGTAATTTTCATACCTGTACTTCCTCGGTGTGGTCGGGAAATGCAAGGCGTCACTTGTAATCAGACGCTCTTGTTGAAGTAGCTGCGCTGTCCGCGCATCTCGCTGATGCAGCGCAACAATAGCTCGAAATCCTCACTGCCATCAACCAGATTGAGATGGTCAGTGTTCACGATAAGCAAGGGGGCAGCTTCGTACTGATGAAAGAACTCGCTGTAGGCGGCATGCACGCGTTTCAGATAGCCCTCGGGGAAACTGTGCTCCAGTTCCTGGGCACGGGCGGCGCTGCGCTCCAGCAATACCGGCTCGGAGGCCTGCAGATAGATCACCAGATCGGGAACCGGATAGCGGGGCAATAATTGCTGCGCCAGTCGCTGGTAGAGTTGCAGCTCGTCCTCTCCCAGATTCACCTTGGCAAACAGCGCATCTTTTTCAAACAGGAAATCGGCAACCAGCGGGCTGGCCAAGGCATCGCCCTGCAACATGCCCCGCGCCATGTCGGCGCGCTGCAACAGAAAAGACAGCTGGGTGGCCAGGCCATGCGCAGCCACATTGCGGTAGAAGCGGGACAGGAAGGGATTGGCGGCAGGATCTTCTGCCAGCAACTGTACTCCCCAGTAAGCGGCCAATCGATGCGCCAGCGCAGATTTACCGGAGCCAATCGGCCCTTCCACCACGACATAGCGCAGATGACTGTGACTCATTTTTGTCTCCTTGGCTGAATCAGCTACTCCAGCCGCCGTACACCGCTGCAATCCAGTGCTGCCGCGATTTCGGCCGCCAGGCCATACGTCCCCAACGACAAGTCCGGGGCAATTTCCGCCAACGGTACCATGACAAAGGCCCGTTCATGCATGCGTGGATGCGGCAAGAGCAGCGCAGGATCGTCCTGCACCCGGTTTTCATACCACAGCACGTCCAGATCCAGCACCCGTGGCGCATTGCGGAAACTGCGCTCACGGCCAAAGCCAGCCTCGATCTGCATCAGAGAGGCCAACAGCTGGTAAGGGTCCTGCGTGGTATCCAGCAGGGCCACGGCATTGATGAAGTCGGGCTGATCAAGATATCCCACCGGCGTTGTGAGATAGAGAGAGGATTGACTGAGCAGGCGGGTACCGGCCAAAGCGGCAAGGGCCGCGAGGGCGGCCCTGATCTGCACAGCCGGTTGCTCCAGATTGCTGCCCAGAGCGACATAGGCCAGGCTCACTCGGCGTCCCCTCCTCCGGCAGCCTGCTCGCTACGACGACGGCCGGACGGACGACGGCGGCGGCGTTTTTTGGCCGGCTCATCCCCTGCTGCGTTTCTGGCTTCTTCAATCAGCGCCTCGCGCTCGGCCTGATCACCACGCTGGAAGTCTTCCCACCACTGCACAAGGCTGTTGGGCAATTCACCCGCCTCGGCGCGCAGCGACATGAAATCGAAGGCGGCACGGAAACGCGGCTGTTCCAGGAAACGATACGGGCGCGCACCGCTACGGCTGTCAAACCGCGCTTGCAAGGTCCAGATTTCGCGCATGGTCACGCTGAAACGACGCGGAATGGCAAAATCGTTGTCCTGCTCGCTTTCCACATCGGCAATCGCCATCTGCAGCGCCGGCAACGGTTTTTCGCCAGCGGCAATATGCTGCTGCCAATGCTGGTTGACCTGCTGCCACAATAGGGTAGCCAGCAAGAAACCCACCGATACCGGTTTGTCGGCACGGATGCGCGCATCGGTGCTTTGCAGCCCGAGCTGCAGGAACAGATCGTCCCCGTCCTCTCCCATGACCGCATCCAGCAAGGGGAATACCCCGCGCGACAAGCCTTCATCACGCAGTTTTCTCAGACAGGCATAGGCATGGCCGGACATCAGCAGTTTGAGCATTTCGTCAAACAGGCGGGCTGGCGGCTCTTTTTTCAGCAGATGGGCATGCGCTCGAATCGGCTTGCGCGTGTCCTCGTCGATCTCGAAACCCAGCTTGGCGGCCAGGCGCACCGCCCGCAGCATGCGTACCGGGTCTTCCTGATAACGTCGCGCTGGCTGGCCTATCATCACCAGCTTTTTGGCTTTGAGGTCTTTCACACCATGATGGTAATCGATGATGGATTCGTCAGACGGATCGAAGAACAGGGCGTTGACGGTAAAGTCGCGGCGATGGGCGTCTTCCTCCTGGCTGCCGAAGGTATTGTCGGCCATGATGCGGCCCGATTCATTCTGGTCATCGATGCCACCACCGCGGAAGGTCGTCACCTCAATGGTTTCCGGCCCGACCATGACATGCACGATGCGGAAGCGCCGGCCAATGATGCGTGAACGGCGGAACAGATGATGCACTTGTTCCGGCGTGGCATTGGTGGCAACGTCAAAATCCTTGGGGGAAACATCCAGCAGCAGGTCGCGCACGGCTCCCCCTACCACAAAGGCAGAGAAACCGGCTTCCTGCAAACGGGAAGTCACTTTGAGCGCAGCACTGCTGAGCTGGTCGCGGCGGACACCATGCTGGGACAGCGGGATGACGCGTGGTTTGGTACGGCGTTTTCCCATGCCAGACGGCAGCTCCAGTACTTTACGGATAAGCTTGCGGATCATTTAAGGATTCAGGACGTGAAAATGGCGGGATTCGCAAGAAAGGAATTCAAGTGCCGGATTATAGCCTGATTTTTCGGACAAGATATACCGCCATACCGGAATTAATCCGGCAGCCTCCTG
>Ga0187781_10001620_pt1 | contig 17100 bp, 12 predicted proteins | sample 0715_SJ02_MP02_2_FD_132447 | JGI IMG/M metagenome (GOLD analysis project Ga0187781, IMG submission 132447) | Tropical peat soil microbial communities from peatlands in Department of Meta, Colombia - 0715_SJ02_MP02_20_MG | ecosystem: Environmental > Terrestrial > Soil > Wetlands > Peat | place... | reverse complement strand
CTCTAAAGTCACGGACTTCGTATGCACCCGTAGGATCTGCACGCGCCCTATGCGATCTGGACGGTCGACCAATACTTGTCGATCAAAGCGTCCTGCGCGCAACAGTGCGGGATCCAAAATCTCCGGTCGATTGGTCGCGGCCAGCAGCACCAGCCCGGATCGAGGGTCAAAGCCGTCGAGCTCTGCCAAGAGTTGATTAAGTGTTTGTTCCTTTTCGTCGTGCCCGCCAAAGCCGCCATACCCCCCACGAACACGGCCGAGCGCGTCAATTTCGTCAATAAAGATGATCGCCGGGGCCTGCTTGCGCGCTTCTTCAAAAAGGTCCCGCACGCGAGCGGCACCGACACCGACAAACATCTCGACGAATTCGGAACCATTGATGGAAAAAAATGGCACACCGGCTTCCCCCGCCACCGCGCGCGCGAGCAGCGTTTTGCCCGTCCCCGGAGGACCGACCAGCAAAACGCCCTTCGGGATCCGCGCCCCGAGCCGCCCATACTTGGCCGGATCCTTGAGGAATCCGACGATCTCGCGCAATTCCTCCTTTGCTTCATCGACGCCGGCAACGTCTTCGAAAGTGACCTTGACGTCCGTCTCTACATAGACTTTCGCCTTGCTCTTGCCGATCGACAGCAAGCTCGTCCCCATGCCTCCTTTTTGCTGTAGTCGACGAATAAGAAAAAACCAAATCCCGAAAAAGACAAGTGCCGGGACAATCCAACTGAGCAAATCACGAAAAAAGGTATTTTCGACAAGACCGGTGAATTTGACGTTGTATTGATCCAGATCGCGCGCCAGTGCAGGGTCAACCCTTGTGGCAATAAATTGTTTTCGCCCGTCCGGTAAAGGCGTTTTGAGCGTTCCGCGAATCATATTGGCGGTGATCGCGATATCTTCGACATTCCCGGCCTTTAGCTGCGTCAGAAAGTCGCTATAGGCGAGGGGCTCGGTGGCACGGTACTGCACCCAGGCTTCTTGCAGCATAAGTACCGCTAGGAAAGCGAAGATTATGTAGATGATGTTGAAGTTGATTTTTTTTTGCATCGCAAACTCCATCTGCAGCAACGACACACCACGAGACGGCGCACGCATGATAGCGACTTGGGCGGCAGCCATGATAGAAAACCACCAATGCCTGAGGGACGTCAAGCTGCCGCATCGTGAAGGAGCATTCGTAGCGGCGCGAATCCAGATCTGGGACCCAGCGCGTTCTAACTTCTCAGGCACCTCGGGAGAAGGAGTAGATAAGCTCGTCCCGGAACCTTGGATCAAGAAGGAATCCGCGGTCCCGTCTTCGGGATGCGCGCCGGCGGGCGGTGACGGACAGCTCCTGCGCGGCAGGCGCCATTTCGATGCATTGAATTTGCCCTGAGTTTGAACTGCAAGCAGGTCTGCTCGCGGGCAACGCGCCCCAGGCCACCCCAGAATCTGGTGAGGCTGCGTGCCTGCGGCATGCAAGCATGATAAAAATCAAGGGACCAAGGGATGGCAGAGGCAGTTTCGGAGCTATCCTAACTTTGGTTGAGCTCCCGACACATTTTTGTTTACCAATCGGTGGGGGATCACCTTTCTCGGTGTAGGACCTTGCCGCAAGAGCAATTTGACGAACAGAAGCGAAGAAGGCACTTACAGCGTTTCATCAGATCCAACCGTTGGAAGAATCAACAATGAAAGTCCCATTGGTAGTGACGGTTCGTGGATTCGAGCACTCTGATGCTCTTGAGGCAGCGATTCGTGAACACGCTCAGAAGCTTGAGCAGTTTCACTCGAATGTGACCAGTTGCCGGGTGACAGCTGAGCAGATCAGCAAGCACCGGCAGCAAGGGCGCGAATTTAGTGTGCGCATCGATCTGCGCGTGCCGGGCAAAGAAATTCTCGTCAGTCGGGATCATCACGAGGATATTTATGTTGCTTTGCGCGATGCGTTTGATTCGGCAAAGCGCCAACTCGAGGACCTCGTTCGGGAGCATCGTGGTGATGTGAAGTTGCACGAACTTTTGAAGTACGGAAAAATTGAGCGCTTGTTCTTCGACGAAGGCTACGGTTTCATAACGACGGATGACGATCGTGAACTGTACTTTAGCCGCGAGAATGTCGTGCATCCAATGTTCGAGCACCTCAAAATTGGTTCATCGGTCCAGTTCATTGAAGACGTTGGCGCCGAGGGTCCGCAGGCCAAGCGGGTGAGCGCAGGCCGACATGATCTTTAACACCGCATTTGCATCATTGTGGGTCGAACAACCGCGTCAAATGCCGGGTGCGCCTCGCGGTATGCCGGCGCCGGTGACTCACATTTGCAAGAACGGTTTGCCATTTGCAAGAAAGGTGGCTGCGTCCGGACACCGCAATTTAGCGCTGTAGCGCAAGTGCCGCTGCGATCGTTTTGAGTCTGTTCGGGGAAACCGAGACATCGACGTTAAACAAGCTGCGGTCGATTGCCGCCGCGTTCATTGGCTGGAGGGGTTTGATTGAGTTGCCCAGCGCCGCGCTGCGGTACGTAACGCCTCTAAGAATTCCTCCAATCTCTCGACTGGCAGCCGGTCGATGCCAGCAGCGCCAGCACGGCCCCCGCCGCCGAAAGGCCGACATAGTGCGTCGGCGTCGTCGCCTGGTTGCGGGATGATCGCACGGGCAACACGCAGGCTTAGCCGCAACGTTGCGTCATCGCTATCCCTGGCGATGGCGTAGGTTCGTTGCGCGTCGCTACGGGCAAGGCGATTCGCAAGAGTACCGATAACGCGCCGGCACCAGGCGGCGTCGGGAAGCCGAAGCACGCAACAGTTTGCGTCCTGATAGATGGGCGCTATTTGCCGGGCGGACTGCAGATCTTTGTCCATGCCGTCTAACAAGGTACGCACGATCGGTTCCGATTCGTAAAGAACGAACGGGTCGATGTAGCGGTGAACAATCGCGTATAGCTCCCGTGGATGAATGACCAGGTCGGCCTCATCTTCGCCGTACGCGTTGTAGTTCAGCGATTCCCCCAGCCTACATAGCTTGGATTGCTGGTCTTTGTTGAGCATTACTTGTTGCGCCAGGCGCTGTGCTGTGGCCGACAGTCCATCGCCAAAGGCGGCGACAATGGCCCAAAGGCAAAAGCGGCCACCTAAGTGCTCATTGACCAACGTACTTGTGCAAGCGTCTGCCGAAGAGTCAATTCGCGCCCGCAACCGGACATGTACTGGAATATCGTGAGCAATATGGTGATCGAAGTACTGCACGTCGGCGCCCTGCGCCAATACCCGCAAGAGCGCGGCGCGATTGCGGTCAAGCGACAGGTCGAGCACGGTCACCAAACATTGGGGATCCGCCTGAATTCGATCGAGCAGGTCGATCTCGCGCTTTAATCCCGTGACTAGTTCGCTTTCAACAGGATCGGCAAGGCGTAACTGGTGCAAAGCGCACATTCCGTCCGCGTCTCCGTTAAATACGTCGATGTAGCGCATCTACTTAGTCTACGGGATCGTGGGCCGCAACGAATTGCAAGTTGTCGCTGAGGCCCCGCCGTGGTCAACGTCCGTTCGCGAGAGCCGATCGGGCACAGCGGCGCTGCGTTGCACCTTGCTTGCGCGCCTTAGCTTGCAACTTCGCCAAGGAGGCGCGCACGCCCATCGGAAGGCCGGTTACGCATAGGGAATCGACCGTTATCCGCCTTGGGCCCGGATTTAGGAAGCCTAGACCGCAAGCCAACCTCGTCGAAGACGAACACCTCGGCGGCGGCAAGGCTTGGACCGAGGCGGGATCTTTAGGCACGATCGCGGATCATTTTCCGTAGAGCGGATGCAAACAGCGGTGCCGCGGCAATCACCTCCAAGGGAGGTCCAGGAAAGTCTATCGGAAGACGAAACGGAGGAATCGAATCGCTGACTATGATGCGCTCGATCGGTGCGTCGCTGAGCACCGCCGCGGCCGGATCGACAAAAAGGCCATGAGCAGCAAATGCCAGAATGCGCCGGGCACCAGCAGCTCTTAGGGCGGTAGCCGCGCGCGCGATCGTTGTGCCGGTTGCGATGATGTCGTCGAACAGCAGCACGGTCGCCCCGCGGACATCTCCGACAACCATGTTGCTCCCGCTAATCGTGCCGCCACTGCGGCTTTTATCTAAGAAAACCTGCCCTAGCATCCGACCCAACCGTCTCTCCAACGCCTGTTGCCAGAGCGCGGCCCGCTTTACCCCTCCCGGATCGGGCGACGCCACAACCAAAGGACCTCCGTCGTCACACTTTGCGGCAATCTCGTCGAATAATTCGTGACTGTGCAGGTGCAACGCGCGGCAACGAAAGGCATTGTCGAATGCCGCAGGGTTGTGCACTTCCAGCGTCAACATGACATCAGTGCCCACCGCTTCCAGAAGCTGCGCAATGTAGCGCGAGCCGATCGGGTCATGCGGCTGAGTGCGTCGATCCTTGCGCGCGTACGAAAGATACGGCACCACTGCCGTTACTCGTGCCGCGCCGTGATCACGCAGCGTTGCCAGAAAAAAGAGCAACCGCACGAGCTTGTCGGGTCCATCTTGTTCCGGTCCTGCGTGCAGACTTTGCACGACAACGACCTCACGACCGCTGACTTCGACCAAAGGGCGGGATTTGTGCTCGCCGTCTTCGAATGCCCGTTCCTCGTGCTCACTTAGCGGCAGGGCGAGCGCCGTCGCCAAAGACGACCCAAAGGCACGGCTCGCGGAAAGTGCAAAGATCAGCATGGATCCCCTTTCAATCTCATTTGGTTGCTGCGCGGATACTTCTCGCAAAGTCGCATCTCATAGCCGCAGAAGGCGCCCCGCTTGCCGATTGACAAGTCCGCATCTGGCGCATCCAAGACGGGTAGCACAGTTGTTCCGCGCGTCGTTTGCATCGAGTGCGCGTGAGACGGCGCCAATCAGTGGGACAAGAGTACCGAGATCTGGGCACCGCTGAGCACTTGCCGCGTGACACCTCCAAATACGAGTTCCCGCGCGCGACTATGTCCGTAGGCCCCCATAACCAGAAGGTCGGCATTGGCTTCGATCGCTGCGTCGACAATCGCCCGCGCACGCGGCTGTCTGCTGTCTTCGATCGTTCGAACGGATGTTTGCAGACCTCGCCAACGCAGTTGTTCGGCGAGGTTCTCGCCCGAACCCTTGTTTGTTATTTCCTCGCCATGCTTTTCCGGAGAAACAAGCACCACGATTCGGTCGGCTTTTTCGAGCAACGGCAACGCTGCCGTGAGGGCCCGCGCCGCCTCTGCCGTTTGCTTCCAGGCGATGGCAATTGTGGAGCCAATCGTCGTTGTCAAGGGCGACGCGGCGAGCAGCAAAGGACGCCCGCATGCCATCAAAATCGAACCGATGTCATCGAGGAAAAGATCCCCTCGCATTTGAGGGCGGGCCAGCACGATAAGGTCGTTAAATCGGCCCATCTTTGTGGTTTCCTCTCTGGGATCGCCCGCGACCTCGCGCCAGCTCGCCGAGACACCAATGGTTGTAGAGGGCGTGTCCGTGACGGGCAAATGACGTTGCTCACAAAATGCATCAAAGACTTGACGGGCCGTGCGCGCACGAGCGTTGTCTGCTTCCAGCAGGTCTTGCCGAACTTGCTGCGAAATCGGAGCGGCGGCGGCTAGGCCAAAGCCATCGTTTGCGCTCAATATGAGCTGAAACGAATCGATACGGACGTACAACGACGTAATATGGCTAGCGAACCGGCTGGCGACTCGATGACTCGACTCGAGTACCACTGCGTCATTGCCCGATCCGTCGATCTTCGCAAGTATCGTTTTCATGGCCGTTTGGCCCCCAGGTTCGTGGGTGATGTGATGCTGACGGGACAAGTTTGCGGTTTTGCACGATGGAACAGTTGACTGCTGTCAATGACCACGCCAAGCCGTCCGAGAGTTTTGCCGCTATCAAATGCGTTCTCGCCATAAAAGACGCGGACCGCTGGGCCGATCAGGTGGCGCCGGGTGATCCAAGGGTTGGCTGGCGCCCCTGTGACAACGCGGGGCGTCCCGACGGGCGTAGCGCTCTGAGGCCATTACTGCGTGGTGGCCGCTTACTTGGGATCCGCCCCCATGTCGATGGGTTTGCCCTGGGAGAGGGAGGTCACGTAAGCCACAAGGGAATTGAGCTCATCGCTCCCGTAAGCGGGGGCCTCGCCGTTGAGTGCTCCTCCGATGCAGACGCGCACTTGGTCTGTAAGAGTGATGAGTTTGTTATCGTCCTGCGAAATTCGCGGAAAGATTGTGGCAGCGTTAGACAGACTCGGAATGGGCACTCCGTCGGGGCGCCGTCCCTGGCGAGTTCCGCCTCCGAGGTGGCAGGTTTCGCACACGCGCCCGCGACCACCGAAGGTGCTGTGCTGAAAAAGTTCACTTCCCCGCGAGATCGCCTGTTGCAGCTGCGAATCCGCTGCACGCGACGCCGAAGGTCCTATCAAGGCAATAGCTCCTAGAACCATAGTCGTATAGGTCCAATGGTTCCATCGTCCCCTGCGCCTCATATTGCCTCCTTGCATAAGCGGGTGCGTGCCCAGGCAAAATCGACTGAAAATCCTAGTCCGATGCCCCCGAAGCGTCCATTAGCAGTTTTCGCCCACGAATCAACCAGCGCGTGGCCGATACACGAGCTGTGCCGCACTTAGCGAACAAACGCCGCTCGAGCGCAATTGTGTGCGCGCAGCCTAGGCCAGCGCTGTGGGCCCACGGGTGGATTTGGCCGCATCGATTATTCTCACGTAGGTTCTAGGCCGCTTGCGACATGGCGCTCACGAAGCTCACGCTTTAGCACCTTTCCGATCGCGTTGCGCGGCAATTCGTCGACAATCTGCAGGCGCGCTAAACGCTGGATTTTGCCCACACGTGCATTGACCCACTGGAGCAGCTCTGCTGGCGTCTGCGTGCTACCGGGGAGAAGGACGACAAACGCGATTGGGGTTTCGCCCCATTGTCGCGACGGCACGCCGACCACTGCCGCATCGGCAATTTCGCCGTGTCCGCGTAGTGTGGCTTCGAGGTCACTCGGGTAGACGTTAAAACCACCGGTGATGAGCATGTCCTTTTTGCGATCGAGCAGAACGAGAAATCCTTCGCCATCAAAGCGGCCAATGTCACCCGTACGAAGGAATCGCTTGCCACCTGCATCGAACCACTCGGCTTCGCGTGTCCTATCCGCTCGACCGTTATAGCCGGTCATCATCATGCTGGGCGAGTGGCCGACCACCTCACCGGTCGCGCCAAGTGGCAGTTCCCGACCCGCGTCGTCGATGAGACGGATATCGTGACCCGGGGCCGGTCGACCGACGGTGTGCAACTTGTCGGGACGTTCGTGCGCGGCCAATATGCAGGTGCCGCCACCTTCGGTCAAACCATAGAACTCGACCAAGCCGCCAGGCCAGCGGTTTAATACATCCGCCTTTAATTGTGCGTTAAATGGGGCGCTGGTGCAGAATTTCATCCGCGTAGCCGATAAGTCATGGGCGTGAAACTGCGGCAATGCCATGATGCGCTGGTACTGCACGGGGACCAGCATTGTGTGCGTCATGCGATGTCGCTGAGCGAGCGCCAGGTATTGCGTCGCATCGAACTTGGCGGTCAGCACGAGCGCACCGCCGAAAGCAAGGGTGGGGAAAAGTACAACCAGCGTGGTGTTCGAATACAGCGGGGTTGCCAACAAGGTCACCGTGTCGTGTCCGTAGCCGAATCTCGCCGCTCGACACACATGCGCCCAGCGCATCGCATGGGGCTGCACGATCCCCTTGGGTTCTCCGGTCGTGCCAGAGGAGTAGATAATGTTAAACGGCGCCTCCGGCGGTAAATCGACCGCCACGGGGCGCTCGTTCTGAGGTAGCAACCAACTACTGAACGTCGCTCCCGGTGCCTCATCATTTAGCGCAATGCACCGTGCGATGTTATTTTGTCCGGCAAGCGCGGGCAGCGCTTCGGTATCGGCAAACAGACACCGCGCTTGGGAGTTGGCTAGCATCGATGCCATGGCATCGGACGTGACCGACGGCGACAGCGGCGCGACAGCCACACCCGCCCGTAAAGCGCCAAGAAATATTGCCACATACCGGGCCGACGAAAGAGCGCAGACCGCGATCGCGTCACCGGGCCCAATCCCGTCCCTTTGAAGCGATGCGGCTACGCGATCGGCGAGCGTGTCGAGCTCGCAATAGCTAAGCACCTCGTCGCCCATGACCACGGCGCAGCTGTCCGGGCGTTCACGAGCACGCTCACGCAGCAGATCGGGAATTGCCCGATACGTCGCTTCCACGTTTGCTGGCGAGACACTCATCGACAGTTCTTTGGATTACCTAAGCGGCGACGACGCTTGCGCGTCAACCCCGATAGTCTGGCTGGTTCGCAGAAAGTTTTCTTTAGTAGGCAACGGCAAATCGAGTTTACGCGTTATCGTGATAGAGCGATGTGTCCGCGGGTCCCTTCAATCAACACTCCGGGGTCGGTGTCCGGTGTGCGAGCACGATCGCCTGGCATGGACGGCGCTACGGTCTTTAATATAAGCACGCAACGGCCGGTTCCACGAATTCGGCGCCGAATCGCCCCACCCATGGGTTAGTGCGTCGGTGCCTGCAAAACGGCACAAAGTGGTGCATGCCAAATCTGCAGACCGGGCGCTATCGGTTAACTTGCGCTAGGTCCGCAGGCTGCGCACAAGCCCCGTATTTCAATGAATCAGCGCAAGGCTGCCAGGTACCTGAAGTTCAAGAGCGATACGATTTCGAACGCGCCGCGGTTTTCACGACGGCCTTGGTTGGAGCGCCAGATCCCTTGCGATAGCGCCGCTATCCTTTGTTGCGTGGCGCTGTGTGCTGCATTCCAACAAATTGGCCACAGCTGTATTGCGACCACACTCCGACGCGCTATCATCAATATAAAGTTTGGCACCGCGTATGTTGGACGCGATACGTCCGACGCGCACCAACGCAAAAGGCAGGGGGGACAGTGGAACGCGCAAACTATCGACCTTTGAGGGCATTCAAAGCCCCCGACGGGACGGCAATTCACCAGCCGGGCACCTACACCATAGTTACCGTCGATTCACCCGCCATCAGCGTCATGACGGATCTGCGCCAAGTGAGCGCGGCGACAATCGACTCTGACGCAAGTCTTGCGGAAGCGACGCGCACGATGATTTCGCGGGGAGTGCGTCTGTTGTTTGTGACCGCAGCGAGCGGCGCACTGATTGGCTTGATTACTGCGCGCGATACGGGTGGGGAGCGTCCGATCAAGTTGCTGCACGAACGCGGTGCGAAGTTCGGTGATCTGCGTGTGGCCGATCTGATGATCCCGCGGCAGGATATCGACATTCTCGAACTCTCCGATGTCCTACACGCCGAAGTCGGGCACATCATCGCCACCCTAAAGGCCTCGGGTCGTCAACACGCCCTGGTCGCGGATCGCGATCCCGCGACGGGCATTACCCGGATTCGTGGCGTCTTTTCTGCGACGCAAATCGGAAGGCAGCTTGGCATTGCGGTGCAGCCTTTCGAAGTCGCTAGTACTTTTGCCGAAATCGAACGGGCGCTATTTGATTGAGCCAATGCGCTCGTTGAATTGAGGGGCGCAGAGTGCGTGTCGTTATCGACTTGCGGTTTGGTCGAGCATTGACCTATTGATGAGCGGGTCAAGCAGCCGTTAGTGCAAGAAGGATCCGCACCCTCGGTTGGGGATGACTCACGCTTGCGACATGTCGCCCATTGGCATCGACGTCGCCGCTTCATCGCAACAGACCGAGCAATAGCCCCCAAGGTTCGTGGGCCCGCATTTACGTTGCTACTTCGCAAGACGGGCCAAAGAATGCTTTAGGGGAGGTCCGAATCTGCGATGGGATGTGGATTTGCGCCAGCCGGCATATCGCTGGCGTTTGCTCCACTGCGTATTGCGGGAGCTATTGCCAAGCGACCAGCCGCAATGCGCTGGACCATCGCCATGATTGATCTGATTTGCGCCCCAGATTTTTGGTCGTAATCGGATCCGTACAACCCGATCCAATCCCAACAGCTTAAGGGATTGCTCAGTGATGCCGAAGTCTGTGGAAAAAGAACCACCATGTTGTTGGTGTCGGCCCAGCGGTTGTATCCCGTATTGGTAACAAAGTATGCGCCGATGACCGCATAGGCTTGCTGGCAGCCGTGCAGGGCAACGTGCAGTGCGCAGCGCTTGCCTGCGGCGCAGCTCGCGGGCACGTACAGCCAGCCGGTTGCGTCCATGCCCGCGCCGTCGCCGACGAACGCCGACTGATCAAACGCGAGCAAATCGCCGCGGAGAGTAGCCGTGTTGGGTGCAGTAAGAGGCCCGTAGATCCACTGCAGAGCGTCACCTGCGCCGTCGAACTTGCAATTGCTAATGTACGGCAAGACCAATAAACCACAGGGACTATCGCCGGCACGATCGAAATCGGTCGGAAACGTATGATTGACGCCTTCAAGTTCGACATACTTCACATTGCCGCTCGCAGCAAAGCCGCCGACATCGTCGTACAGACGTTTGACCTGCCGTGTTACGTTCGCTCCCACGATACCGTCGTCTTTGCCCACAAAAATGTACACGCGCTGAGCGCTGATGTTGCCGACGCTATCGATGCGGTTGGCGCTCCAGCTTCTCATATTGGCGATCGACCCGGCGATATCCGGCCGGGCATTGTTGACGCAGCCAACCACGTACGCGTGACGCGCACAGTCGTAGGGACCGCCAGCGAAAATTCCGACGCCACGAAATATGGAGGAATATGCAACACCCAGCTGCATTGCAAAAAATCCGCCAGCGGAAAATCCAGAAACGGAAATTCGGGCTGGGTCGATGTTGTAGGTGCCAAGTGCCGGCGCAGCAACACTGGGCTCGCCCGGCATCAATCCGATAAATCCAAGCGCCCATAGGGCCAGCATTCGGATGGCGCGGTCAAGACGTCGAGCGCTTTTCATGCGTGCTCCCATAGCGTGGCGTCCTGACAGGCGTGCGGCTTGGGCGCAGTCGCCTGCTGCTGGCGCCATGGCACGCATTGGTCTTGGCCGCACCTTGGCCATAAGATTGCGTTTCGGGAAAGAGAATATATTGTGCCGACGTAGGGACGCCACTGTACCGCGACACAGTTTTTTTGTTCATCTGCCCTGGCGTCAGGCAGCTGTCCACATCATAAGCACCGATCAGTTTTTCGCGCCACTATGAAATATCTCGACTGGCTTGCCCCTGAGGGCATACAAATCGTCTTTGTACTCTTCCTGTCCTTTCTGATCGGACTGGAGCGCGAGGAGCGCAAGATCACGGGTGATCGCTTCGCGTTTGGCGGTGTACGCACGTTTCCATTGATCGGACTGATCGGCTACTCGATGGGCGTGGTGTCCCACGGCGAATTATTGCCGCAGGCAGTGGGATTTGTCGTGGTTGCCGCATTTTTGCTCATGGCGTACTGGCACAAGCTCGCTTCGTCCGGATATTCCGGTGTCACTTCGGAGATGTCCGGTCTGGCTACTTACTTGGTCGGAGCACTTGTCTATCGGGAAATGTTTTGGATTGCGACCACACTGACGGTAGCCAGCGTGCTGTTGCTGGACCTAAAAGAACGTCTCGAAGATTTGGCCAAACGAATTGAAGCCGACGATATTCTCACGTTAGCTAAATTTTTGCTGTTGTCCGCGGTCATTTTGCCCCTGTTACCGAATACTCAGATCGGTTCGTTCGCGTTAAATCCGTTTCGCATCTGGCTTGTTGTCGTTGCCGTAAGCGCGGTTTCGTACGGCAGCTACGTCTTGCAATACCTGACAAAGGAGCAGGGCGGCATCGTTTTGTCGGCGCTACTCGGCGGTGCATACTCTTCGACAGTGACGACCATAGCGCTTGCCCGGCGATCGACATTGGACGAGCAGCCGTATTTATTCTCGGGAGCGATATTGATTGCCTCCGGGATGATGTACCTGCGATTGGCGGTTCTTCTCGCGATCTTTAATCAGGAATTGTTCGAGAGGCTGGCGCCGCCCTTTGTGGCATTGGCAGCCCTTGCAATGGGGATTGGTTGGTTGTGGTCCCGCAGATCAGACGCCAGTGCCGTAAAACCCGGGAGCAGTGCTCAAGCCAAAAATCCTCTGGAGATTGGTGCCGCGCTTTTATTTGCAGCGCTTTTTCTGGCAATGCTGGTAGCAACGCATCTTGCTACCGAGTACCTGGGCAAAACCGGGGTCTATGTGCTCGCCACCATTATGGGCGTTGGCGACGTGGATCCGTTCATCATGGGAATGACGCAGGTACTGTCGTCTGTTACGCCGGTGTCGACGGCATCCGCAGCCATTCTTATCGCGGTATCAAGCAATAATGTCGTCAAAGGCATTTACGCGTTCGCGCTGTCTTCCCGGCGTACCGGCAGGCAGAGTTTGGGCTTCATGTTGTGCTTGGGTGCGATGGGTCTTGTGCCTTTACTGTGGTGAGAAATGGCGCCGTGCTCATGTTATTCGTTGAGGGATTCGCGCGGACCATTGCACGTTACGCTGTTTGGCACCGCGGTGGACTTATTCGCCACCCCGAGGGGCGTGCGGGGGCAGCTATAGCTGAAACGTCAGCCAAAGCAGCAAACCATCTGCCAAATCGCGTAGCACGCCGGTAGCTGGCGCCTTCCACGGTTCTGCTTGCCTTGCCGTTGCATCAAACCAGCTGAGCGCGGCTTCGATCGAGTCGGAGTCCCGAAGCTCGATCATCAGTTCGTAATTCAGAAAAAGACTTCGCGCGTCGAGGTTGGCCGACCCAAGCAACAGCCAGGAGTCGTCGATGACGACTGCCTTTGCGTGCATCATCGATGGCAGCAAGCGTATCTGCGAACCGGCCGCGTCCAATTGCAGCAAGGCGCGCCGGCGCGCAAGGTCGGCAAGCCGATGGTTGGAGCGATGGGGAATCAAAAGGCGCACCAGTACTCCGCGCTGCGCAGCGTGGCAAAGCGCACGTAGCAAGCTGTCATCGGGAACGAAGTAGGGCGTTGCGATGGTGATTTTGGAACGTGCTCGGTAACATGCCAGCAGCAAGATTGCATGCAGCGTGTCGTCGGGATAATCCGGACCGCTTGGTACGGGTCGCGCGTCGCTCGTTACATAGCGCGCAGGGTCAAAAGTCGGAAGCACAACATCATTGGGCACGCGTTTGGTCGCGAAAGTCCAATCCGACAAGAAGATAAGGTCCAGTTCGGCCGCCAGCGGACCGTCGGTATCGAAGCTTAGATCAACCCAAGGGGTCTGGCCGTTTGCACCGGAGAAATATTCCGCCGCGAGGTTGCGACCGCCCGACCAGACGCGAGTGCTGTCGGCAATGACCAATTTGCGGTGGTTGCGCAGATTCGTGCGCCCATGTAGCGGGCGATGCAGCGGGGGGACAAACCAAGCGACTTGAGCGCCGCAAGCGCGCAGCCGATACACCATTTGCCAACCGCGTAGGCCGCCGACGCCATCGACCAATATTCGCACGACGACTCCTGCGGCGACACGCTCACGAATCCGCTCGAGCAGGACCGCTCCAATCGTGTCGTTGGCAATCACGTAGGTGCAAAGATTCAGGCTTCGGCGTGCCTGCCCGACAACCTCGAGCAGCGCCCGCAAGGCGGTCGTTCCGTCGCTGTGAATTGCGATCGCTCCATGGCCAACAGCGGGGGGAAGACTCATGGCGCGTGCCAAGGCATCGAGCGGGTCCGGACGGCCGGCAGAACCGCTGCCCTGGGCTACGTCCAAGGCAGGCATCGCAGGTACGCGTCGGAGCTTGCGGGTGCCAAACAAAAGGAACATTGGAACACCGAGGTAAGGCAACAGTGCGATCAGCAGGACCCAGGCAACGGCCGCGGAAGGGGGGCGACGTTGATGCAAACCTTGCGTCGTCAGCACATATACCAGGAGGCCGAAGACGATCAGCATGGTGTGCCATGAGATCCACGGTGTCAGCCATCCCCACACGGGTGCGATTCCTTCCTACGACGAGTTTTAGTTTGCGCCAGAAGACCGCGGGCAGTGGAAAGCGAACACTACGCAGTTACGCCTATCCCACTGCTGCGGTCGGTAGCGTCCGGTGACGTGGCGTCGGCGGACGCGCAAATGCGATCAGCTTTTGCAATGAAAGCACAGACCAGAAGACTTGGCCACAGCTTTGCGCAAACGCGAGTCGGGATGCGGTTTGCTTTCTTTCGTTTTTCACGACGCAATAGGGCCACAAAGGTGCCCGGCGACGAATGCGATCTGCGGCAAAACTTTGGTGCGAACGGCATTCGATGCAGGCGGTTGCGTGAGGGACACTGGTCAAATTGCTTTGGTTGCGAGGTCCGGCGGATTAAGATAGTTGCCTGTGCGGCGACTTATTGTCGTTTTATTGCTTATATCGGCCCAAAGCTCGCTTTTTTGATGTTCCGGCGATGAAGGACGGCGGCACCTTTATCGCAGGCACCCGGTGCGGGCGTATCCGATCGGTGCAAGGAGATCCAGCCAATGGCTACCACATTTAATGCTCTTGTGATTGAGGACACAGATGGCGGGGCTCGTGCAAGCTTCAAACCTCTGACGCTTGAGGACCTGCCCGACGATGACGTGTTGGTTGAGGTCGCGTTCTCCACATTGAACTACAAAGACGGATTGGCCTTATGCGGCAACCGCAACAAGGTGGCTCGCAAGTTGCCGATGGTCGCCGGAATTGATCTTGCGGGAACCGTAGTTGAATCGCGGTCCGCGCAGTGGCGACGCGGTGACAAGGTGGTGCTCAACGGCTTTGGCCTGTCCGAGACCCATTGGGGAGGCTACAGCCGCTACCAGCGCGTAAAACCCGAATGGCTGTTGCGGCTGCCCGAGGCATTTACTCTGGAGCAGGCCATGGCTATTGGAACGGCGGGGTACACGGCGGCGCTGTGCGTCGATGCCTTGGTTGACTGGGGGATTACGCCGAACCAGGGCGAAATGCTAGTAACGGGGGCCGCTGGTGGCGTTGGGTCGGTGGCAATCAGCTTGCTTGCCAAGGCCGGTTATACGGTAACAGCTTCGACCGGCCGGCCGCAGGCCCACGACTACTTGATGGAGCTGGGAGCGAAGCAGCTGGTCGATCGTAAAAATCTGCAAGAAAAGGGTGGACCACTGCAAAAGGAGCGCTGGGCCGGCGCTGTTGACTCGGTGGGAAGCTCAACTCTTGCCAACGTGTTGGCGCAAACTCGCTACGGCGGCGCGGTGGCAGCGTGTGGTTTGGCGGGTGGCATGGAATTTAATGCCACGGTGCTTCCCCACATCCTGCGTGCGGTAGCACTACTTGGCGTGGATTCGGTAACGGCTCCGATGGCCAAGCGTGAGCGGGCTTGGCAGCGTCTGGCACGTGACCTTGAATTGCCCAAGCTCGAACATATGAGCACTATCGAACCGATGTCAAAGCTGCCGCAGTTAGCGCAAGATATCTTGGCCGGCAAGACGCGCGGACGTGTCGTTATCGATGTGTCGCGCTAAGGCGGCGCCCACGACCAAGGGTCGTCGTCGCGCCGTTTTAGATCGTCGGTGGCGCCAGGGGCGTCGTGTGCAGGAGCTTTCTTTGGCGGGCAAATAGCCATTGCGGAGCACTGGACAAGGTCTTGCGCAGGCACTCCCGGTATCCGACGCTGCCACCTATGATTCCCGCGAAGCGATCATTTACGCTTGGATTGCAAACCAGATGGGAAAACGCGAAAGACGGGAAGGAGAACAAGGCCTTGCCCATCCACCGGGAAGCGCGCAGTTCGGGCAAAAGCTCGTCTTTGATTTGCTCGGTGTATCGAGCACTGCGGGGCGAAAAATCGCTCTGAATCAGGGCCTGTGCGGCAAATGCGGCGCTTTTCATAGCAAAGTAGATGCCCTCGCCGAAAAGTCCGTCGGCAAGGCCCGCCGCATCTCCCAAGAGCAAGACACGATTGGCTTGGAAGCGTCCGGCCGTGTTTCGCACCGGGATTGGAAAACCCAAACGCGCAAACCTAGCTGGCTGTATTGCGCCATAGCGTGTGATAAACGCAACCAATTGTTCACGAAGGCGTCTTCCGCCAAAAGGGGAATACACGCCAACGTTTAAATGGTCGCGCTTGGGAAAAATCCACCCGTAGCCGTGTTCCATGGCACCAAAGTCAAACAGCACGCGCCGCTCGAATTGCGTTTCCTGTTCCGGGCGGCGTGGTACTAACGCCTCAAGCGCAGGCACGTAACGCACAAGATGTTTGCCAAAGAACTTGCTACGCACCGTGCTGGCAATACCGTCGGCACCGATCAGCATCCGAGAGCAAAAAGTGCCCCGGTTGGTTTGTACCTCGACAGATTCTGGCGCTGCGGTTGCGTCAAGAAATTGAGTCTGCGGGAAAAAATGAGCACCGGCATTGCAGGCTCGATTGAGCAAAAATGCGTCGAATTCACGCCGCAACACCGTGCAACCGACCGGCGGGTCTACCAATTTCAGAACGCATGAGCGATTGGGAAAACATAGATAGGCGCCATTGATCCATTGATGAACCACGGCACTGATGTCCACATCGAGAAGATCGATGGCTTTGCGAGTGACGCCCCCGCCGCAGATCTTCTCGCGCGGAATCTCGCTTTTTTCGATGATGCCAACCGACGCTCCTTTTTGCGCCAGCAAATAAGCCAGGTGCGAGCCCGCAGGGCCCGCGCCGACGATCAACACGTCAAAGGGCTTGTGGGCAGGAATGCTCATTCGCGGCGCACAAAATTCGGATCGATATCGGGAAAAATACGTCGAACTGGCAAGGTAGCGCTCCCGTGCCTTTTACCTGCCTGCGAGCGTGCAAGGGTAGACCCATTTGTTCAATTTTGAACTTGCCAATGGCCGCCTAGCACTTGGCGGCGTGGCCTGCGGGATACCAAGGGCAGCCAAAGCAAGCGTGCAGCTAACTTGCGCCGCGTTGGTAATCTATCTTGCCATCGTGCTTGATCGGCGCAAGCAATCGGCTACCTCAGTCGGGCACGGGTGGCGGTTGCTTGAGGTCCTGCTGTATCGCGGTTGACGCGGCAAGCAAGTCCTGTGAAATGCGGTCGGCAACACTCGATGGCAGCGGCGTTGATCGGCGCGTTGCGGCGTCAAAGTTGACGTAGACCGTCTCAGCCGAAAGCAGCGGTTCGTCGTCTTGGCAGTTGG
>Ga0187781_10001619_pt1 | contig 17100 bp, 8 predicted proteins | sample 0715_SJ02_MP02_2_FD_132447 | JGI IMG/M metagenome (GOLD analysis project Ga0187781, IMG submission 132447) | Tropical peat soil microbial communities from peatlands in Department of Meta, Colombia - 0715_SJ02_MP02_20_MG | ecosystem: Environmental > Terrestrial > Soil > Wetlands > Peat | place... | reverse complement strand
TTTCTCTTTTTGGTCTGGTGTTGGCGATTGGCCTGGTCGTCGACGACGCTATCGTCGTCGTAGAAGGTGTAGAGCGGCACATTGAAGAAGGCATGACGCCCAAGAACGCCGCTCTGCAGGCCATGGAGGAACTGTCCGGCCCGGTCGTTGGCATCGCTTTGGTTCTTTCTGCGGTATTTATGCCCACCGCATTCATTCCGGGAATCACCGGCAAACTGTACCAGCAATTCGCGGTGACCATCGCGATTTCCGTGCTCCTTTCTGCTTTTAATGCTCTCACTCTCAGTCCCGCGCTCGCCGCCTTGTTGCTCAAGCCCAAAAAACCGAGCGCCGGCCTCTTAAGACGGTTCTTCGATTGGTTCAACCGCGTTTTTGATCGTGCCACCGATGGCTACGTGCGCTGGAGTGCGGTACTCCTGAAGAAGAGTCTCGTCGTGGTTGTGATGCTCGTCGTTTTTGCTGCTGCCGGCGGCTTTCTGGCTAACCACATCCCCACGAGTTTTCTCCCCGACGAAGATCAAGGCTACGCCTACGTGAACGTGCAACTGCCAAACGGCGCGTCGTTGGAGCGTACACGCGCCGTCGTCGGCCAAGTCGAAAAAATCATCATGAACACGCCCGGCGTCCAGTACTCTACCTGCTTTGTGGGTTTCAGTTTGCTAAGTTTTGTGCGTACCACCTACAACGCCACCTTCTTTGTGAATTTCAAGCCTTGGGATGAGCGCACCTCGCGAGCCGAGCAATTTCAGACACTCAAAGCCAACCTCAATCGCCAGTTGAGCCATCTGCCCAGCGCCGTCGCTTTTGGCTTTTCTCCTCCGGCCATTCCCGGGGTGGGAACCGCGGGCGGCTTCACCTTCATGCTGGAAGACCGTTCGGGTGGCGACATTCAATTCCTGGCAAAAAATCTGGCCACTTTTCTCTCGGCTGCGCGCAAACGCCCGGAAATCGCCAGCCTCTCCACCACCTTCTTGTCCAACGTCCCGCAGCAATTTGTCGAGGTCGACCGCGATAAAGTCCTTAAGCAGGGGGTCAGCCTCAACGATGTTTACCGCACCATTCAAGCTTTTATGGGCGGCTATTTCATTAACTATTTCAATCGCTTCGGTCGACAATGGCAGGTTTACATCGAGGCGGAAGGCGAGGACCGCGCCCGCGCGGAAAATGTCGGGCAATTCTACGTGCGGAACAAAAATGGCGATAACGTTCCTCTCTCCACACTGACTTCGATTAAGCCTCTGATCGGACCAGAGTTCACCCTGCGCTTCAACGAATACCGTTCCGCGCAAATCAATGGCAGCGCTGCGCCGGGCTACAGTGCTGACCAGGCCACCGCTGCTCTGGAAGACGTCTTTAAGCAGACTATGCCGCGTGAAATGGGATTCGACTATTCAGGCATGTCGTTCCAAGAGCAAAAGGCTCGACAGGGTGTTCCGCCGGCAGCTATTTTCGGACTCTCGCTGTTATTTGTGTTCCTAATCCTTGCCGCACTGTATGAAAGTTGGTCGCTCCCGTTCAGCGTTCTCCTTAGCACGCCGGTGGCCGTTTTTGGCGCGTTTGCCATCTTGTGGTTGCGTCGCTTCCTGGTCAGCGTCTTTTATCCACCGTACTTAGTGCAAATCGAAAGCGACGTTTATTCGCAAATTGGGCTGGTCATGCTGATCGGACTGGCAGCCAAGAACGCCATTCTGATCGTGGAGTTCGCTAAAGACCAGTTCGAAAATGGCAAGCCCTTGGTCGACGCCGCTCTCGAAGGTGCTCGTCTGCGTCTCCGCCCGATTCTCATGACCTCCTTTGCCTTCATCCTCGGTTGCGTCCCGCTATGGACTGCTTCCGGCGCCGGCGCCGTGGCCCGGCAAATCATGGGCACCACCGTCATCGGCGGAATGCTCGCTGCCAGCTTCATCGGTATCTTCTTTGTCCCCGCAATCTTCTACATGGTCGAGAAGTGGTCCGGCGCGCAGTCCGAGCGGCTCCCTGGGACTTTGCCCTCGCCGGCCCCTGCCGAGGGTGATTGATAATGAAGCCACTCTTTGCATTCTCCGTCGCGGTACTCACATCTGCCTTCATCACCGGATGCATGGTAGGCCCCAACTATCACCGCCCAACGGTTCAAACTCCGGCAACTTATCGCGACATGAGCAACAATCCGCAGTCTCAGTCGCAAGCCGCTTCTTATGCCGATCTGCCATGGTGGCAGATCTTTCAGGATCCGCAATTGCAGCAACTGATTCGCGTCGCTCTGCAGCAGAATTATGATCTGCTCATCGCTACCGAGCGGATCAATGCTGCGCGCGACGCTGTCACCATCACCCGATCCCGCTTGTTCCCTCAAGTTGGTGGCAACGCCGATTTCTCAGGCGGCAAGGAGCCAACGTTCCAATCGAAATACAATATTGGGACCTTAACAGCCGACGCCGTGTTCCAGCTGGACCTTTTTGGCCAACTTCGCCGTGCCACCGAGGCGGCTCGTGCCCAGCTTTTAGCAACGCAAGACGCTCAGCAAACCGTGATCTTGACGCTCGTGAGCGACGTTGCCAGTAACTACTTCGCCCTTCTCGAGTTGGACCTGCAACTTCAAATTACCTACGAGACCATCAAAATCCAGCAAGATTCAGTCAAACTCACTCAGTTTCGTGTCGACCACGGTGTCGCCACAAAGCTTGACGTTCTGCAGGCGCAGCAAACCCTCGATACCGCTAACGCAACCGTACCCGATCTCGAGATGCAAATCGCCCAAGAGGAAAATGCCATCAGCATTCTTCTCGGCAATTACCCACAGGCTGTTAATCGCGGCCGTCCCTTGGTGGAGCAGCCGCTTCCTCCCGAGGTTCCCCCGGGTCTGACTTCAACCCTCCTCGAGCGCCGGCCCGACATTCGCCAGGCCGAGCAAAATCTGGTCGCCGCTAATGCTGAAATTGGGGTTGCCAAAGCGCAGTTCTTCCCGCAGATCTCGTTAACCGGCTCCGGTGGCGGAGCTTTCGGACGCAGCAGCGCTTTTTCCAGCCTGATGAGCACGCATTTGGGGATTTGGTCTTACGGTGCCCAGGTGAGCCAACCTATTTTCACCGGTGGCGCTCTTCAGGGTAATTTGCGATTAGCCAAGTCGCAAAACCAGCAGACCCTGCTTGCTTATCGCCAGACAATTCTGCGGGCCTTTGGCGAAGTGTCCGACGCGCTGATCGGGTATCAGAAGCTTCATGAGGTCCGCCTGCGCCAGGAGAATACCGTCGCTGATTTACGTGAATCGGTTCGCTTGTCTGACATGCGCTACCAGGGCGGCACCACCACATATCTGGAAGTATTAGACGGTCAGCGTTCCCTATATTCCGCGGAACTCACCCTCGCGCAAGCCCGCGGAAATGAGTATCAAAGTCTCGTTCAACTCTACCGCTCTCTCGGCGGTGGCTGGCAGCAATAGTAAAAGCCTGAACTTGCGCCGGTGTAAATTGCCGCTACTCTCTGTCTGTTTCAGCGAACTGGTTCGGTCTACAATTTCTGCTACGCTTATTTTCTGGCGCAGCTTCGGATGACGGGAAAGGATCGAAATCGTGCGATTCCGATGGCTATTCATGATTTCCTTGTTAGGGTGGTTCGCGGTTCTTGCTGATGCTCCGCCGCGTGCACAGCAGTTGCCGGCTCCCGTGCTGTTCTTCACGGACCTGACCAGCGGTCCAGCGAGCGGAAACTCGGATCCGACGTACTCTTCGAATGGCGGAGTTTACGTGACGTTATATGGCAACTATGTTGGCGCCGCGCAAGACGACTCGACGGTAACTTTGAATGGAGCAGCGTGCCTGAAGGTGGTGTCCTGGGGTTCCCCGTGGCTGTGGTATCAGAAGATTGTTGTGCAGCTGACTTCCCCTTGTGCGAGTGGAAACTTTGTGGTGACAACCAGTAGCGGCGCTTCGAATGGGATGCCCTTTACTGTCCGTGGAGGGTCTATCCACTACGTTTCGGCCAGCGGAAGCGATAGCAATGGCGGCAGTTTCTTGCGTCCATGGAAGAGCCTTGCGAAGGCCATCCGAACCGCCGGGACAAAACCCGGAAGCACGGTTTATGCAGAAAACGGGGCCAATCAAACAAATGATGACGGGGAAGGGTGGTTTGCGGCACTCACTCTCAGGAATGAGTGGTGCCGGGGCACGGCTAAAGAACCGGATGCCCTTGTTGCCTACCCAGGAGCCTCGTCCACAATTGGCTCAGCAACTGGCACCAATATCGGGATTCGAGGCACAGACGCCAGTGCGGGGGGAGGGGCCTGTCAAGGCAACTGGACCTTCGCTGGGTTAACGCTGCGGGCTGTGTTTCTAGCTGCCGGGATGGGAGGCGGCAACAACTGGCGCTTTATCGGGAATGATTTCAGTTGTCCCTGCCCGAACTGTGCGACCTCTTCGATCCCGACGGCGTGCTTTCAAACGTTGATCGCGGAGAATGTGAGCTGGCTCGGGAACAACATGCATGATGTTGGGCCGGGCTCCCCGACGAAAAGCACTACCGACCAATATCACGGTGTGTACTTCTCAACCGACAGCAAGCACCTATGGATCGGCTGGAACCAAATCTATAACATCTACGGCTGCCGCGGAATCCAAACGCACAGTTCCACCACCTCGGACCCGAACAGCGGTCAGAACCAATACGACATCCACATTCACGACAACATTATCCACGACACTTCCTGCGATGCGATCGTGCTGGACACCATCGATCCATCGAAAGGAACCGTCGAGGTCTACAACAATGTTATCTGGAACGCCGGGATGGGCCCCGCAACGCTCGAAGGAGGGGGGAACTGGGCGTGTATCTATGTCCCCGGCGAGACAAAGCGGGCACCGCTAGGAAGCGGGGACGTCAATGTGTACAACAACACGTTGTATAACTGCGGGGAGTTCGGCGGGAAGAATGCTCCGTGGGCTAATGCTCAAGCGGCGATCAGCAATGGAGGAAATGACCCGAATTTGAACATCAATATGCAGAACAATATCATTTATCAGATTCCGAACGGCAACGCGTCCTTTCCAGAACGCTATTGGGTGAACCCACTGCCCAATCCTTCTGGCGTTCATGGTAAGCACAATCTGATGTATGGAATCGGGGCTCCTCCGGCGTCACCACAAGTGACAGGCACTATCAATAGCAACCCGGGCTTCGTAAACCCGAGCACCAAATTGTGTCCCGCCAGTTGTACGACCAACCTACATCTCTCAGCTCCGGCGAGCCCGGCTAAGGGGACCGGCAGCACCACGCCGCCGAAACCGGCCCACGACTTGAGCGGGTCGCTTCGGCCTTCGCCTCCGTCGATCGGTGCTTACGAGTAGCAGTTCTACGATAAAGGATTTTGCCAGCGAATTTTCGCTTTTGCGGCAGTGCTACTGTACGGCACTGCTCAACGTCAAACTGTCCGAGCGGCGATGGCTCAACAGCTGATCATAAACTGCGTCGGCCGCCAGTTCGTTACCCCGTTCATTCCAATGAGTGTCATCAGACCACCATAGGAGATTACCTAATGCCAGTTGTTTCTTGGCCTCGTGCGCAAACACAGGTCTGAGATCGAGATAAGGTAGTCTATTTTGGCGGCACAGCTCCTCGATGGCAGTGGCAAACCCAGAAGTTCCTTTGGCATCTGCTTCACTTTGGCCGGTGAGAATCGATGAATAGATCTCCTCTTTCGCCGGAGCTACTACAACGACCACAGAAAAATGCCGAGCGTCAGCAAATCGTTTCATCTCGTCCACCACCGCCACTACCTTTTGATAGTGCGGATGTTGCCGCACTTGGTCCAAATCCAGCTGCACTGCCTTCACGTACCGCGGCCTGAAAATAAGCCTTTTTCCATTGGGCAAGCTCTTCGTTATCGGGGTGGAATGAGTTCGAATGAAAAGTTTATCGGTGATTTCACGAATCGGTGACATGTTTCTGAAGGTCGCCGCATCCACAAAGAAGCTCTGTATGGGATTGTTGGAAAGCGCTGGCTCCATGTCATCGTAGATTTCATCTTGTAAGTCGTTTCCTGAAAAAAGAGCCCATAACACCGTGGTGTTTTCGCCGCAGCGCAGGCGCTCACACGCGATCTTCAGATTGATAAGTTCATGCCAAGGGCCGCTCCCTGGCATCGAGAGGTTATACGTGTGCAGTCCATACTTGTTTTCGAACAAGCCGCCCCAAGTCTTTGCTTGTGTCGTACCCACGCCAACTCCAAACGAATCGCCAAGCAAGATCAGATCGGCATGCGCTTCGCCCGCCTGCCGTTCCTGCGCCGGCGTGTTTCTGAACCCGTACGAGTCCGTTTGAAATATCTCGTACCGACGCTCTTGGTACTCTCGCGAGGCCAAATCACCATAAACCACACCTCCAAAGAAAACGTTTGGCTTGTACCTCCATAACTCCGGCATTGCGGGCCAACGATACATGAACAGTTGTGGAGGACCGAATAATCTTGGATACATCACCGGGCGTAAGGCCAGATCCAGCAACACCAGGGAGACCAACAGCGAGGCCAAGACCACGGTAGTTCTGACAACTATGACTCCGGGTTTAATCATCATGAAGGTTAGACAAATCGCGGCACAGGCCAAGAAGATGTATCGGTTCGCGAACAACTCGGGGATGAACCCATAGCCACTCAGTGCAAGCAAAGTCAGGCAGAAGATCACTCCGATCGAGAACCTCTTGAGCGATAGGCAGCTTGCTAGCCGGGGATAGCCAACTTCTCGGGACTGACTTTGGGTGACAGTCATTACTTTCATGATTAAATTCAGAACCTTAATTCCAGTCGTTGGGGCGAGTATCTAGGGCAATGGTGGATTCCAGCCAGTTGATGGCCTAACTGGATCGCTTGATCAAAACAGCTTCGGTTAGGTACTTACTCCGTTTGCCTTTTCGACCAGGAAATTCTCGAGAACCAGATTATCCATCTCACTTTTCGAGAATGTACTGAAGGCATTAGCGGGTGTGTTAACGATCGGCTCGCCCTTCAAATTGAAAGATGTGTTCAGGACGACCGGAACGCCGGTGGCTTGCCCGAAGCGCTGGATCAATTTGTAATAGCGGGGGCTTTGATTTTGGAAAACCGTCTGCAACCGGCCGGTCCCATCTACATGGGTGATCGCCGGCAGAACGCTGCGCTGGCTTTCCCTGACTGGCACAACATACAGCATGTACCTGGCGGGGTGGTGATATTGCGCTTGTGACAGATCGAAATAGTTCTCTGCGCACTCTGCCAGAACAGAAGGGGCGAAGGGACGGTACGGCTCGCGGAACTTGATTTTCGCGTTTACTATATCCTTCATTTCTGGATTTCGTGCGTCGGCAAGAATACTCCTGCTGCCTAGGGCTCGCGGTCCCCATTCGAAGCGCCCTTGAGACCAGCCAACAACCTTGCCGGACATAAGCCGTTCGACGACGCGATCCAATAACTCGTCCTCGTTTTCGAAACGCTGGAACGGAATATGGTTTTGGACAAGGAAATCGTTAATTTCCGCGTCCGAATTGGAGTGGCCCCAATAGGCATGTTCCATCGTGAAGTTGCGGGGTTCGCCGAATAGGGAGTTTGAGGCCCATAAAGCAGCACCCAGAGCCCCGCCTCCATCCCCGGAAGCAGGCTGAACAAACAACTCTTCGAAAGGAGTCTCCTTGAGAATGCGGGTATTGGCGACGCTGTTTAAACCGACGCCGCCGGCGACGCACAGGCGCTTAAGTCCGGTCTCATGGAACAGGTGCGTGGCCATGGACAGAAGAAGTTCTTCGGTCACCTTCTGAATGCTGGCTGCAATATCCGCATAATGCTGGTTTAGTTCGCAGAGCGCGTTATAGTTGCCAGGCGGCGCGCCAAAATATTTTGGGAAACCGGTTTCTTTGGTGAAGAACTGTAGCTTTGTGGGTCGTGGGTTGCCGAACAGTTGAACGAATTTCTGGTTGTACGTGCGATCGGTAGAATGATGGAAACAAAAATAGTCCATGTCCAGCGAGAATGACCCGTCACGATTCTGCTGCACAAGCTTCCACACTTTGTCGACATAGCGTGGGCGGCCGTAAGGAGCCATGCCCATTACCTTGTACTCGCCTTCGTTAACTTCGAAACCCAAAAAAGCGGTGAAAGCGCTGTAAAGCAGGCCCAGTGAATGTGGGAACTCTATTTGCTGGAACAAGCGGATATCATTCCCGCGCCCGACGCCACAGGTGGTTGTGACCGACTCTCCGACGCCGTCCACAGTCAAGATTGCAGCCTCTTCGAACGGCGAGCACAGAAAGGCGCTGGCGGCATGCGAAAGGTGATGCTCACAAAACAAAAGTTTGTCTCTTCCAACCCCAAGTTCCGTCTGCAGCGTGGTGCCGACCCATAGCTTGTCGATCATCCAAGAAAGCATGGATTCGCGGAACACCTTCCAGGACTGCGGGTAGGTCTGCAGGGTGGTCATCAGAATGCGGTCGAACTTGCGGAAAGGCTTCTCATAAAAGACCACATAATCTAGGTCTTTGCCTTGGAGCCCCGCCTGGTCCAGGCAAAACTGGATTGCATTCCTGGGGAATCCACTGTCGTGCTTGATTCGGGAGAACCGCTCTTCCTCTGCCGCGGCGATCAGCACACCGTCCCTCAGCAAGGCTGCGGCGGCATCATGGTAGTAACAGGAGACTCCTAGAATGTACATGGCTCACTGCCTTTTTGCCCACTGTAGATCGAACGCGCCGTCAACACGTTCGAGCCATTCAGTCGGCCGGGATTTGATTCGCAAAGGGTCGAAAAACAAACGGACTACGACGCCGAAAGGAAAAACAAACACTACGTAGAAAATCGTGAGTACAACCCGCGCCTGAAAGTTCCCAATCGCGCGGGCTGCACGTTTCCAGGTCTGCCATGCATTCTTTAACATACAAGCTCCTAAAACAGCGGATAGATGAACGGCGCGATCGCCGAGCTTTGCGCCAGGATGATTAAAGTCCCGACGACAAAAAGAATGATTAACATTGGGACCAGCCACCATCTCTTGTTGCTCCAAAAGAACGCGAACAGTTCTCGCACGATACCGAGGCGGCCAGTGGCCGTTTGTATGGCGGTAGCAAATCCCATAACCTTCCTCCTTATTTATGGTTCTCGATTACGGCTTTTGGGCAATTCGTTAATTCGACGAAGCTCGCGGGGACGCCGGCAATATCAACACAGGCCCAAGTAACATTGGGTCAACTGGCCAATCATATGCTCCGTCGTGAAGCCTGACTCGATCGTTGTGCGAGCTTCCCGACCCATACGCTTCGCAACTTCTGGTGATTTCAAGAGCAGCCGAAGACGATCAGCCGCAGACCGGGGATCCTCCGCCGAAACGAGATAGCCATTGTGCCCATCGGTTATCGCCTCGGCGTTGCCTCCTACCCGGGTCACCACGCACGGAAGCCGGCAGGCCATTGCCTCTAAAACCGCGTTGGAAAAGCCTTCACTGCGCGACAGTAAGCAGAATGCATCACTCATCTTCAGCAGTGAGAATATGTCCTCAACCTCGCCTAGAAACAAAACATTTTCCTGGAGGCCCAGATCCGCAACCAACTGCTTTAGCTCCGCGAAGTACTGCGGTTCATTGGGCGAACCAGCGATCACGAATGCGGCCGAGGGAAAATCAGAACGCACGATTGCCGCTGCCCTAATGAAGACGTCCAGCCCTTTAATTCTTCTGATGTTGGCGACAGCAGTTACGATATGCGATGCACGGTCGAGCCCCAAGTTTCGTTTTGCTCCAGGATGGTCGTCACACCGATCAACCAAATCTAAATCAACGCCGTTATAAACAACGGACACTTTCTCGGCTGCGACTCTGTCTTCTTCAATACAGAGCCTACCGACTTCTTTGCTTACCGCGACCACGCGGTCCGACAAGGCATTGATCAGCTTGTAGGCCAAGCGGTGCTTTCTCAAACGGAGAACTCCCATATCACGCCGGCTGGAAACCAATTTTGGACCAAAGCTCAGCTTGGTAATAAGCCCGCCCCAGGTATTCGAGGTTTCAAAGAATGTGTGAACGATGCTGGGGCGTTCGATTGTCAGCAAACTTCGAAGTCGCAAACCCTCTTTAAATCCCCGCCAATCGTAGGTGCGCTCAATCGGGAAGACATACAGCGGGCACTCTAATTCCCGCAGCAGCTGCACGGACAGTGGCTTTACAGCAAATGTCACAACTGACGGTTGGAAACGGTCGCGCGGGAGGTGGCGGAGAATCCGAAACAGCGCCAGTTCTCCACCTGCTCTAATGTTACAAAGGTGATCGATAATATAGATGATACGAACTGGGCACACGCCAGGTGCTCCGGGCGCGCCATGGTTCGAGCCAGTGCGCTCATCCGGGGAACCACGCCGCATGCTGTTCGAACAGCCCGCCACTTCCGAACGATCCATCAGCTCGTGAGTATCAGCTAATCTAACCTGAGTACGCATAAATCCTTAGGTAACGACCTGCTGTCCTCAAGCAGTCGCTAGTTCCCGAGTGTCTGGCTCTTCTTGTTGTTGTTTTGCTTCCCATTGAGCTGATAATTCAACGAACTTCGCATCCAATTTGTCGGCTAAAATCTGCACCGCTGGTTGGTCAAGAATGCTCATGTGATCACCGTCGATTTCGAAACATTCAATCGCACCCCGAACAAGCGCCCGCCAGCCTAAGAAGTAGTCGTCGTACGGATCAAGATAGCGTTCGCTGGCTCGGATGATTAATGCGCCACCGCCGTACGGTTTGGGTACGAATTCCTTCGCAGCAAGGAAATTGGCCCATATTACACGCGCTAGGTTCTCGCCAAGTGGGGTACCGGCGACCTTAGCCATGTCCTTCTCAGCAGTTGCTGTCTCTGCCTCCAGTCCCGACTTACGCAGGTATTCGTACAACGCGACGCAACGGCCTTTAAAATATTCAAACCACTCGTTGACCGGCTTCGAGCGCAAACTTCGGGCATGCCAAGCCGCACGCCGAGCATAGAACCGGATGTTGCTGACGAAGCGCTCACGTTTGGACAGGGAATTGACGAACGCGGGGTTACGACAATCCAACAAAACCAGCGCCGCCACCGGTTCTCCCGATTTTTCCAGAACTCGCGCCATCTCGAAGGCCACGAGGCCGCCAAAGCAAATTCCGCCGAGATAATAAGGGCCGTGCGGTTGCACTCTGCGAATCTCGTCAACATAGCAACGCGCTGTGTCTTCGATATTGGTAAACGGTTCGGAGCCGTCCAGTCCTTTCGCCTGGAGGCAGTAGAACGGCAAATCAGCAGGTAAAGCCATCGCGAGAGAACGCATGTTTAGCACGTTGCCACCGCGTCCGTGGGTGCAGAAGAAAGGGGGGCGTGTGGGACTACCCGAGCGCATCCGCAACAAGAGTTGGTGTTGATGAGCGTTGGCGTTCCGCAACTGCACAGCAAAGAGCTCCACGGTCGGTGCTACGAGCAGCGCAGATAGAGGAAGTTCCACACCGAAAGTGGATCGAATTCGTGAGAGTAGTTGCGTGCCCAGCAGTGAATGGCCGCCCAGTTCAAAAAAGTCATCGGTGGCGCTGACCCGATCCAATCCAAGCACGTCTTTGAAAATGGTTGCGATGGCGGCTTCGGTATTGCTTGCAAATTCCTCCTCAATACTCGTCGCGTGAGCGGACTCTTCCGCTGATTTCAGTTGTGGCTGGGCCTGCGAAGGGCGAGCGACCGCGCCCTCGATGATCTCGCTCTTCGAGACGGCTTGGTCCGAAGTCTTCGTTCTGGATAAGCAGTAGCGCTGCCGCTCGAAAGGATACGTAGGCAGGACCGCGCGCTTCCTGTTTTCCCCCGCGTGGAACGCGCGCCAATCGATGGGAACGCCTGAGGCCCACATCCGCCCCAAACTGGTCAGCATGGCAACCGAATCAGACGTCCCATCTTCAGGATGCGGCAGCGATGGTATTAGGAGGCGCTTCTGTCTAGCGGGAACGTGCCGGCGCGCTAGTGAGATTAGCGTCCTGCCGGGACCCACGCCTAGGAAAACACGATTCTCATCGCCCATCAGTTCGTTTACGGAAGCGGAGAAGAGCACGGTGTTGCGAAGATGCCGGCCCCAGTACCCCGGATCGGTCGCCTGCTCCGCCGTCAACCACGTGCCCGAGAGGTTGGACATCACCGGAATACTGGGTGGGCGCAGTGGAATGGCCGCTATTTTGCTCACGAAGGCGTCTATCACTCCGTCCATCATCGCGGAGTGAAAAGCGTGGGAAGTGCGAAGGCGCTCAGCGTCAATGCCCTCGGACTTCAGTTGTGCCTGCAGCGCATCGATCGCGTCACAAGGGCCTGATACCACGCACAGATCGGGAGTGTTGATGGCCGCCAAGGCAAGATCCTTACCGAGTCGCGCCGTCACTGCTTCAGGTTCCAGCGGCACCGATAGCATGGCCCCCGCTGGAACTGACTGCATGAGCCTGCCTCGCTCAGCGACAAGTGCGAGCGCGTCCTCGAGAGAAAACACTCCCGCCAGGCAAGCGGCGACGTACTCTCCGAGGCTGTGGCCGAGGAGAGCGCTGGGAACAATGCCCCAATGCATCCATAGCTTCGCCAACGCGTAGTCGATCGCGAATATGGTCGGTTGCGCCAGTTGTGTCTGGCGCAGTCGGTCGTCAGCCTCCCCGGATTGGCCTTTCTCGGGATAGAGCACGACGCGAAGGTCCACTCTCAGGATAGGACTGAGCCGATGAGCGCAGTAGTCGACACACTCACGGAAAACTGGTTCCTGCTCGTAAATGCCTCGCGCCATTCCGACCGCTTGGGATCCTTGGCCACTTAGCAGGAACACCACACTCCGGTCCCCAGGCTGGCGAGTAGCAGTGAAAACTCTTGCGTTGTCGCGTTTGCTGAGCAGTTCTGAACCTTGAGCGCGGCTCCCGCAGACCACAATGCGGCGATGCTGGAAGTGCCTGCGTCCGATTTGCAGGGTGTACGCAGCATCGGCAAGATCGAGGTCCACGTCGCTGGCGAGTGCCGCGGCCAAATTCTGGGTAGCCGACTCCAAGGCTGCCGGGGTTTTGGCCGACAGGATGACAAGCTCATCGCTGCGGCGCGACCGCTGCTTGGTTACCGGCGGCGCTTCTTCCAGAACAACATGCGAATTGGTGCCGCCCATGCCGAAGGAACTGACGCCTGCGCGCCGCGGAGTTTCTCCGGCGTTCCACGGCATCAATTTGTCATTGACGTAGAAGGGGCTATGCACGAAATCGATCGCTGGATTGGGCTGCTTGAAATGCAGACTTGGGGGAATCTCGCGATGTTGCATCGCCAGTACGGTTTTGATTAGCCCGGTAACCCCTGCCGCCGCGTTCAAATGCCCAATGTTTGTTTTTACCGACCCAAGCGCGCAGAAATGTTGGTTCGGAGTGCTCATCCGGAACGCGCGGGTCAATGCGGCAACTTCTATCGGATCGCCGAGGGATGTTCCTGTGCCATGGGCCTCGACGTAGCTGATGCTGTCAGCAGGCACCCCGGCCATCGCTTGCGCCATCGCAATCACTTCGGCCTGTCCTTCAACGCTCGGGGCAGAGAAACCGACTTTCGCCGCACCATCATTGTTGATGGCAGCGCCTCGAATGACCGCGAGTATGTTGTCGCCGGCTTCGATAGCATCCTGCAAGCGCCGCAATACTACGACGCCTACGCCCTCACCCGGCACTGTGCCCTTGGCTTCGGCATCGAAGGCACGACAATGCCCGTCGGGCGACACAATCATCCCTTCTTGATACAAATAGCCGGCTTTCTGCGGAAAGCTGATCGAAACTCCACCCGCGAGCGCCATGTCACATTGATAGGTGAGGAGCGCTTGGCACGCTGACACCACCGCGACGAGCGAAGTCGAACAAGCAGTCTGAATGGCAATGCTCGGTCCTTTCAAATTGAGCTTGTAGGAAACACGGCTGGTCAAGAAATCCTTGTCGCTGCTGAGCAATGTCTGGTAGGAACCGACTGCATCGAGAACTTCTTTGTTGCCGACAATATGGCACAACAGATATGTATTCATGGCTGAACCGGCAAATGTGCCGATCGAGCCTTCGAACGCTTCCGAATCGTAGCCCGCCATCTCCAGGGCTTCCCAAGCGCACTCGAGGAAAACACGTTGTTGCGGATCTATGATCTGAGCTTCTCGCGGGTTGTAGCCGAAAAAGGCGGCGTCGAACATGTCGGCGTCCGCAAGGATGCCGCTGGCATTTACGTAACGCGGGTCATTGCTCAATTCCGCGGCAATCCCCGATTCGCGCAACTCTTCGGGCGTGAACGATTGGATGGATTCGACTCCGCGACTGAGATTGTCCCAGAGAGCACAAATGTTGCCCGCGCCAGGAAAGCGCCCAGCCATGCCGACGATGGCGACGCTGGCAATAGATTCGCCTTCTCGGGGCTCACTCATGAGCGTGTCCCTCCCACGGCTACGCGCATCCGATGCGCCGCCTGTTTCTGCCGCTCGGCTCGTCTGCGGATGCGATCCCGCTCCGATGCGATGTCTTCCTGTGAAGTCAGGTGATGTGCCAACGTCTCGATCGTCGGATATTGGAACAAGTCCACGATCTCCAGCCTTCGATTCAAATGCTCTTCAATGCCCCCTTGTACCTTGATCAACAGCAAAGAGTGTCCACCCAGATCGAAGAAGTTGTCTTGGACACCCACCCGGTCAACGCGCAGCACCTCTTTCCAGATGGCTGCGATAGCTGATTCGATTTCGCTTCGCGGAGCCTCGCACTGTATGGCCGGCGATCGCCGCGCGGCGTCGGGAACGGGCAGCGCCTTCACGTCCAACTTGCCGCTCGAAGTGAGCGGCAGAGATGGTACGACCATAAAGGCGGCAGGAATCATGTAGTCGGGCATGCGGTCGCGCAGCAGCTTGCGAAAGTCCACATCGGCGGGGCTGTCTCCCGCTGCGGCTACCAGGTAAGCAGTTAAGCGCGTATCCCCAGGCACGTCCTCGCGGGCCACCACAGCAGCCTGCCGGATCGAACTGTGCTCACATAAGGCCGCCTCGATTTCTCCCAGTTCAATACGGAAGCCGCGCACCTTAACTTGGCGATCATTGCGACCCAGATACTCGATGACTCCGTCAGCGCGGAACCGGCAGATATCCCCCGTTTTGTAGATCCGGCCTGCTGGAACAAACGGATCAGGGATGAATCTCTCGGCCGTCAAATCGGGTCGCCGTAGATATCCTCGGCCGACACTCGTGCCACCTATACACAGCTCTCCAGGTACGCCAACAGGCACCGGGTTCAACACGGAATCGAGAATATACAAACGGTCATTGGCGATCGGGCGCCCTATGGGCTCAATAGATCCCATGGTGCTTTCGCTTTTTACCGTCACCCAAAAGCTCGCCATGATCGTGGCTTCGGTGGGGCCGTACAGGTTCGCGATTTCAATATCGAGTTTGCTACGCACCAGTTGCACCAGCGAATGCTTCAATGCTTCTCCGGCACAGAAGAGGCAACGCAGGCTGGTACAACGTGCAAAGTCCGGCTGTTCCACGAGAAGTTCGAGAACGGAAGGAACCATGACAGTGTGAGTGACTTGCTGCTCAATGATGCAGCGAGCCAGGTATCCCGGGTCGGCATAGCCACGAGTGTTGGCGATTACCAGCCGCGCTCCTGTAGCCAACCCGTTCCACACCTCGAAAACTGACGCATCAAAACTTGCCGAGGCACACTGCAAGAATGCGTCACCGACTCCCATCGGCCAGCGAGTCCGCATCCACAGCAGGTGATTGACGATGCCCCGGTGTTCAAGCACCACGCCCTTGGGCTTACCCGTCGAGCCGGAAGTGTAAATGACGTAAGCAGCGTTGTCGGGTGAAACAGTGGCTTGCGGTCGTGCCGCTCGTTGCTCCCCAATGCTTTCCTTACCGAGTAATACGATTGGGGCCGACACGTTGGGAACACTCGCGGCCGTATTCGGCGCGGCTATAACCGCTGAGACGCACGCGTCTCGCAGGAAATACTCGATGCGATCTGCAGGGTAGGAGACGTCAACAGGCAGGTACGCCGCTCCGGACTTCAGAATGCCCAACCACGCCGCGACCATGTCAATGGAGCGGTCGAGGCACACGGCTACGACCCCTTCAGGTCCAATGTCCATAGCCTGGAGCTTGTGCGCGATCTTGTTGGCGCGGCAGTCTAGTTCGCCGTAGGTAATACTCGCGTTTTCCGTGACCACAGCTACCGCATCCGGGGAACGATCCACCTGCTCTTCTATCAGTTGGTGCAGCGTCATTTCCGGATACGATTCGGCAGTGTCATTCCATTCGACCAACATCTGCCGGCGCTCGTCCTCGGTGAGTAACGGCAATTCGGTGATCTTCTGTTCCGGCGCCGTGATAGCCGCGGAGAGGAGAGTAAGAAGATGGTTTGCCAGCCGTGCGATCGTTCCCGTGGCAAACAGTTGAGTGCTGTACTTCAGCGTGGCCGGGATGATCCCGCCGGTATCCAAAAAATTGACGTCGAGATCAAACAAGCCTTCCTGCTGCCGCAGAGGAAAGGCTTCCAGTCGCAACGAACCAAGTTGCAGAGGGGCGCCATTTTCATCGTGCAGCATTTGTCCCGGGGTCACGCCGAACTGCGTGGTCTTGATCAGATTCAAGGTGACCTCGAAGAATGGCGTGCGGCTCGTATCGCGCACCGGCTGTAAGCGCTTGACGATCTCGATAAATGGAAAATCGCCATACTGCTGGCCGGCAACGGTCGCCTCCCGCATCGTCGCAAGGTGCTGGCGAAAAGTGGCTCCGGCTTCCACCGGCGCGCAAACCACCACAGGATTGATGAAATAACCTATCGTGTTTTGAAACTCTCGACGGCTCCTTCCGGCCAGCGGCACCCCTATGGGCACCTCGACCGCTCCGGTGTAACGGTGCAGCAATGCATGAAAGGCCGTGGCCAGCACCATGAACGGAGTGGTGTTTTCCTCTCGAGCGAACTGGCGGAGACGTGCGCTCAACGCAGCGTCGAGTTCAAAGTGATGAGTTGCGCCGGTCATCTTGCGAGCGGCCAGTCGCGGGTAATCGGCGGGCAGGTCAACCGGCGACAGGCAGTGCTGCAATCGCCCACGCCAATATTCCCAGGCCTTACTACCTTCCTCCGAATC
>Ga0187781_10001618_pt1 | contig 17109 bp, 17 predicted proteins | sample 0715_SJ02_MP02_2_FD_132447 | JGI IMG/M metagenome (GOLD analysis project Ga0187781, IMG submission 132447) | Tropical peat soil microbial communities from peatlands in Department of Meta, Colombia - 0715_SJ02_MP02_20_MG | ecosystem: Environmental > Terrestrial > Soil > Wetlands > Peat | place... | reverse complement strand
CCGGCGTTTTCTGGGCCACGCGGTGCTTCACCTGGCTGAGCTTCTTTTCGACTTCCGCGACTTTATCGCTTTCCAGGTCGGCAGGCAAGGAGCGGTGCCATTCGTTCAGAGACTTTTCCCATTCGACAGCGGCCTGATCCATGTGGCCTTGCTTGGCGTAAACATCGCCGAGATGCTCGCGGATCGTGGGATCGTGCGGCTCGTGCTCGATGGCCTTGTGCAGCATCACTTCGGCTTCATCCAGTTTGTTTTCCTTGTAGTAGACCCAACCCAGGCTGTCGAGATACGCGCCGTTGAACGGTTCAAGATCCACAGCGCGCTGAATCAGATCCTGCGCTTCTTCCAGACGCACCCCGCGGTCGGCCAGCATGTAGCCGTAGTAGTTCAACACCTGCGCGTTCTTGGGATTAACGTCCAGAACCTTCTTGAATTCGGTCTCGGCCTTATCAAACTGCTTCTGGCGCTCGTAAACCGCACCGAGTAACAGCCAGGCAATTTCGTTGTCCTGTGGCTCGGAAGCGTAGGATTCCGCCTTACGCGCGGCCTGTTCCGCATCCGTGTAGCGACGTCCCCGTTCGTACACCTGGGAGAGATTCAAGTACGTCTCGCGGTCCGCCGAGGTGCCTTTCATGTTGGATTCCAGAAGCTTGACGGCATCGTCCGTTTGCCCGTTCTCACCGAGCAACAGAGCCTGGCTCGCCCGAATCTCAGCATCATTCGGGTACTTGGCCATGGCCTCGCGCCCCGTCTGCAGCGCCTTGGGCATGTCCTTTGCAAGGCGGTAGGTGTCCATGATCAACAGCCGCGCGCGGTGATCTTCTTCATCGCCGAGGTGGCCCAATTCCTGGAAGGTGTAAATCGCCGCCTGATAATTCTGCGTGTCGCGGTAAAGCATGCCGAGCTGCTGGTAGAGGATCGCCAGATAGCGCCGGCGCGAAGAAAGAACCGTGGACTCCGCCTTTACCCCCGTGATCGCGTCGGAGAGCACGCGAATGGCGTCGTCGTACCGTCCCTGTGCCTCGTAAATCATCGCCTCGTTGTAGAGGACTTCGAGGCTGCCTGGATTGTACTGCCGCGCTTTCACCAGGTTTTCTTCGGCTTTGTCCAGCTGGTGAAGTTCGCGGTAAATCTCGGCGATTCGCAGGTAGTTATCGGAATCGTCCGGCATTAAATCGACAAGCTTCTGGTAGACCGTCAACGCGTCCGAATACTTTTCTTCCGCAATCAGCGTCTGGCCCAGCCCGCGCAAGTGGTTGAGCTCAGAAGGATCCAGATCGACCGCTTTGCGGTAGGCGGCCTCCGCCTTGGCATAATCGTGCGTCTGCGTGTAGGCATCACCGAGCAGGTCAAAAAGCGTGGCGGAAGTGGAATGAGCCGTCATGCCTTCCAGGAGCTGAATGGCGTCGTCGGCTTTGTTCTCGTCCAGAAGCAGTTGCGTCAACTGCTCCGCGGCGGACTCGTTGCCCGGATCGTCTTGCAACAGCTTTCGAAGAACCTCCTCGGCTTTTTCCGGTTCATTGTGCAGGCGATAGAGCCGTGCCAGCCAAATCGCCGCTTCCTGGTCGCCCGGATCGAGCCGGTGCACTTCGGCGTATTCCGCGATGGCCTTCCCCACCATTTCAGTCTGAACGGTAGAGCCGTTGATATCGCCCAGGCTGCGCAGATAGATGCGCGCCAGCAATCGGTGCGTCGGCAGGTCGTCGGGATTGTGCTTTAGAATCTCGCTGGCTTCGTTGACCGCATCCCGCACCCGCTGGGCTTTCCAGTACATTTCCGCAAGCCGCTCGCCGATGATCGGGGACTTTGGATCGAGCGCGTACGCCCGCTTGTAAGACTCAATCGCCTTGGAAGCGTAATCCGGCTGACTCGACTGTTCGTACTCGAGCTCGTAGAGATGGCCCATCGTGAAGCTGTAGTAGGCTTCGGCGCGCGGGGTTACTTTTTCGGTGGATGTGGACGATGTAGCAGGCGGGTTTTGGCCGAGGGCAGGAAGGGCGGCAAGTCCGGCCAAAGTGAACGCAACAGCGAATTGTCTTAGCGTCATAAATATCCAAGAACTGGAAGTATCCCATGGGGGAGAAGCGCGGTCAAAAGCCAAAAACGGGACGTTTCGCGAAGTAACCATGGGCCCAAAGTATGAGATGTGCGGGGGAAAGGAAGGGTTTCCGGGAAGAAGAATTGGTGTTGCGTTTCAACTGTATTTCTGCAATTATCGAAATATGCCAAGGCCTGACCCTCTTCTTGTCGCCCGCTGCAGTGATCGGTTCGCCGCCCTTGGCGCCGAGCCCCGCCTGCGCATCGTCCGGCTGCTTCTTTCTGCTCATCCCACAGGCATGGTGGCGGGCGAAATTCAGGAAGAGCTCGGCATTCCCGGCTCGACCCTTTCGCATCATCTGGAGAAGTTGCGTCGCGTCGGACTCGTGGACGTGCGCCGCGCAGGAACCTTCCTTTGGTACAAGGCGAACACCGGGGCTCTGCAGGAAATTCTTGGATTTCTGTACGAGGAATGCTGCACGCGCAATCGCGTCGTGCCAGAAGAAGCCATTGTGCAAATCTCGCGATCGTAGGAGTTGCCATGAGTGAGAAGAACATTCAGGAAGCGGTGAAAGAAAAGTACGGTGCGGCGGCCCGGCAAGTGGCCGAGGGGAAAACCGCATGTTGCGGAGGCGGGGCGGAACTGAGCGGCTGCGATCCGATCAGCCGAGACCTCTATGATTCCGCCGAAAAAGGCGCCCTCCCCGCACAAGCTGTGGCCGCTTCTCTCGGCTGCGGCAATCCCACCGCTCTCGCGCAATTGCGGCCCGGCGAAATCGTGCTGGACCTAGGCTCTGGTGGAGGCATCGATGTTCTGCTCTCCGCGAAGCGGGTGGCCCCGAACGGCAAGGCCTACGGGCTGGACATGACCGATGAGATGCTGGCCCTGGCTCGGGAAAATCGGAAGAAAGCGGGCGTGGAGAACGTGGAGTTTCTGAAGGGCGCCATAGAAGACATCCCGCTGCCGGACAGCACGATTGACGTGATCATTTCCAACTGCGTGATCAACCTTTCGGGTGACAAGGACCGCGTTCTGCGCGAAGCGTTCCGTGTGTTGAGGCCCGGCGGACGTCTGGCCGTTTCGGACGTGGTCATTCGCGGCGAGGTGCCCGCCGAGGTGCGGAAAAGCATGGAGTTGTGGGTGGGCTGCATCGCCGGAGCGCTGCTCGATGCGGAATACCGGCAGAAGTTGCAAGCGACGGGCTTCGAATCGATCGAAGTCGAGCCCACGCGCATCTATCAGATTGAAGAAGCACGCGAGTTTTTGACCGCTGCGGGGCTCAATGCGGAGGTCGTTGGCCCGCAGATCAAGGACAAGTTCATGAGTGCCTTCATTCGGGCGAAAAAACCTGCAGACGCCGCGTGCGATTGCCCGCCGGGATGTGTGGATCTTCCCTGTTGCCACTGAAGCGTCGCCAGAATGAATAAAACGCACAACGTCTTGTTCCTCTGTACCGGAAATGCCTCGCGCTCGATTATGGCTGAGGCCATACTGAACCATCGCGGCCAGCCCAACTTCCATGCTTATAGCGCGGGAAGCCAACCCCGCGGGCAGGTCCACCCCGGCGCGATTCAGCAGCTCAAATCCGCAGATCTACCCACAGCAGGCTTGCGAAGCAAAAGCTGGAATGAATTCGCAGAACCGGGTGGTCCACAAATGGATTTTATCTTCACGCTCTGCGACGATGCCGCCCGCGAGGTTTGCCCCGTCTGGCCCGGCCATCCCGTGACAGCGCACTGGGCAGTGCCGGATCCTGGCAACGTCAAGGGTTCCCCGGAAGACAAGGCGCGCGCCTTTCGCGCCGCCTACTTTACGCTCGAGAGACGCATTGAGTTGTTCCTCAGTTTGCCTCTGGCAAGCCTGGAAGGTCTGGCGCTTCAAAGCGAACTGGACGGAATTGGAAAAAGATAGCGGTCCAGAGCGAAAAAGTGCTTTGCGCGCTATTTCTCGCCGGGCGATGGATTCTGCGTAATTTTGTCCAGCAGACTTTTCGGAATGGGACGGCATCCGCAGTTCTTCTGGTGCGCGATGTGCCAGTTCATTCTTTTTTCGTCCGAGGCTCCTTGCGGCAATTTGTTGTGAAGGTGCCAAGTCTTGTTCATGAGAGTTTGCAATCAGTGCAGGAAGTGCCGCATGGACGTGAAGACCATCGCCAGGCCTAGCCGGTCCGCCGTCGCGATCACTTCCGGATCCTTCACCGACCCGCCGGGCTGAATCACCGCCGTAGCTCCGGCCTTGGCGGCTTCTTCCACGCCGTCGGGAAAAGGGAAAAATGCGTCCGAGGCCACCACGGTACCTTGAAGCGAGGTCTGCGCCTTGGCAATCGCAATCTTCACCGAATCGACGCGGCTCATCTGGCCCGCGCCGACGCCCAGCGTCGCACCCTCTTTCGAGAACACGATGGCGTTGGACTTCACGTGCTTGCAGACTTTCCACGCGAATTTCAGGTCGGCCAATTCGGCTTCCGTCGGGGATCGCTTCGTGACGGTTCGCAGTTCTCTGCCCGCCAGGCTGCCCAAATCCGGTTGCTGCACCAACACTCCGCCAAGAATGCGCTTCAACTGCAGTTCCCTGTCGTGCTCGAGCCCGCCCTGCGGGAGAACGAGTAAACGCAGGTTTTTCTTCGTGGCAAAAATTTCCTGCGCACGGTCCGCAAAGCCTGGCGCGACGATGCACTCCACGAAAAGCTTAGCCACGGCTTCGGCGGTAACCGCGTCGACGATGTGATTGAACGCCAGCACGCCGCCAAACGCCGACAGAGGATCACACGCAAACGCTTTCGTGTAGGCGTCGAGCAGGGTCTTCTGCTCCGCCACGCCGCACGGGTTGTTGTGCTTGATGATCACCGCGGCCGGACGCTCGAACTCCGCTACCGTGCTGCGCGCCGCTTCCAGGTCTACATAGTTGTTGTAGGAGAGCTCTTTCCCCTGCAGCTGCTTCGCGGCCGCTAATCCGTGAGGCGGGCAACCCGCGGGTACATAGAGCGCTCCAGACTGGTGCGGATTCTCGCCGTAGCGCAACTCCTGCTTCCGCAGCAACTCCAGATGCAAGCGTTCCGGAAGCACCGGCTTCGCCTGCACCTCCAGCTTGTCGTCGACCAGGCTCAGACGCTCCAGGTTCATGGTGATAAGCCCGTCGTAGCGAGAGGTGACGGCGAACACTTTGCGCGCCAGTTCCAGCCGCAGTGTCAGCGAGGTCTCGCGGTTGGTCTCCAGTTCGGCGGCCACGCGCTCGTAATCCGCGGGATCCGTCACCACCGTGACGCTCTCGAAATTCTTGGCCGCCGAGCGCAGCATCGTCGGCCCGCCAATATCGATGTTCTCCACCAGCTCTTCCGCAGGCAGATAAGCCTTGGCAGCGGTCTCTTCGAAGGGATACAGGTTCACCACGACAAGGTCGATCGGCGCAACGCCATGCTCTTTGGCCTGCTTCTGGTCTTCAGCATGATTCCGCCGGTAGAGCAAACCGCCGTGCACTTTGGGATGGAGCGTCTTCACTCGCCCGCCCAGCATTTCCGGCCAGCCGGTAAACTCCGACACATCCTTGACCGGGATGCCTTCTTCCCTCAGCAATTTCGCGGTGCCGCCGGTAGAGAGGATTTCGATTTTCAGCGCCGCCAGTTTTCTGGCGAATTCCACAATTCCCTTTTTGTCGAAGACGCTCAGCAGTGCGCGCTCCACAGCCATGAAGACCTCCAAGGGGTTTTGAACCTATTAGTCTACGCGGAGCGGTGGACTTTCGAAAAGTGGAGTGCTGTGGGAAAAGTCTCGCTCGCGTTTTTTCTCATACCAAGCGATTGACGAGACTCTAGGAACCGATTTTTCGATAACTGTTTTCCCGTCTAAAGAGCAAGACGTAGCGCGTCTCTTTTCCAACGAAAGGAATATAAATATAGAACTGATCGTCACGGAGATGATACTTTTTCACGGGCTCGACTTTTTCTCCGCTGAAAAACTTCGTCAGGTATTCGCAATCCTGCTTCGGGGTGCAGGCGTAGTAGGGCGGCGCGAAATCTTCCGTGGGGGCAAGGTAGTAAAGCCCGTCCACGCTATAGAGCGCCTGTCTATCCATGAATTTGCCCGCGAAAATCACCGTCAACTCGGGCAGGCTTGCTCTTTGTCTGGCAGATACTTCTCGACCTCAGAGACGTGCTTGCAGCCCTCGAATTTCCCGGAGCGGATGGCTAATGTCCTCCAGAGCCGCGGAGTTCTCTCGGAGGACGTCGTCTGCCTGTTTGCGAACCACCTTAACGTAGCGTTCTTTCGGAAGATAGCAACATTCTGCAACACTAAAATATGAGCGCCAAACCGATCAAGCCCATGAATGCTGCGAGCAGAAAGGAGGTGGTGGTCTCACGAAACCGATTGCGCTGGAATCCCGCACGACGAGCAAGACCACTCCAACCGAGAAAAATGGGCTACAGAAAACAGCAGAGATAGAGTGGCTCGAGCAATCTGAACCTTGCTGGATAGATCATGAAAAAGACTCCACTGGAGCGACGGACACTGCGGCGAGATCGATTACGACTTCACGAGGGCTTTCAGCTTCACTTGGCCGTCGACGGTTTCCACGACGTATTCGACGTCACGGCAGTTCTTGCTGGTCTGCAGATCTTTCGTCTTCTTGCGTACAAATTCGTTGAAGCCGGCCCGCGTCACCTTGCTGGTCTCCTCGCCAGCCTGCTGCTTCGCCTGGACAAATGCTTCGTAGAGCTGATCGACCTTGTCCGCTTCCTTCTCCGGCTCGGAACAGACCATACGGAATGCTTTTGCCTCGGCTCCTGCAGGAGCAGCTGCACCTGGCCTCCCCGCAGCGGCTTGCGCTTTGGCTCGTTCCGCCTCAATGGCCTTGGCCGCGGCGCCGAAGTGTCGCTCGACTTTACCTTCCTCGCGCTGCTGCATGCGCTTGCGAAAGACGTCTTTATATTTGGCGTAGGTCTGGGTGAGATTGTTGTACCGGAAGCGTTGACCGAATTTCAGTTCTCCGCCGCGTTCCGCGTAGCGCTTGATCAGCAGCTCGATGCGCCACTCGACTTCCGTGGGCGGACGCTTCCTGCCGCCGCCGAAGAACATGTCGTATTCGATTTTGAGCTGGCGAATGTCCCGCTCCATCTGCGCCAGTTCTTCGTCAATGGTGGCCATGCCTGGATAGCCTCGAACCCACATCGTAGGAGCCGCTGGCTCGCCCGTCAACGGGGAAGAGGGGCTTGGGGGCGCATCCGGCACCGCGCCTCCGGCCAAAGACCTGTACGAACGGCCAGAGGACTTTAAGCCAGGCACACTCAATTGCCTGCGCTCGACGGCTGTGATGAAATGGCGCCATGTCTTCTCCCACAAAGCGCGCGCCATCCTCAGACCAGACCGCTCTGCTGCGCCAGCTCCCTTCCGTGGACGAACTGTTGCTCCGCCCACAGATCGCCGCGCTGTGCGACAGCGTGGAGCGCGGTTATGCCGTCGCGACCGTGCGTGAAGTGCTGGCCAAAGTGCGGGTCGAGATCATCTCCGGCCAGGCAGCAGACGAGGCCGTGATTGCCGCAGACGCTCTCGAACAGCGCATCGTCAGGACGGTGGAAAGAGAACTTGCGCCGTCCCTTCGCCCTGTGATCAACGCTTCCGGCGTGATCCTGCACACCAACCTGGGGCGCGCCCCGCTGATTCCTGCCGCGATCGAGGAAATGCGCCAGGCGGCTACGCACTATTCGAACCTGGAATATGATCTGGTTGCCGGCGCGCGCGGCAAGCGTGACGTCCACCTGTCTCGCCTGATCGAACGGATCACCGCCGCGGGAGCGGCGATCGTGGTGAATAACTGCGCCGCGGCCGTGCTCGTTACGCTGGCGGCTTTGGCCCGTGGCGGCGAAGTGATCGTCTCTCGCGGCGAGCTGATTGAGATCGGCGACGGCTTCCGCATACCGGAAATCATGGAGCAGAGCGGCGCCGTGCTGCGCGAAGTGGGCACCACCAACCGCACACGCATCGGCGATTACGAAAACGCAATCCATGAAAAGACGCGCCTGCTCCTGCGCGTGCATCCTTCCAATTTCACCGTGACCGGCTTCACGGAGAAGCCGGAAGTCAGCGAGTTGATTGCTCTGGGGGCGCGGCGCGGATTGCCGGTGGTCGAAGACCTCGGCTCGGGCTGCCTTGTGGATCTGTCCATCGCGGGAATTCACGAACCGACCGCCCGCGAAAGCGTGGAGGCAGGCTTCTCGCTGGTTCTCTTCAGCGGGGACAAGCTTCTCGGCGGTCCCCAAGCCGGCATAATTGCGGGCAAGAAGGAATTAGTTGCCACAGTGCGCCGTCATCCGCTGTTTCGCGCACTGCGTGTGGACAAACTCACCATCGCGGCGATGGAAGCCACCCTGCGTGCCTACCTGCGCGCCGCGTGGAAGGAGATCCCTTCGCAGAGAATGATTCGCGGGAGCTTAGAAGAAATCGAAGCGCGCGCCACACAATTCGTCGTGGAGATTCAGCAGAAAGCCGGTTCGAGTGGCGCAAGGATTGAGGTGGTGGACGGCAAATCGCTCGTTGGCGGCGGCTCCACGCCCGCACAATCGCTGCCCACAAAGCTGTTGCGCATAACCAGCGCACGCTACTCTGCAGCTGATCTGGAAGCCCGCCTCCGCAAAGGTTCCGCCGGGATTCCTGTCATCGCGCGCATCGAAGAGGATGCCCTGCTCCTGGACCTGCGCACCGTTTTTCCGGAGCAGGAGGTTTCTCTGGCCGAGTCGCTGGTTGCCTCTTTGCTCTGAGCTTGCTCATACTTCTCTCATGCTGGCATTCAAAGTATCTGGTCGAAATCTCGTGGCCACGCAAAAGGCCGTGCCAAAACTACGTCCGGGTTGGGCGCTGGTTCGCGTGCGCCTTGCGGGAATCTGCAATACGGATGTGGAGATTCTGCGCGGTTACCACCAATTCAAAGGGGTCCCTGGCCATGAATTTGTCGGCGAAGTTGCGGAAGTGGCCGCTGTTGCCTCGGTGCGAAAGCGCTGGCTGAGCAAACGCGTCGCTGGCGAAATCAATGTTTCATGCTCCGCATACAACTACAAACCCGTCTGCAATTTCTGCCGCCGCGGCTTGAAAACACATTGCGCAAGGCGTACCGTGCTCGGAATCGTGGCGCACGACGGCGCCTTTGCGGAATATCTTGCACTGCCGCTCGAAAATCTTCATCCCATTCCTAGAAGTGTCTCGGACGAGAAGGCCGTCTTCATCGAGCCGCTGGCCGCGGCGTGCCAAATCCTCGATCAGATTCCCATTCGCAATTTTCCGAGCGCTGCTCTTCTCGGTGACGGCAAGCTCGCCCAACTGATCGCCTGCTCCTTGCAAGCGGCGGGGAGCAAAGTCACGCTTTACGGCAAGCACGAAGCAAAACTGCGACTGGCACGCAAGGCGGGCATTGCGACAAAGAAAGTCCGTGGGGATGCGAGCGATTTGAAACGCGTCCGCGAAACCTACCGGCTGGTTGTGGAAGCCACTGGTTCGCCGAGTGGCCTCACGCTCGCTCAGCAAATGACCGAGCCGCGGGGCACGATGCTCCTCAAGTCCACGTTCCATGGAGCCGCGCCCGTCGAAACCTGGCCGATTGTGGTGAAGGAGATCACGGTCGTAGGTTCGCGCTGCGGCCCTTTTGCAAAGGCCATCGCGCTTCTTCGCTCCGGAAAAGTTGACCCGACTCCATTCGTCTCTCGCACATTTTCGTTGAAGGACGCGCCTAAAGCGATTCTCTATGCGCAGCAAACGGATGTATTGAAAGTCTTGCTAAGAGCTGCAGGTTGAGCTAGCGTTTGGGACCAAAAAACCACTTCCAGGGAAAAACTCACGCTACCAACAATAAGACTCCGTACACAAGCCACAATAGTGTCGGCGTTGTAGTTTCGGATTCAGGCGTTACAACCGCTGTTCCAGAAAAAGCCTTGGGAAAGTGCTTCGCGAACGATGCCTATACATATTGCCCCGGCAACGACCGCAAAGATTCGCGTAACCGTTACTTGATCCACTGCTTTTCTTCGTGAGGTCATAGCCGGTTGATGCAGGACGCCACGCAGGCCGCGCCGAATCCGTTGTCAATATTCACGACAGTCACATTCGACGCGCACGAATTCAGCATGCCCAACAGCGCCGCAACGCCGCCAAAGCTCGCCCCGTAGCCGGTGCTCGTCGGCACCGCGATCACTGGCACGCCCACCAGGCCGCCTACTACGCTTGGAAGCGCTCCTTCCATCCCCGCAATGCAGACAATCACGCGGGCTTCCGTCAGTAAGCCGCGATGTTCCAGCAAGCGGTGAATTCCTGCCACGCCAACATCGTAGAGATGCTCCGCGTGGTTTCCCATCATCCGCGCCGTCAGCAACGCTTCTTCCGCGACGGGAATATCGCTGGTCCCCGCCGAAACCACGAGGATGGTTCCTTTTCCGGTGATCTCCTTGCTGCGCTCGATCGTGATCACGTGCGAGACCGAATGAAATTTCGCCTCGCGACTGACGCGCTTCACTACGGCGTAAGCGTTCGGCTCCGCGCGCGTCACCAGAATGTTTTGCCGCGATCCTTTGCGCCGCACCATGGCGCGCACGATTTCCGCCACCTGCGCGGGCGTCTTGCCCTTGCCGAACACCACTTCGGCGTAGCCCTGCCGCAGCTCACGGTGATGGTCTACCTTCGCAATATCGATATCTTCAAAGGGGAGATGCTTCAGCCTGGCCAGCGCGTCCCTCACACCAAGCCTCCCGCCGCTGACCTTTTCGAGCAGTTCACGGATTTCCGATTCTTTCATGAAGATTTCCGTGGGCGCCTCAAGGATTCGACCAGCCCATGATTTTCCTGGCCGCCTGGTTGTCCGCATAGACGCGCCACTCGCTGACGAGGCCATCGCGCACCACGGCTTTCCACGCCGCCGGCGCAGTCCAATGATTCTCTTTGAGAAGTGTGCCTTTCGCGGCGTAGGTTCCCTGCGCGCTTCCAAAAACCGCAACGAGTTCTCCGTTCGCAAAAATCTCTTCGTGCGAAACGCTGTAATCAGGGAACCACTGGAAGTAGCCGGTCCAGGCCTTGCGCATCGATTCCCGGCCGCGCACCTCGTTTCCCAAGGCATCGACAAAAAGGTGGTCTTCGGTCATCAACGCACAGAGCTTTCCCACATCTCTGGAATTAATCGCTTCCATAAAGCCCAGAACTACGGCGATTGGCTCTCTGTTGTCCATGAACCCTGAACCGGTAAACGGGAAGTTTAGCACAAGGAAGCGGTTACAAAGCTCAACGCGAGGCGCGGCCCGCCGCGCTTGACTTGCCGCACTGCCACTGCGAGACTGGCAACATCCGCGAAAACAATGGCTACACAGGAACGTATCATTACGATTGGTGTGACTGGAGCCAGCGGTGCGATCCTGGCGCAAAAGGCGCTGACGCTGCTCGAGGATGACGCGCGGGTTGCGCGCATTCACCTGGTTATCACCGAGGCGGGCCAGCGCCTGTTTGCGGAAGAGCTGGGGATACTCTCCGGCGACCTGAAAAAGCTGCCCGGCCGCCTTTTGGGCCGCAGTCCCAAGAAGATCGAAACGATTTCGAATAAAGATGTGGGCGCACCCATCGCTTCGGGCAGCTACGAAGTCGACGCCATGATCGTGATTCCCTGCACCATGGGGGCGCTCGCTTCCATTGCCACAGGAATGAGCGACGATCTAGTGGCGCGCGCCGCGGACGTCATGCTGAAGGAAAGACGCAAGCTGGTCCTGTGCGTGCGCGACACGCCGTTCAATCGCATTCACCTGGAGAACATGCTGCGCGCCGAGCAGGCCGGCGCGGTCATCATGCCCGTAGTTCCCGCGTTCTACTTCAAGCCAAAATCCATCGACGAAATTCTGACGCAATACGTCTGCCGCGTTCTGGCGCAGGCAGGGCTGCCTCAGGAGAAAATGTATCGCTGGACAGGCGGCGCACACGGGCGGAAGGCGGAGTCCTAAGCACGCATGAGCAGCCGCATTCGCACAGTTCTGGAAATGATCAAGTTTGAGCACTCCGTGTTCGCGTTGCCGTTCGCGCTGGTGGGTGCGTTGTTGGCAGCCCGATTCACAAAGCACGATTGGCCGACGCTGCACCAGATTGTTTGGATTGTGGTGGCGATGGTTGCGGCGAGGTCCGCGGCGATGACCATCAACCGGATTGTCGACCTGCGCTATGACAAGGAAAACCCGCGAACGAAGATGCGGGCGCTGGCTACGGGGGCGCTTTCTGTTTCGTTTGCATGGACATTCACGATTGCGGCAATCGGAGTGTTCTTGCTGGCCGCGTGGGAACTGAATCTGCTTGCGCTGGAACTGGCACCGCTGGCCTTGGCAATTTTGTTCTTCTATTCCTATACGAAGCGGTTTACAAACTGGTCACATCTTTTTCTGGGATTTGCCCTCGGAATTTCGCCTGCAGCCGCGTGGATCGCCGTCACGGGACGGCTGGATTGGCACATGCTGATTCTTTGCGCCGCGGTGACCCTGTGGGTCGGGGGGTTCGATGTCCTTTATGCGTGCCAGGATGTGCGATTCGACAAAGAAGTGGGACTCTACTCCGTGCCGAAGAGATTCGGGGTTGCGAACGCGTTGCGGATCGCGCGGGTGATGCATGTGCTCGTGGTGCTGCTTCTGAGCTTGCTTGCCGCGAGTTTTGGCCTGCCGTGGCCGGCGTGGGCGGGAGTCGGGGTCGTCGGGGTGCTGCTGGGCTACGAGCATTCCCTGGTGAAGGCGAACGACCTGAGCAAATTGAACGCTGCGTTTTTCACGGTGAACGGCTATATTAGTATACTGTTTTTGCTTTTCTGGGGAGCCGCCGTCGCGTTTTGGCGCGTTTGAATTCTTTGAAGCGTTTGCAGGTCCCGCCAGCTGTAGCGGGCCCAAACCATTACGCATCTGACAAGGGAATGGCAGACTTACACATCACGGACGCATCGCTGAAACCCATCGCGGATAAGGTCTTTGCGGGCGAACGCTTGTCTTTTGACGATGGGGTGGCGCTTTACAAAACGCCTGACTTGCTCTCCGTCGGCTGGCTTGCCAACTACGTCCGCGAAAAGCGCCATGGCAACGTCGCTTACTATAACGTAAATCGCCACATCAACCCCACAAACGTTTGCGTCGCCCATTGCAAGCTTTGCGCGTTTGGACGCGATCCCGATGCCCCCGGCGCGTACACCTATGCCCTCGAAGAAATCTACGAGCGCGCTGCGCAAGGGGTTCGCGAAGGAGCCACGGAATTTCACATCGTTGGCGGCCTGCATCCGGATTTGCCTTTCGATTATTTCCTGGAGCTGATCCGCGGGCTGAAACAGCGCCATCCGCACGTACACTTGAAGGCTTTTACGATGGTCGAGGTGCACTACTTCGCGCGCATCGCCAAGCTGACCGTCGATGAAACCTTAATGAAGATGAAAGAAGCAGGCGTGGATTCCTGCCCTGGTGGCGGCGCCGAAATTTTCCATCCGCGCGTGCGGCGCATCATCTGCGACCACAAAGTCAGCGGCCGCATGTGGCTGAGTATGGCCAAGAAGGCTCACCGCATCGGCCTGCCTTCAAACGCCACGATGCTCTATGGACATGTCGAGACCGTGGAGGAGCGCGTCGATCACCTGGTTCTGCTTCGCGAAGCACAGGATGAAACCTATGGCTTCGTCGCCTTCATCCCCTTGGCGTTTCATCCCGCCAACACTCCTTTGGCGCACATTCCGAAGCCCACGGGCTACGATGATTTGCGCACCATCGCTGTTTCCCGGCTGATGCTCGACAACTTCGACCACATCAAGGCGTACTGGATCATGCTGACGCCAAGCATCGCGCAAATTGCGCTGCGCTTCGGCGCCAACGACATGGACGGGACTGTGGTGGAAGAAAAAATCTACCATGATGCCGGCGCAACGACGGCTGAGTTTACGCCGCGAGCCGAACTCGAGCGCCTGATCCGCGCCGCCGGCCGCGTCCCCGTTGAGCGCGACACCCTGTACAACCCCATCGATCGCAGCAAACTTCCTCCGATTATCCCCGCTACTCCCCCTGGCCTCGTCTCCCTCAGCCTGAACGTTTAACAGTGGCTTAACGCCCCGGGTTGGAGGCTCCTTCAATGAAACGGCAATTTGTTCTAGACAAGCGGACTGATCGTTTCATTGAAAGGCTTGCCTCGTGTCGGGGAGGCCACCGGAGCCTGGTCGTCCGCGAAGCTATTCGACTCTATTTTCACAGAGAAAACCATCTAGACAAAATCGAAGCTGATCCCGCATTCCAAGCAATGATGAGAGAGTCGGATAGAGCCATTCGTGAGGGTCAGGTCATATCCCACGAAAAGGTCCTACGGATTGTAAGAATGCGCAACAAGCAAAAGTCAAAGTGAGAGAGGATTTCCCCGGACTCTCACTTTGTCAACAAATTCGAAATTGCAGCACACAAGTATGTGGAGGAACCACCTGTGCGCACCATTATCCTTCTTACCATCTCCAACATTTTCATGACCTTTGCCTGGTACGGCCACCTGAAATACCGTAATTCTCCCTTGTGGAAGGTCATCATCGCCAGTTGGGGCATCGCCTTTTTCGAATACTGCTTCCAGGTTCCGGCGAACCGTTTCGGCTCTTACGAATTCACCAGCGCGCAACTGAAGACCATTCAGGAGGTCATCACGCTCACGGTCTTCTCTGTATTCTCCCTCACCTATCTAGGTGATTCCTTCCGGTGGAATTACGGCGTCGGGTTTACCTGCATTGCTCTGGGGGCGTTCTTCATCTTCCATCAGTGGTAGAATCTGGCGTCGCCCATGTATCCCTCCCTTCCCATGGGGAATCCAATCCCCAAGCTTCACCTACGGGCGACACGAAACGCAAGTAAGGAGACTCATACATGCAACGTAAAGCTTCGGCAGTCTGGCAAGGCGACCTGAAGTCCGGCCACGGCAGCATTTCCACGGACAGCGGAACCTTGAAGAACACGCAGTATTCCTTCAGCACACGCTTCGAAAACGGCGTCGGCACGAATCCCGAAGAGCTGCTGGCCGCCGCGCATGCCGGTTGCTTCACTATGGCGCTTTCCGCGCAACTTGCCGGCGCCGGCCTCGTCGCGACCAAGTTGGAAACTTCCTGCACCATTTCTCTCGAGAAGGTTGGAGAGGGCTTCTCCATAACCAAGAGCCATCTCGATCTCGTCGCGCACATCCCCAACGCCGACAAGGCCAAATTTGACGCCGCTGTCAAGGCCGCTGAGACTGGCTGCCCCGTTTCCCGCCTTTATAAGGCGGAAATCACCGTAAGCTCGCAACTAGTAACGTCGAAATCAGCATAGTTTAACGGGCTGACGGCAATCTGGGTACAATGCTGCGCATGATTCCCGTTCCGGGTGTCTTCATTGCAGGTGTCGTTCTCTTCCTGGTCGTGCTCTGGGACGCGTTCGAGGCCATCATCCTGCCGCGCCGGGTCACGCGCAAATTCCGCCTTGCCCGCTTCTATTATCTGGTCACCTGGCGGAGCTGGAAGTTCTATGCGCGAATGATGCGTTCACGGAAGGCAAAAGACACGTTTCTCGGATTCTATGGCCCCATCTCGTTGTTGGTTCTGATCGGGGTTTGGGCCTTCGGCTTAGTCATTGCCTTCGGCATGATGCAATACGGCGCCGGCTCTGCCGTAAACCTCGCCGTGGGTACAGGTTCAAGCTTCCTTACCGATATTTATCTGAGCGGCACGACGTTCTTCACCCTGGGACTTGGCGACGTTGTTCCTCGTTCCGGCATTGCGCGATTCCTGGTTGTGACCGAAGCCGGCTTCGGATTCGGCTTTCTGGCTGCCGTTATCGGCTACCTTCCTTTCATTTACGGCGCGTTTGGGCGCCGCGAAACCAATATCGTTTTGCTGGATGCTCGCGCGGGCACGCCTCCCACCGCGGGCGAACTACTCCGCCGTTACGGCTATCCCGGTGGAAAAGAATCTCTGCGGCTTCTGTTGCAGGACTGGGAGAGATGGGCGGCGGAGCTCCTCGAGTCGCACCTTTCTTATCCCGTCCTCGCCTATTTCCGTTCCCAGCACGACAATCAGTCGTGGATCGGCTCGCTGACGGCGATCCTTGACGTCTGCGCCCTGGCCATCGCGCGAATGGAAGGGGGTTGCGGCAAACAGGCAGAGCTGACCTTCGCCATTGCGCGTCACGCCGTCGTCGATCTCTGCCAGATATTCAATGCGACTCCGCGCCCGCCGGAAACGGACCGCCTTCCGCCAGAAATACTGGAGAAAATCCGCACCAAGCTCGGTGAGCACGGCATGACCCTCATTGCTACTCCGGAAGCGGAACAAAGGCTGTTGGAACTTCGACGCATGTACGAGCCATACGTGAACGCTCTCGCGATCCACCTGAACCATTTCCTTCCCCCTTGGATCCCGGATCACAAAAGCAAGGACAATTGGCAGACGACCGCGTGGGGTCAGACAACAGAAGCAATCAAGACAGAGCCGGTCTCCCTGGTGCACGACCACTTCTGAAACGAAACCCGGGCGGGCAAGTTGCAGGAGCGTGGCCTTGCTCCACCTCGCGTATCTTGCAACAATTATGGCCTGGGATCATCCAACCCCTTGTAGAGCGCTCCATCGAGCTAGCTCGCTCACTCCAGGAGAACACCCATGAAAGCGATTCAAGTGCACCAGTTCGGAGGCCCGGAAGTGCTCGAACTGCACGAAATTCCGACGCCCAAGCCCGGAGCGGGACAAATCCTGGTCCGCGTGCATGCTGCGGGCGTAAATCCCTATGACACCTACATGCGCAGTGGCGGGTACGCCATCAAGCCTCAGCTCCCGTACACTCCAGGTTCCGATGCGGCGGGCACTGTGGAAGTGGTCGGTGACGGCGTGAAAAAAGTGAAGGTGGGAGACCGCGTCTACACGGCAAAAACGTTGACGGGAGCTTATGCGGAGTACGCGCTCACGGAAGAATCTCAGGTTTATCCGCTTCCTGCGAAGATTTCCTTTGCTCAGGGGGCAGGGCTTTGGGTGCCCTACGGCACGGCGTACACGGCGCTGCATCATCATGGCCATGCGCGCGCCGGGGAGATTTTGCTGGTTCATGG
>Ga0187781_10001616_pt1 | contig 17119 bp, 17 predicted proteins | sample 0715_SJ02_MP02_2_FD_132447 | JGI IMG/M metagenome (GOLD analysis project Ga0187781, IMG submission 132447) | Tropical peat soil microbial communities from peatlands in Department of Meta, Colombia - 0715_SJ02_MP02_20_MG | ecosystem: Environmental > Terrestrial > Soil > Wetlands > Peat | place... | reverse complement strand
GGTGGTGCGCTCCTGCTCGAGCTCGGCGGCGAGCAAGCCGACATTCTCGACGAGGACCTGCGGCGTGCCGGTACATCGAGGTCAGCCTCGTATTCGACGAGGACGGTGACGTTCGCGGCCTCGAGGCGACCTGGGAGCCCACCGGCTGAAGGCTCCGGCACGGCGTGGCCGACCCGGGACCGCCCGGGCGAATCACTCGGCAGCGCCCCCGCGTGCAGGGGTGTTCCGCCGAGGGTGATCGGCCCGGTTCGAGAAGGCGATCACGATTCCCTCGAGCATCCGGTCGAAGCTGCGGTCGACGTCGAGGGGGAGGCCGAAGCCGCCTGCCGCCTCGAGGCTGACGAAACCGTGCAGCGCCGAGCGCAACGCTCGGATGGCGTCGATGGCGTCCTCACCGTGCAAACCGAAGCCCACCAACACGTCCGCCACGACCTGCACCGCGGCGTTGCTGGCGGCCACATGGTCGTTGTCACCCACGGCCGGGGCGCCCTGGCTGGCGGCGTACCGGCCCGGGTGCGCGTGCGCCCAGTCGCGGTAGGCATGGGCCATGGACACGATGGCATCGCCCCGCCACCGTCCCACGGCGGCCCGGGCGAGCGTGTCGGCCAGCTCGGACTGGGCCCTGATGGCAATGCTGCGCTGGAGCCCGTCGATGCCGGCGATGTGCTTGTAAAGCGACGGCTGGCGCACACCGAGGCGCCCGGCGAGCGCGGCCAGGGTGAGGTGCTCCCAACCCACCTCGTCAGCCAGGCGCCCGGCCTCCTCGACGACACGGCCCTCGGTGAGCCCCGCTCTAGGCACGGTCGACCACGTTCCCCAAGAAACCCAAGACCGCTTCGGTCGTGACGTCCGGGCGCTGCGCCTGCGGATAGTGGCCGGCCTCTGGCACGATGACGACCTCGGCCCGCAGCGCTCGGGCGATCCAGCCTGCCTCCGCCTGCGGGTCCTTGAAGTCCGGGTCGAGGGCGCCCATGACGACGAGGGCCGGAGCCCGCACGTCTCCGAGCCGCGCCTCGACGGGCGCGTGGCTCGTTCGCGTCGTGCGAGAGAAGGCCCTCGCGTGGCCGGGACGGCGCAAGCTGGCGACGATCTCGGCGCGGTACTGGTCGAAGTCTGCCGGCCGCCGCCCGGGGTACAGCTTGGGCAGGTAGGCCCCCCAGACGCGGGCAACCCAGGGGCGCGCCATGGCGACGCGCAGGAGGAGACGGGATGCGGCGCCCACCTGAGGTTGACGGACGAAGGGGCCGATCAGCACGAGCCCGCTGACCAGCTCAGGCTGCTGCGCCGCCGCCAGGGCGGCCGCGCCGGCGCCCATCGAGTTGCCCACGACCACCGCCGGCCCGCCGAGCTCGCCGATGAGAGCGGCGATGTCGCCGGCCGTCTCGGCGTCCCCGTAGGAGGCGAACGTGGCGTCGCTGTCGCCGTGGCCCCGCAGGTCGGTGGAGGCCACCCGGTAACCCGCCGCCCGCACCGTCGGGGCGAGGAAGCGGTACGTGGCGCGCAGGTCGCCCATACCCGGGACGAGCACGACGAGGGGTCCGTCACCGCCGACCTCATAGGCGATGCGCCCGCCCGGTCGATCGAGGTAGGCGGTGCACTGCGGGTGGGAGAGGTCGTTGTCGGTCATGAAGGCTACTGTACATAGCTTATTAGCTATTAACAATAGCTACTGTGGGCGGTCGACTGCCTCAGGGCCTCGCCCGCAGGCGCAGCTGCTCCGACTTGATCGCCGGTGTCTGGCCGAAGACGAGCAGGAAGATGGCCTGGCGAGCGAGCAGCTGAGCCATCGAGTCCATCAGGACGGCGCGTCCGCCGGTCTCGATGACGAGCGAGGTGGCGGCCGCCAGGGCGAGCTCTGCCGCCTCCGCCCGCGCGCGGGGGAGCTGGCCCACGTCGCCGCCGGCGAGATGACGGCGTCGCTCCACCACGAGCTCCCCGATCGCCAGTCCTGCAGGGCCCCCGAGGAGACGCGCACACCGCCGGGCGAGGCCGAGGGAGAGGTGGCCGTTCGGGCGCAGCCCGCCGGCGTCGCGCTCCTGCCAGTGGGCAAACGGCTCGATCCCGATGACGCGGTCTTCACTGACTTGCACGCCATCAAAGGCCGCGCGCACGGTGACACTGGCGTCTACGGCCTCGAGGCGCAGACGTTCGACTGACAAGCCCTGCCCTTCGACGGCGTCAACGAGGAGCCAGAGCACCGGCGCCCCCGGCATCGCCGGCACGCGGGCGGCGACGAGCATCACGTCGATCAGGCTCCATCCGGTCACCCACGGGGCGGCTCCCGTGATGGCCCAGCTTTCGCCGGTCTGCTCGGCCGCGAGCAGGGGCGGACCCGGGCGGCGCAGACCCGCGAAGGCGACGCCGGCGCGGCGCTCCCCGTCACAGAGCGGGCGCAGCCATTGCTCGGCGACGGCGCCGCCTGCGATGCTCACCGCCCGCACGGCGGCATGGTGCTGCAGCCATACGAACGTCGTCGTGAGGCAGCCGGAGGCGAGCCGCTCGATCACCTCCATCGCTTCCTCCGGCTCGAGGCCGAGACCGCCGTGGTCCGGTGGCCCTGCCATGCCATACAGACCCGCAGAGGCCAACGCGTCGAGATGGGAGACGGGGACAGCACTCGCTTGGTCGACCTCGAGGGCGGACGGGAAGAGGAGGGAATCGCTCAGCTCGGCGGCGATCTCCCGGGCGGTCAAACCGTGGGCCCCCGCCGGGGTCGCTCCGTTTGCGGGCGGATTGGCGGGCGCGCTCACTCCGTTGTTCTACAGGGTGCGCCGGGGTGCGCCGGAGACGGATCTGCGAAAGTACTGCCGTGATGCAATGGGCGGCCAGGGACGTGCCGGTGTCCTTTCCGCATGACTGTGTCGTGTCCCCGGGCCAGGCCGTGCCCCGCTGGTCGTGCGATGGGCTGCAAACGGGTCATTCACCGCCGTGAAATCCGTCTCCGCTCTCGTTCTCGCGCCGGGCGCGAGCGCCGGCAGGGACCAGGCTGCGCTCGTCGCCATCGACCATGCGATGTCAGAGCTCGGGCTGCTGGTGGAGCGCATCGACTTCCCCTATCACCTGGCGGGGCGCCGGCGCCCCGACGCGCCGGGCGTGCTCATCGAGACGGTGGTCGTATCCGCCAAGGACCTCGCTGCTCGTGCGGGCACCGGCACCGAGGCAGTCCTGCTGGGTGGGCGGTCAATGGGTGGTCGCATCTGCTCGATGGCAGTAGCCGGAGGGCTGCCTGCCGCGGGCCTCGTTCTCGTCAGCTACCCCCTCCACCCGCCCGGCCGGCCGGACAAGCTGCGCACTGACCACTTTCCCCGACTGAGCGTGCCCTGCCTCTTCGTGTCGGGCATCCGCGACGCCTTCGCGGCGCCCAGCGAGCTCGAAGCGGCCACCGTCGCCATCGGCGGGCCTGTCACCCACCGCTGGATCGACGGTGACCACAGCTTGCGGCGGAGGGAAGGCGAGGTCGCCTCGCTCGTGGCCGGCTGGATCGCCGATCAGTGGTCGCTGCGCGGGTAGCACCACGGTGAGCCTTCCTCAGTGCCGGGGGCGTTTGTGGCCGATGCCGACGGCCGCAGCCCTCGTGCCGAGCGGATCGAGGGGCGGCTCACCTGCCGCCGCGGCCCTCGCCGGAGCGGTGCCCGCGGTGACGGCGACGCAGTGGCCACCGGGCGGGAAAGGGGAGCAGAATGGATCCGTGAGGCTCGTGCTGCGGCCCCCGCGCCCGTGGTGGCTCGCCATCGCCAATGAGCACGAGCGACGCCGCGAGGCTGCGCAGACCCTGCGGCTGGCGATGGAGTGCGATGTCCCCGTCTACGGCCTCGGCGACGAGTGGCAGGGGAGCCGGGATGTGCGGATCGGCTTCTGCCATGCGACGTTCCGGCGGGGGCCGTTCGGACTCCGCCGGCAGGACGGCCCCGTGGTCATCGACGAGCTCAGGGCGCATCACGAGGGGCCCGCGGGCGAGGTGCTCGTCGTGACGAGCCACCGCCCGGGCAGCACGGCGGTGGACAGCTCTCGGCTCGTCAGCAACTTCCTCTCCATCAGCTGGGTGATCGACCATCGGGAGGTCGCCCCGACCAGGAAGGACGAGGAACCGGACGGGCCGTCCCGGTCCAGCCGCGCCTCCGCCGCGGTCGATCCCGACTGGCGAACCTTCGACGTGCGCGCCGATGGGGTCCCGGCGCAGTTTCGGCGCCTCAGCATCGCGGGTCACTGGCTCGCCCTCGGCATGGTCGAGGACTATGTGGTCTCGGTCGAAGGCCACGGCGTGGCGGCTGATCATCTCTGCCTTTCGAGAGTCACGGATCTGCCCGCCTGGGTAGGCCGGCGGGATGCTCCGACTGCAGGCCGGGCCATCGTCGAGCTGGGTGATCGGCTCGGAGATCTGCTCGGGCTGCCCTGAGCCGGCGGGACGAGTCCCGCTCGAATCTCGACCCAGTTTCGTACGAGCGGGAGCGCCTGCCCGCCGGACCGCCTTCAGAGGAGGACGCATGTGAGAGCCTGGAGGCGACCCTTCTCCCTCCACTCGTGTCGAGGGCCGCAGTACTGATCGCAGGCTGCCTGTCGTCTAGATCCGTTTCATGGTCGCGAACCAGGCCGGCGCGCCGTCGTCGTGATATCTCGTCTGAACCCGGTCCGGTTCGATGGCGACGACATTCCATCCACTGCCGGGGTTGAATGCCTCTCTCAGCTCTTCCCGACTGATGGGGTGTGGGCCAGTATCGGGACCATCGTCACTGAAGCACAACACATACAGGGTTCCATCGTGCTCGGTCACCGACCCTAGGCTTGCGACGTATCCTGGTCGCTCGTCGGCGTCGAAGGTGTGGAACAGCCCGCAGTCCAGCACCGTCTCAAACCTGCGCCCCAAACGCTCCAACTGGAATGCGTCAGCCGCGGCGAACTCGACCTCGATCCCACGGTCGTCGGCCTTCGCTCGGGCGATAGCCAGTGCCGTCTCAGCCACGTCAACGCCCAGAACCGACAGTCCCAGCGAGGCGACGTGAAGAGCGTTCTCGCCGGTCCCGCAGCCCGCATCGAGCACCGCTCCGGCGAATCCGCCTTCGGATGCCAAGCGCACTATTGCTGGCTGTGGCTGACCAATATCCCAAGGCGCAGGGCCGTTCCGGTAGGACGCATCCCAGGGCAGCCCCGTCAGCCGTTCGTGACTGGTTGGGCGCCGACCACGGAACGGATCGTCACCCACAGTGCCTGATCCCTCCGACAACCTCGCCCCCTCCCTGCTGATCTCGCCATTCATCGTGGCACGCGAGACCACCGGGTGGGCAGTTGCCCCCGACCTCTGGATGACTCCAAGCTCGAAGGTGCCCGTCGGAGGTGGCTCAGCGATGCTCCGGCAAGGTCGCCACGATGAGCTTGGCGATGATCGCGTAGCCCGCAGTGCGAGGGTGGATGTCGTGGTACTGGCAGAAGTACGTCAGCTCGCACACCCTGGCGACGGGAAGGGGAAGTCTCCCGTAAGGCGCGACGACGGTGGTCCGCTGCAGCGATCCGTACGCCCCCGTTGCGGCAGTCACGTCGACGAAAGCGGCGCTGTGTGCTCTGTAGGTCGTCTCAAGGGCTGGGTTGATGAAGTCGCGGAACGCCACGACCGACAGCTCGGCGAGGTGGCGCAGGGACGGCTGGTGAGACACGTAGAGGCCGAGGATGACGTCCGGGTAGGTCGTGCCGACGATCCTCACGGAAGGCCCGGCGGCCGCACGCAACCCCCGCAGGAGAGCTCCGAGGTTCCTCGCGATGTTCTTCACCGCCTCCTCGACGCACGCGAGAGGCGCCGCCGCGGCGGCACAGGCGGTCACGTCGTTGCCGCCGATCGAGACGGTGACAAGCCCGACACTGCCGCGATGACTCCGTAGGAACGACTCGGCGGCCGCCGCCTGGGTTTCGCCCGGGTACGGCGTCGCCCCTGGTCCGAGCAGCCGGCACCCCGGCGAGGTGAGGATCGATGCTGACGTAGCGCCCCCGCATGCGAAATTCATGAGCCGCAGGTTCCATCCTTTCTTCGCCGCCAGAGCCGGAACCTGGTAGGCGAAGCCGTTCGTCCCGGTGTGCCCGGAGTGAGCCCCGGTGGGCTGATAGCCGGCCGCATAGGAGTCCCCGACAGAGACGTACCACAGTGCCGCCGGCTTCTCCTGAGCCGCTGGAGATTTCGCGAGCGGCCCGGAGGCGCATGCGGTTGCCAGGAGGCCCAGGGCAGCCGCCAGGGTCAGACACCGGACCGCCAAGAGACTGCGCATGGCACCGTCGCATGCCTCAGCTCGTAGGACGAGCTCGTGGGAGGCCATGGCTGCATCCTGTCACGATGACGGCTTTCGGGAACCTCCGCTGTGCTAGCGCGAGCGCATCGCCCGGACGGGTTGGATCACGTGACCCGATCGGAGGAGCGCCCGTCGGCACTCCAGAGGTGATAGCGGTAGCGGTGGAGCAGGGGCAGGGCGGGGAGAGTGGCCGTGAGACGGTCGTACGTGCTCATCTCCTGAACCCAGCGGACGTCGGGCGCAAGCGTCACGCGACCATGAACGAATCGCACGGGGTTGCCGCCCATCGTGTGGCCGGGAGAGAACTCGACCTGGCGCTCGCCCACGAGGGGGAGCGCGTCGGGGTCGGAGCCGAGCTTGCGGGCGATGCGGCGCAGCTCGACGTCGGGGCGCCTCATGAGATCCTCGTAGCGCACGAGCTGGTAGCGATCGCCCACGGCGGCTCGGAGGAACAGCTCGATGGCGAGGTTCAGCCCCAGCCACTTCGTCGAGCTCCACGCCGGGCTGAGCACAAGCGTGCTGGCGCCGTTCTTGCCGGGGTCGGGCTTCGGATGCGACCACGAGTAGGCGGGGCCCCGCGGGTCGCGCACGAGGTGGATGAGGTGGAGCTCGATGCCGGGGTGGCTGGCGAGCACCATGGCGTCACTCGGGCTCTTCGAAGAGTCGACGATGGCGGGGCGGCCCGCGCGGGCGATGACGCGCTCGTAGACGGCGAAGAGGTACTTGGCGTAGTCCGGCACGTCGTCCATCGAGCGGGCCTGGTGGTGCGTCAGCAGGAGCCTCGGCAGGTAGCGCTGGCGACTGGTGGAATAAAGGAGATCGCGCAGTCCTCGCTCGTCGACACCCACGCTCGCCATGGCCTCTGGCACGATGCCGACCCAGAAAGGGCATTCCGCCATCGACTTTCCGCAGGCGCACACGTGGGTGGCCACGGGTCTGCCGTCCGTCATGTCGCGGAACTCGCCCAGCGAGGTGTACTCGGGCATCTCACCGAGGACACGATCGAGCAGGGTCGTCCCGCTCCTGCCCCACCCGGTGACGAAAACGACTTTCACGTCGGCTCCCCGCTCAGCACCAGTGCAGTCTCCGCCCTCCTTGCCCGCCAACTTAGCGTGTTGCTCAGGACCGTCAAAGGGACGCATTCGCCGGCGCCGCCGACGGACAGGGCGTGCGACAGGAGCCGTTCGGCGAGTGCCACCACAAGTACATTCTGTCACTAGCGCGCTCTTGAGCTTCGCTATAGGCGCTGCGAGAGCAACGTGGAGACACGAAAACTGGCGCCCCCTCGGTTCGTTGACTCGCCCGTGAGCGGTTGCTAGACACCGATGCCGGGCGCGTGATCGCGGGCTGATGGTCGGCGGCTCCGACATATGGGCGACAAGGGGAGTGTCCAACGTGCGCAAGAACACAGCGGCCCGGAAGGCGGCCGGCGCTCTGGTGGTAGTGGTCGCGCTCGCCCCGGCGCTCGCGAGCGCGTCGGTGAGCGTGGCGGGTCGTGTCGGCGTCGATCCGCTCCCACGTCATCAAACACGTGGCAAGAGAGGTCGACTACACGGTCGTGGTGATCGCCAGGAACAGTCTTGGGGCGGGATACGTCGGTAGTTCGGTATCTGTGCCTCCTCTGGACGCGAGCTCGCCGACGGGCGACCTCATGGCCTCCGGACCCGAACTCGACCTCCAAGGCGTGGGCGGCGGCACAACTCGGGCAAAGGTGGACAACTCGAGCAAAACGTGCGGGCCCGCGTTGTACTCGACAAGACCCATCGCTACGATGCGGCGATGCCCGCGTCCCCGTCGTCGTCCGGGACGGCGACGCCTGCCGACGAGTTGGCGCCGCTGCTCTCTCTCCCGGCCGAACGGGCGCCCGACATGAGGTGCTTGTCGGTCGTCATCCCGTGCTACAACGAGGAGCGAAGCGTCGCCACCATCGTCGAGCGGGTACTCGAGTCCCCCTATACCGCCGAAGTCATTGTCGTCGACGACGGGTCGACCGATGCCTCGGTCGAGTGTGCCCGCAAGAACCTCGATCCGAGAGTGCGCGTCATCGAGCAACCGCGCAACATGGGCAAGGGTGCGGCCCTCCGCCGGGGTTTCGCAGAGGCGACGGCCGACTTCGTCATCGTGCAGGACGCTGATCTCGAGTACGACCCCGCAGAATACGGGCAGTTGCTCGGCCCCTTGCTCGACGGCCGGGCCGATGTCGTCTTCGGATCCCGCTTCTGTTCGGATCGTCCTCACCGGGTCCTGTACTACTGGCACTATGTCGGTAACCGCCTCCTCACGACGGCGTCGAACATGCTGACGAACCTGAACCTCACCGACATGGAGACCTGCTACAAAGCCTTCAGTCGAGAGGTCATCCAGAGCATCGAGATCGAAGAGGACCGTTTCGGGTTCGAGCCCGAGATCACCGCCAAGATCGCTCGGGGCGGCTGGCGGCTGTTCGAGGTCAGCATCTCCTACTCCGGGCGCACCTATGCGGAGGGAAAGAAGATCGGGTGGCGGGATGGGTTGCAAGCGGCTCGCTGCATCGTCAAGTACTCGCCGCTCGTCGCCCGCCTGTCGTCCCGCCCTTAGGCCGTCTGGCGGATGAGCCCGCTTGCGGGCGACCGACCTGGCGGGCGGCCCGCTCCGCCGAGCCTCAGGGCGAGGCGGTCTCGAGCTGGGTCCGGAACCACTCGATCGTGCGACGGAGGCCCTCTTCAGGGCTGACGGTCGGGTGCCACCCGAGGACCTCGCCCGCACGCGTGATGTCCGGTCTGCGACGGGTCGGGTCGTCCTCCGGCAGAGGCCGGTGGACGATCTCCACCTCGACTCCGGTGAGCTCGATGATCAGGCGAGCGAGCTCCAACACCGTGAGCTCCGTTGGGTTGCCGAGGTTGAGCGGCCCGGTGTGCGAGGCGTCGAGCATGGCGACAAGGCCCCGCACCAGATCGTCCACGTAGCAGATGCTGCGGGTCTGCATCCCGTCACCGTAAACCGTCAGTGGTCGCTTCGATAGCGCCTGCGTGACGAAATTGGACACGACCCGCCCATCGTCGATGCGCATATATGGCCCGTAGGTGTTGAAGATCCGCACGATCCCGACGTCCGCGCCGAGCACCCGGTGATGAGCCATCGTGAGGGCCTCCGCGAACCGCTTGGACTCGTCGTAGACGCTGCGGGGGCCTATCGGGTTGACGTTGCCCCAGTAGGACTCGGATTGAGGGTGGACGCTGGGATCGCCGTAGACCTCGCTGGTCGAGGCGAGGAGGAAACGTCCTCCGGCCCGCTCGGCCAAATGCAGACCCCACTCGGTCCCCCGGCTGCCCACGGCCAGGGTCTCGAGCGGGAGGCGCAGGTAGTCAGGAGGTGACGCCGGGCAGGCCAAGTGAGCGACGGCATCGACTTCGCCCTCGAGGTGCCAGTCGCCCGATACGTCGGCCTGCACGAACACGAACCGCCCGTGGGCCGTCAGGCGTTCGACGTTGGCGATCGACCCGGTGGAGAGGTTGTCGACGCAGACCACCTCGTCGCCGCGGGTGAGCAGCGCCTCGCACAGGTGCGAGCCGACGAAACCCGCCCCACCTGTGACCACGATCCTGCTCACACCAGCCCGACCCCTTCGTACACGAAACCCTGTCGCCGGAGGGCAGCCGGCTCCAGCAGGTTCCTGCAGTCGAGAATGGCGGGCGCAGCCATCGCCTGGGCGACCTTGGGGAAGTCGAGCCAGCGCAGCTCGTCCCACTCGGTCCCGACCACGACGACGCTGGCGCCCTCGCAGGCGGCATAGGGATCGGCACAGACCTCGATGCCGGGCAGTGCGCCCCTGACGGTCGGGTCATAGCCCCTCACGCGGGCACCGGCCGCCGTCAACCGCCCGGCGATCTCGAGCGAGGGGGAGTGACGGAGGTCGTCGGTCCGGGCCTTGAACGTGAGCCCCCAGATGGCGACGATCCGCCCCTCGATCGACCCGCCCGCCAGGCGGATCACCTTGTCGGCCATCCGCCGGTACTGCTCGTGGTTGGCTTGAACCGCACCTTTGAGGAGGGCAAAGTCGTAGCCGGCTTCGCCGGCGGTGTGGATGAGGGCCGTGACGTCCTTTGGCAGGCACGATCCTCCCCAGCCGGGGCCCGGACGGAGGAACTCCGACCCGATCCGGCGGTCGTATCCCATGCCGAGCACGACGGGGCGGATGTCGGCACCAACCGCTTCGCACAGCGCCGACAGGGCGTTGACGAAGCTGAGTTTCGTGGCCAAGAAGGCGTTCGAGGCGTACTTGATCGTCTCGGCGCTGGCGGGGTCCGTGACCACGAGGGGAGCGCTCGTACGAAGGAACATGCCCGACACCTTGATAGCCGTCGACTCGTCCTCTGCCCCGATCACGATCCGGTCCGGGTGGAGAAAATCGTGCACGGCCGAGCCCTCGCGGAGGAACTCTGGGTTGGAGACGACCGAGACGTCGGCGCGCCCCAAGGTCTGCTCCACCACTCGGGTGGAACCCACCGGCACGGTCGACTTGTTGATCACGATCGACTCCGGGCGCAGGTGCGGCCCGATCTCGGCGGCGACGGCTCGGATATAGGACATGTCGGCCCTGCCGTCGTCGCCCTGCGGTGTCGGCACGCAGAGGAGGATGAACTCGGCGGCGTCCACGGCGGCGGTGTTGTCGCACGTGAACGACAGGCGCCCGCTTCTGAGGCCCTCCCTCACGAGGTCGGCCAGCCCCTCCTCCACGATCGGGATGTCTCCTCGCGAGAGACCGATGACACGCTCCTCGTCGACGTCGGAGCACACGACTCGATGTCCCAGATGGGCGAGGCAGGCGGCAGAGGTCAGCCCGACATACCCCGCTCCGATCACGGCTAACTGAGCCATGCAGCCTCCTGTTCTCTTTGTTCTTCCTGCATCGATACCTCCTTCACGACCGCCCCCGCGGGTGCTCGGGTTGATGGTGCCACGAGCTCACGGGCGGGGCCCCGCCCTGTCTCACCTTCATTCGCCCGTCGTCACCAGGTGCGAATCCCGGCTGCTCATCTGTGACTCCACTCCACCGTCTCGAGAGTGCAGGGTCGCTCGGCCGGGCGAAGATCCGCTCGGGCCGAGCGCGACGATCAGCCAGATGCCGAGCTCCGCGAAGAGCAACAGGGCCGGGAAGATGGTCGTCCGTGAGACGCTCGTCTTCAGCCACCAATGGATCTCGTAGGAGCCGACCACGTAGGTCAGCAAGAGAACGCCCAGATACGAGAGGCATACCACCCACAGCCAGGCCGGATTCCCGAGCCCGGCTCCTTCGCGGTTCCGGTGCAGGAAGACGGCCCCGAGGAGGAGGACGCCGACGGCGATGGGAAGGACCACGAGGTGGGGGGCGACGCTGCTGACGGTCGCCCCCGCACGCATCCCGCCGGATTCGGGGGAACCGGATTCGGGGGAATAGGTCCCGAAGAAGCGATCGCGGATGCCAAGGAGATGCACAAGCCCGAGCCAGGCGAGTCCGGGGAGCGCCGGCACCACGAAGAAGGCGGCGCGCTCCCACCAGCTGCGGATCACCGGCCCTACCCGCCGACGGAGCGCCCGGCTCCCGGACCCGGCGGGCAACCTGCGACGCCAGGACGGCGGTCGGTACCGAAGACTGACGAGGACGAGGATGATCAGCGCTGTCGTGAGGCCCTCGTTCTTGGTCAGGCTGGCCACGATGGCGCAGATCCCGGCCGGCACGAGCGCCTGTGTGCTCTTGGGCAGCACGAGGCCGAAGATGACCGCAGCCGTAGCAGCCGCGGACCACAGCAGGTCGGCGCGCCCGTCGATGGCGCCGTCCCCAGCGAGGGCAAAGCCGACCAGGCAGAGGGAGGCAGCGAGGATGACCGCCGCCGCCCTCTGCAGCGGCGGCTGCCGCTCCGCCGCGGTGGCGATGCCCCCGCCCATGACACCGAGGGCGCACGCCGTCAGGAGCCCGGTCACGTCGACGGAGAGGTGCAGGCGACTGAAGCCGAAGTGCGCGAAGGCGAGTGCGCTGGCGGCGGGCACGAGGGGCGGGTAATCGACGTTGGAGAAGGCGTAAGCAGGGTTCTTCATGTCCATGAGAAGCACCCGATGCCCGCCCGACACCATCAGCGCGTGGGTCAGCCAGATCGAGTTGGCGTCGTGCCCGAACATGAGCGCGTGCAGGCCGGTGAGGGGAACGACCATGGCGTCGCCAAGGACGACGACGGTGGCCACGGGCCACGTCCAGGCCGGCGCCGCCTCACGTCTGCGGGAGCTCCTGACGGCCGCCCACCAGGCGATCACTGCAGCGTTGACGAGCACCGACAGCACCACGTACCACGTCAGCATGGAGCCCCCCACACCGAGTTCGAGCTCGACGGCGACCGCCGCCATGGCCGCCCCGACGAGGGGAGCGAGGAAGACGACGGCCGCTGAACGGCGCACGGCGGCAAAGGCGGGAAGCACGCCGGGAAGACCCAGCATCACGATGAGGGCGAAGAGCGCCTGGCTCACAGGCGTCGGACCTCCACCGATACCTCCACACAGCTCGGACCGCCGACGACGCTCATCACCCACTGGGCGGTGGCGGGCGTCGCCTGGGGGACCGCCCAGAGCGTGGAGAGCTCGGCCAACAGCTGGCCGTACGCACGATTCACGTTGATGTAGACGGTGGCGCCCCGCGGCAGCTCGGAGCGAATCGCTGCGTAGACGCACTCCTCTAGCTGGTTGGCACGGTCGCCGCGGGCGACCGAGGTCGCGCTGCGCGCCCCGGTGGCGATCTGGAGGCCGTGGTGCACGGTCAGCCCCACTGCGATCGCAACCGTGGCGACGATGACCATCCGGGCGATGCTGGTGAGAAAGCGGTGCCCCCGGGGTCCCGCCACGGCGCCGCCGGCGCCGCCGGCCTCCTGCCCCCCGCCCCTGTCGACGCCCCAGGCGGCGCCCCAGCCGGCATCGGTCATTGCATGCCCGAGGTACCGTCGTCGACCGTCCAAGGGAGCCATGCCCAACGCGATGCGCAGGCCTTGCAGCCCGCCCGCAGAGCAGGAGGCAATCGCCAGGCGACGACGTCAGCTGCGAGCACGGCGACAGTCTGCCCCGTCGTGAGCGAGTCTGGCGATCGCCTGAGGAACGCGGCTCATCCCCGGCGGCGACGTGCCCACGCCTCAGGGCGCCTCAGGGTGTGCCCCAGCTCGCCCCCGAAGTGGAATGGGTCCTCTACGGCCGCTGACCCACCCCGGTGGCTCCGGGGCGGGTCATGGATAGGCGCCATCAGCGAGGTAGCTCTCGACGATGCTCAGCGCCTCCGGCAGGTTGGCCCTCCCGAAGCCGACGCGGACGTGGGCGGGCTCGTCGTAGACGGTGCCCGGCAGCAGGAGGGCGCCCCTCGCCGCAAGCTGCTCGCACAGGATCTCGACGTCACCGAGGCCTTCGACCCGGGGGAAGCCGATCGGGCTGGCGATAGGCCGCACCCAGGCGAAGCGCTCTGGGTGGCGGCCGAAGAAGGCCTCGAGGAGGGGCAGGTTGGTCTTCACGATCTCGAGGTTGCCAGCGAGCAGGACGTCGCGGTGTCGTAGGGCCAGCGCCGTGAGGAACTCGCTCGGGGCGCTCGCGCAGATCGTCGTGTAGTGCTTGAGGTCGAGCACCGCCTCGCGGATGGCCGGCTCACGCGAGGCGATCCATCCGATGCGCAGGCCGGGTAGGCCATAGCTCTTGGAGATGCTGCCGAGGGAGACCCCTTTCTCGTAGACATCGCAGGCAGCCGCCAGCCGGTCCCTGCGGTCGTGCTCGAGCTCTCGGTACACCTCGTCGGAGAAGAGCACGAGCCCCGCGAAGCGGGCGAGATCAAGTACAGAGCCGAATGTGGCCGCGTCGAGGCTTGCACTACCCCAGTGCTCAAATCCACCAGTTCTGGCAGCTCAGAGGCTACCTTGGCCTCAGGCTGCGCGACCGGTCCGAACAGACCGCCGAGCTGGCTGCCCGGTAGCGCACGGTGAGCCTGCCTCAGTGGCGTCGGGCGTTGGTGGCCGATGCCGAACCGAAGTGAGCCACGGCCAACGGCCCGGACTGAGATGGGTGAAGACGAGACGCAGACCTCAGGCTTTGGCGAACATGAGCCCGGCCCAGCTCCATTCCTGAAGGGCCGAATGCCTTACGCCTACAGAAGGAGTGTCGTTCACCCGCTTGTTTGAGGTGAGCCACCGTTCTCGGCACGCCCGGGCCGTACGGCAGCGCCTCGCGCGCACAAAAGAGTCTTTTGGCCCTAGCACGCAGAGTCCTTCGCGCCTACCAACGTAGGTATGTCACGTCCCGATACCAGATCCTTGAGTCTGAAGGTGTCCATTCAGACTCTGCCTGTCCTCTTGGCGGGAATTCTCGCAGCGGCACTACTCTGGGCAGTTCCAAGCTCGGCGCAGACACCTCCAGAGTTCTCCTATAGCTTCTATATGAGTACAGCGGACGCCAGTGTTGCGGGCCCGATCTATAACCTCGGCTTAACCTTCGGCGAGGGCGTGCTGGATGGGATTTTCCCTCAGCAATCGATTGTCATCCTCGATTGGGGTACACCCTACTGCGATGGATCGACCTGCGGTGCATACATGGTCGGAGATGATGGGAGCTTTAACTCTACCGCAGCGGTCACAGCCGCCTCAGAGGCGTTTGGCGAAGGCTACTACTTCGGCGCTGCTGGGGATACGACCGCGACAGTGGTGGTTGCGATGGGCATTAACAACTACGGTACCTGGTTTAGCAACATCGCCAATGCACGTCAAGAAGGCACTGCTTGGGGTGATGCCGTCAACGCCGGGAATACTTGGTTGAGCCAGGAGGGCTATATAACTCAAGCCAGCATCGCGGCCGCCATCGATGCAGAACTCGACTGGAATGACTACTCCGTCACTAAAGCTTGGTCAAATGCGTATGACGCCGCGTCGGACAATACCTTTTATTATGATTTTGGTGATGCCGCGGGATGTCCTCCAACCGGATCATGCGATAACGGCTGGAGTCAAGCAAAGATTGAGTATGTCGCTTGGGGCGCTACCTTGGCAGTACCACTTCCTGAAATTTACAACCTACAGATGGCCGAAGAGTGGGGAAGTATTGTTGCCTATGCCTACAATAGTCTCGGAACACAGATGTACATGGCTGGAGTCAGCATCAGGCGTGTGAAGATACAGGCAATCCATGTACGGGACAGGACTATACTCCCAACGAATCCTGGGATAACCTATATGGTCAACTGAACTGTGGTTCTTCCTGTCCTGTACCCCAGAGTCCCGGATTCATAACAAACATTCGGTGGGATTTGGAGGACTAGGCACCATGAGAATGTCTCAGCACCGTCAGGCCGGTAACAGCGATGTAACCTCGTTTGTCCGTCATAGAAAGGCGCTGACCTTCGTTCTTCCCCCACTCCTTCTCGTGACCTTCGCTGCTGCGGTTGCCACAGATAGCTCTTATCCTACCCAATCTGAACGCTCATCCGCTCAACAAGTGCAGAACGACACTCCCGGTTGCATCGTGACGAAGCCGATGGTCACATGTCCCACGATACCTTCAGGGTATATTCCAGCATCGAAGACGGACGGTCCCGTGGCCATAACTCCCGTGGCGTCTGCACCATCTGCAAATATTCCGGCTGGCTCTATTAGTTCGGAGATGATGGGGCCGTTCTCCTCCGAGCAGTACTTAATCCAGAATGCATGGTGGAACGAGAGTGGCGAAGTAGTATACGACGTGTATGCTGGCGCCATGACCTCAAATGCTTCGCAAGGGGTCGTCGTTGTATTTAGTCACCCGGCAGACAACTCAGCCCAAGTCACTGGCGGTAGTCTGATCGACTATCCGAGTCCGGGTGCGGATGGATCCTTGAGCATAGTAAGTTCTGATGGCTGGACGCTGACTCTCTCAGCAGCCGACGGAACTGCCTATGTGTTCGATGTATTGTCTGGCACCTATCAGTGAACCCTTCAGCGCCCGCAACTAGACCGCTAGGTTGGTGTTTTGTGCTGCGTTGGCTTCGGTCATGGTCGGTTTGTAAGAATCTGATGCGCACGGGGAGTGCCCTGGCCGTAGCACTAGGCTTGGCTTCCTGCACTACCGAGACGACGACAACTACAACTACAACTACAAAAGCGCCTCCCGAATCCATAACGGTTCGTTTCACGCCAGTTGACCCGTACAGCCTTCTCGATATCTCACAGCACAGCGTAAAGGTAGCAGGGTTCACACTGGCTACAGCAGAGTCGCCGGCGACGGTGTCGATCTCTCATGCTCAGGCGCTAGGAATTTATGAGCAGGACTTTCCGAGCAACATCGCGCCAAAAGTGGGTCCTGTGTTTCTTGTTCGCTTTATGGCCCTTACCAAGTTCCTGAATCCGCCGCTCGATAGATATGTGCTGTGTTGGGCGCTGGTCGTGCATGCTCTGATTCCGGGCTTTGTTAACGTACGTTCCATTCAGACGGGCTCTTCCTGGACAGTGGTTCTGGTTAACACCATGTCGGGACACTTCCAGGATGGGTTCAGTGGCCATACGACGATGCAACCGTAGGTTTGGGAGGGTGCAGCAGTGGCAGTAGGGCTCAGCCGGTAATCGGTCCAGCCGGTTCCTGCCTCAGTCCCCTCAACGGTTCCAGCCTCGGAGGTCGTGACCCAGCCTAGTGCGGTCACGTGTGGCACGGAGGCCAGCGCGGTGTGGTTTTTGCCGGACGGGTTGAACCGAAGGGAGACGCCACCACTCGAATCCAAGGGCGAACGTAAAAGAGCCGAGGCCCATTAGCCCCGATCGTTCGTGCGCCCAGCCAGTTGGAGGTGATGCCTTTCGGTTGAGCTGACAACGACAAGCTCGTCGTCGCCTGCCGGTGCAAGTCCGGTCCGG
>Ga0187781_10001615_pt1 | contig 17123 bp, 11 predicted proteins | sample 0715_SJ02_MP02_2_FD_132447 | JGI IMG/M metagenome (GOLD analysis project Ga0187781, IMG submission 132447) | Tropical peat soil microbial communities from peatlands in Department of Meta, Colombia - 0715_SJ02_MP02_20_MG | ecosystem: Environmental > Terrestrial > Soil > Wetlands > Peat | place... | reverse complement strand
TTGCTCAGCCTGCCGCTGGCGTTCGGGACCCGGCTGGAAACGATTCCCTCGCACACGCCCTACCTTTCGGCGCCAAAAAATGCCGCGGCGGCATGGCGCGATCGGCTTGGCGAGCGGCGACGGCCCCGGATCGGCGTGGTCTGGGCGGGCGATCCGCGCAAGAAGCTTCCGGGCGCCAATCGCATCGATCGTCAGCGAAGCCTGCAGTTCGATCAGCTGGCGCCCATTCTTCAGGTGCGCGGCTGCGAAATTTACAGCCTGCAAAAGGGCGACGATGCGGTAGCGCAGTTGCGCAACAGCCGTTTGGATCACCGCGTCATCGATTGGACCGTGGACTTCAACGATTTCTCAGATACCGCCGCGTTCATCGAAAATCTCGACCTAGTCATTGCCGTGGACACCGCCGTGGCGCATCTTGCCGGCGCGCTGGGGAAGCCTCTCTGGCTGATCAATCGCTACAATACCTGCTGGCGGTGGCTGCTCGATCGCGAGGACAGCCCTTGGTACCCGACCGCCCGCCAGTTTCGCCAGGATGCTGCCCGAGAGTGGGATCCAGTCGTCTCGCGTATTGCCGCGGCGCTTCAGAGTTACGTTGCCGAATTCGATGCCGCGCAGCGCGGAATCAATCGAGCGCAGGCGCGCTCCCATCATCCGCCCAACCTTGGCGGTGCTGGTTCGCCGTGCCGAGAATGATTGAGGCTTTCACTCGCAACGGAGCTGACGATGAAATTGTACCTGCCCGAAGTGACGCTGGTGATGATCGACGGCACATGTCCGGACCTTGCCCGCCTGGCGTTGCAGGACTCGATGGCGCAGGTCGATTGCGCAGAGGTCCTCGTGTGCTCGCCGCAGGACCTCGACGTCGCCGGCACGCGGTGGATCAAGGCGCCGGACTGGACGGATCGGCTCGGTCCTTCCGCCTTCATCTGGTATGAACTGCCCAAGCTGATGAGAACCGGCTGGGTCTTGCTGATCTCCTGGGATGCATGGGTCATCGACGCGACGTGCTGGTCGAACCAGTTTCTTGAGTACGACTATGTCGGCGCGCCTTGGTGGTACAACGACGGATACAATGTCGGTCACGGGCTGCTGCGCTCACGCCGGCTGCTGCAATTCCTCGCAGACAACCGAGACAGATTCCCGCTGGGGCATCCGGAAGACGACCTGTTGAGCCGGCACTATCGGCCTGCGCTGGAACAGCACGGCTTGCACTGGGCGCCGGAGCGGATTGCGGCGCGATTCATGTTCGAATGCACGCGGCCGTCGCCGTTTTCCCGCCATTTCATGTTTCACGACAGCTTCAACTTCCCGCTGGTGCTCGAGGGCGAACGGCTGGCCGAACGGGCGCGCCTGATGCGGGAAAATAGTTATCTGAAAAAGGGAACGAAAATCGCCGAACTCGAGTCCGGCAGGCGTCCGTTCATTTTGCCGCGCCTGGCGGCCCCGGTTTGACGCAACCGCTCAAGGCACCCGCGAGCAGCGAATCCGTTTCACAATCCTGAGCCGCACCGCCCAGCATGACCAGCGCCGCATCAACATTTGCCGACGGTGTGAAGTTGCATCAGGCCGGCCGGCTCGCCGATGCGGAAGATATCTATCGCCGGATACTCGCGGCATTGCCCGATCATTTCGACTGCCTGCATTCGCTTGGCGTGATCTTCCTGCAACGCGGCGATTATGCACAGGCGGCCAAGCAAATCGAAGCGGCGCTCAAACAAAATCCGACCAACGTCTTTGCCTTGAACAATCGGGGCAGCGCGTTGCAAAGGCTCGGCCAGTTCGACGAAGCTTTGGCAAGCTATGAGCAAGCTATCGCGCTGCAGCCTGATTATGTCAGCGCGCTGTTGAACCTGGCCAATCTTCTGAGGGAATTGAAGCGATTCGAACAGGCGCTGGCGGGCTACGAGCAGGTACTGGCGATCACTCCCAATTCTTTTGCAGGGCATGCCAATCGCGGCGGCGTTCTCAACGAGCTGAAGCAGTTCGATGCGGCGCTTGCAAGCTGCGACCGCGCGCTTGCGCTGCGGCCAGATGTTGCCGAGGTCCACGCCAACAGAGGCAACGCGTTATGGGGACTCACGCGCCACGCCGAGGCGCTGCAGAGCTACGATCGCGCGCTCGCGTTCCGCCCGGACATGGCCGAGGTGCACTTCAATCGCGGCAGTGCGCTGCATGAGCAGAGGCGATTGGAGGAGGCGCTGGCGAGCTACGACCGTGCGCTCGCGCTTCGCCCCGCTTTTCCGGAGGCGCACTATAATCGCGGCAATGTCCTGCACGTCCTGCAGCGGTTTGACGCGGCGCTCTCCGCCTACGATCGCGCGCTTGCGCTGCGGCCCGACTATGTCGAAGCCATCGCCAACCGCGGCGCCACCCTGCACGAAGCACGGCGTTACGGCGAGGCGCTGGCCAGCTACCAGTGCGCCACTGCTTTGCGGCCAGACTTTGCCGATGCCCACTACAACGAGGCCATGTGCCGCTTGCTGCTCGGAGACCTCGAGCACGGCTTGCGAAAGCACGAATGGCGGTGGCGGACCACGCTACTCAGAGACCGAAAACGCGATTTCCTCCAACCATTGTGGCTTGGCTCGGATACGATCGAAGGGAAAACCATCCTTCTCCACGCCGAGCAAGGACTTGGGGATACCATTCAGTTCTGCCGGTACACGACGCCGGTCGCGGAGCGCGGCGCCCGTGTCATTCTAGAAGTACAAAAGCCGTTGCTGGAGCTGATGAAGACTGTCGCCGGCGCCGCGCGGGTCGTCGCAAGAGGCGAACCGCTCCCCGATTTCGACCTGCATTGCCCGTTACTCAGTTTGCCGCTGGCGTTACGCACCCGGCTGGAAACAATACCGGCAACGATCCCGTATTTATCCGCCTGCGCGGACAAGAAGCGCACGTGGCGCGATCGCCTCGGCAGCCGTGACGGGCCCAGAATCGGTCTGGTGTGGGCTGGCAATCCCCGCAAGGAACTGCCCGGCGCCAATCGGATCGACCGCCAGCGAAGCATCGCCTTCGATCGGCTGGCGCCGCTCCTTCAGATGAGCGATTGCACCTTCTACAGTCTGCAAAAGGGTGACGATGCGGTGAGCCAGTTGCGCGAGAGCCCATGGTCCGGAAACATCATCGACTATAGCGACGAGTTGCACGACTTTGCCGAGACGGCCGCACTCATCGACAATCTGGACCTCGTGATCTCGGTCGATACGTCAGTTGCCCACCTTGCCGGCGCGCTTGGCAAGCCGTTCTGGCTTTTGAACAGGCATAATACGTGCTGGCGTTGGCTGCTCGATCGCGACGACAGCCCGTGGTATCCGACCGCCCGCCTATTTCGGCAGGATGAAGCCAACAATTGGGACAGCGTGATTGCCCGCGTGCAGATGGCCTTGCAGGACTATGCTCGCGGTTGGCGCCAACGCGCGTCTGATGGCAACTCCGGCCCGTCGGCTGCAACGGCAACGGATGCAGCGCATGCCGGCCAGCGCATCAGTGAGATAAACTGACTCCGGACACGCGCTCCCCCGGGTCCTTCAGCCTGGGCGTGTTTTGCCGGAAGGATCGGTGGCCGCACCGGCTTCCTCGCGCCGACGCGCCGTGACCGGGCGCTGGGCGACGTCGGCGAGCTCTTGCCGAAGGCGCTCGAGCGGTTCGCTCCAGTCGCCGAGCGCGGTTTGGCGATACAACCGCATGGTCGGATACCAGGGGCTGTCGGTGCGGTGGAGCATCCATCGCCAATCGGGCGAAAACGGCAGCAACAGCGCAACCGCCTTGCCCATCGCTCCGGCCAGATGAGCGACCGAAGTATCCACTGAGATGACAATGTCGAGCATGGCGATGACGGCAGCAGTGTCGGCAAAATCCTGGAAACTGGAGCCGAGCTCGACGACGTTGCGATCGTCCAGGATCGGTTTCTCTGCCGCTCCGAGCTCCTTTTGCAGGCCGATGAAGTCGAGGCCCGGCACCGACAACAGGGAAGCGAACGACTCGAGCGGCAGCGAGCGATGGCGGTCATTCAGGTGCTTCGGATTGCCTGTCCAACACACGCCGACGCGCAGCCGCCCATTCTGCGGCAGCTGCTCGCGCCATTTCGCCAGCCGATCTTCGAAGGGCCACAGATAGGGAATCGCGCAGGGTATCGTCGCGAGTTCAGTCTCGAACGCCGCAGGCAGACTGAGCAGCGGACAGTGCAGATCGAAATTGGGTAGCCGCTCGCCGTCGCTCAAAACCGCCGAGACGCCAGGCAGCGACAGCATCAGTTCCTTGAGCGAGGGCGCGACCGCCAGCATCACTTTGGCGCCGAGCGACGCGACCATCGGGGCGTAGCGTGCAAATTGGATCGTATCCCCAAGACCCTGCTCGGCATAGAGAAAGACGGTCTTACCCTGCAGGTCTTTTTCCCCGCGCCACAGCGGCTGAGAAAATGTCCGCCGATCGGCCGCGAATTCCTTCTTCTCCCAGCGGTGTTCGTACTGCTTCCAACCCTTGCGGAAATCGCCCGTGCAAAGCCGCGCAATCGACGCATTGAAATTCGCCTCGGCGCTGGTCGGATCAAGCGCAAGCGCCCGTTCGTAGCTGGCCAGCGCTTCCTCCATCCTGATCTGTTTGAGCAAGGCGTTGCCGCGGTTGATGTGCGCGGCAACGATATACGGGGCGACACGCAGGGCACGCTCGTGGCAGTCGAGCGCTTGGTCCAAAAGACCCAGCTCGGCGAGCACGACGCCGCGTTCGCTGAGCGCGCCCGCTTCATCCGGGTTGATCGCCAGAGCCCTGTCGTAACTCGCCAGCGCCTGATCGAAGCGCTGCTCCTTGATGCACGCCTGAGCATGGCTAAGGAGCGCGCCGACATTGTCGGGATCGTGCGCGATCGCCTTGTCGAAGCTTGCCAACGCCTCATCGCTTCTGTCGAGGCTCAAAAGCGCAGTGCCCCGATTGACGTAGATGTCGGCACGATGCGGCGCCGCGGCTAGTGCCGCATCGTAGCTTGCCAGCGCCTCCTCGTACCGCTGGAGCTTTCCCAGCGCCACCCCCCGGGTGTTAAGAGCCTCAGGATGCGCCCGATCCTCCGCCAGGACCTTGTCGCACGTCGCCAGCGCCTCTTCAAAACGCTTCAGCTCACAAAGAGCGGCGGCGCGATTGCAAAGCGCGTCGCGATTATCCGGATCAATCGCGAGCACGCGATCGTACGTCGCCATCGCCTCACTGGTCTGACCTAAACCCGCCAAGGCCAGGCCGAGATTGTTGAGCGTGTCGAGGCGAGCCGCATCGTGCGTCAGCGCCGTTTGATAGCTCACACGCGCGTCGGCAAACTGCCCCAGCGCCAGCAGCGCGTTGCCGCAATTGTAGAGCGCATCCGCGTAGCCGGGCCGAACGGCGAGTGCGCGCTCGCAGCTTTGCAGCGCCTCGGCGCCACGGCCGAGCTTCAACAGTACGACGCTGCGGTTGTTGAGGATCTCGGCATTGCCGGGATCGATGGCGAGGCCCGCATCGTATGATGCAAGCGCCTCGGGCCAGCGCTCCAGCGCCGTGAGCGCGTTGCCGCGCCGATTTAACGCGGCTGCATGGTTCGGCTGCCGCGCCAGGACCGCTTCGTAATCGATCAGCGCTTCGCGCTGCCTTCCCAGCGCCGAAAGGACATTGCCGTGATTGTAGCGCGCATCGACATGTCCCGGCGCGAGCAACAGCGTGCGCTCGTAGCTGAGGAGCGCGTTGGCGTGACGGCCAAGATGCTTGAGCACGTGGCCCCGGTTGTAGTGGGCCGTGGCGTCATCCGGACGCACCGCCACCAGCATGTCGAAAACGGCAAGCGCCTGCCCATGCAGCTTGAGGGCGTCGAGAATTACGCCGCAATTCATAAGAGCGTCGGCTGAGGCCGGCCGCGCCGCGAGCGCCGCGGCGACGAGGTGCAGCGCTTCCGCCGAGCGGCCCTGTTGATGGCGAAGCACTCCCATGAGATGCAGGGCGTCGAAATCTGCGGGATCGGCGGCCAAAACACGCGCGTAGATGCTTTCGGCCTGATCGAAAAAGCCCTGCTGATGCAGGGCGAGCGCTTGCTGCACATTTCGCGCCGCGGGCGCGTGCTGGGCGGCGGCGTGCTCGGTCATGATGCATCTCCTGAAGAGTGCGGTCCGGACCGTCGCCGCAAGATTGCTATGGACCCGGCGCATCTGTGACGACAGGCAATGCCCGCAAGGTCAGCCAATAAGGTTAATCAAAGGTAACAGCCAACCACCGACACTCGAAATTAACCAGTGCTGGATAGGAGTTGGCATTCATCGCTGTCGACTCGTCGAGCCAGTGCCGTGACGATCGGAAGTATCGGAAGCACGCCTTCGTTCTGGCAACAGGACCAGAGCTATTGGAGCCAGCAGCAGAGTCAGTCTGCCTCCGTGGCGGCGAGCGATTCTTTGATCAATGCGATGGGCAATGCCGAAGTCAGTTTGGCCAAGGGCATGGCCAGCATCGCCAACGGGACCGCGCTCAAGCGCGTCAATTCCGAGTTGACGGCCGACATACAAAGTGTGCTGTCCGGGAACTCGACGTCGACGGCGTCTTCGTCGTCCGGCTCGTCCTCATCCACCAGCTCCGGCTCGTCGGCTTCACCGGCAACCGCGGTTGGCACAGCCCCATTGAGCACCAGCACGCCGTTGGCGACGCTCGGCATTCAGGCCGGCGCTTCGATCAGCGTGAGCGCCGGCGGCAACACGACAACGTACGCCTCGACCGGAAGCGATACGGTCGGCGACCTGATGAACGCCATCAACCAAGATTATTATGGCAACGCAGCCGTCACGGCTTCCCTGAACCGCAATGGCGATTTGGTCCTGACCAGCAAAAATACCACCGACACGATTACTGTCGGCGGCTTCTACGCTTCAAATATCGGCTTCGGCGTCGGCCATACCACCTTCAAGCCCACCCAGGCAGCCTCAAGCTCCGCCACCGCCTCAACCTCGTCGGCGAGCACGACGAGCGCCTCGACAAGCAAGTCGAGCACCACGTCGACCAAGGCCCGCAGCTATACGACAGCAACTTCCGAGACAGCGAGCAGCGCCGCGTCGCTTCTGTCCGCCTCCGGCGTCGCCGGCAGCATAGTCAACATGCTGGCATAGCCTTCGCTGCAGCGGGATGACTTTTCCTCGAATCGCCAGCCCATTCTTGCATTTTGTTTGAGCACGATCTTTTCGGAAAACCCGCTTCCGCCCTCGGATCAAGTCCGAGGGGAAGGCCTTTTTCCGGATCCCCTAGGCGTTCGCCGTCATGAACTGCGACGATAGATCGCCACGAAACGTCATCGGACCCACGTGGCTTAATGTGCTGTTGAGATCGGCCCAGATTTCGCCGCCCATATCCGTCCAGCGCTTGCAGAAGGCGAAATCTTCGCTCAGATAGGTGCCGTCCTCGGCAATCATGCACTCGAACAGGGCAAAGCGCTTGTCGCTCGAGACGGTGTCGATGGAGTGTTCCCGCTTGTAGCGCAGATGCGAATAGCGAACACACATCTGCTCGATCGCCTGGCGGCGGATCATGAGAAAGCCGGTTCCGGCGTAGCGCACCTTCACGAAGCCGGCCTTTTCGATCACCTTGCCGGGATCATCGACCTCGAACACATAGCGCAATGACGCCGCAGCCGGATCGGGACGCGCGGTTTCGATCGTTTGCTTGACCTTGTCCCAGTCGATCCGTTTGACCGGATAGACGGCGGCGCACATATCGGCGCCGGATTGAATGAGCCGCAGCACTTGCTCGGCCTCAAAGCCGATGTCCGCGTCCAGAAACAGAAGATGCGTCGCGCCCTCGTCTTCGAGGAATTGCGCCAACAGGCTTGCGCGCGCGCGCGTGATGAGCGCATCGCCGTCCTTGAACAAGACCTTGAGCGTCAGCCCCCGGTACGAGCGGATCAACTGCTGGAGCTTGAACAGCGACGCGGCGTAAAGCACGGACACTTGACCGCCGAAGCACGGCGTGGCGACGACGAGATTGACTCGCTCCGGTAGGGTGGCGGTATTCGGCAAAAGCGTGGCGGCCATGGCGCAAGCGTTCCGTTTGGTGTGCGTTTCCGCGTTACGGTAAAGGGATAGTGAAAAACGAACGGTTAACGGCGGATTAAGCGCGGGCCGAGAAGGCGGAAAACGAGCGAAAAGACTTGTACCTACGACATCGTCGGTCCTGCACATCTGCACGGCGAATCTTTGCGCGGTCGGGCCGCTTAATGCGCCGACCTACGTAGATTTACGCGTCTTTAAACGAAATGAGGCAAACCTTCGGCAGCCGATCGCACCGATCGGACGATGCACTCGCCGGTACAGCACGTACTGCAAGTGCAAGCCAGTACGGCCTGTAACCAGAAGGGTAAACGCGCTATGTCATCTAACATCACTTTGACCGCGGGCATCCGGCAGAACCTGCTGTCGCTGCAGCAAACGTCCTCCGACCTGACGACGACCCAGGAAGCCCTTGCAACCGGAAAGTCGGTCAATTCCGCCGCCGACAATCCGAGCGCCTATTTCACCTCGCAAAACCTGACCAATACCGCCAACTCGCTGAACGCCCTGCTCGACCAGATCGGGCAAGGCTCGCAAACGATCAACGCCGCCACCAACGGCCTGAGCGGCCTTACCAGCCTGCTGCAACAGGCGCTGTCGACTGTCCAACAGGCGCAGTCGGATAGCTGGACCACAGCGGGCTCGGCGACTGGAACCGTTAACCTCGGCAGCGCGACCGCTGCCGCCGGCAACCTGTTGATCTCGGTTGGCTCCACGACCTACACGGTCGCAGTGACGGCGGGCGAGTCGTTGTCCGCGATTGAAGCGGCGATCAACAGCACCACGGGCCTCGGTGCCACCGGTGCGGTCACCGCGAGCGACGACGGCAGCGGCCACCTGATCCTGACCTCAAACTCCGCCCCGAGCGGTTTCACGATAACCGATAATGCGGCGGCTGAGAGCCTGGGACTGACCGCGTCGGCGACCGGCAACAACGTCGTCATCGGCTCGAGCTCGACCCGCACCACCCTGCAGAGCAACTACAATACGCTGCTGACGCAGATCAACCAGCTGGCGAGCGATTCGGGCTATAATGGTATCAATTTGCTGGGCGGCGATAACCTGACCATCGACTTCAACCCGACCGGCACGAGCTCGCTGACCATTACCGGCGTGACCTTGAATGACGCGGGCCTCGGGCTGGCAGACATCACCGGCGCGGGACACGGCTCCTTCCAGGACAATTCCACCCTCGGCAACGCCGTCACAGCGCTCAATAACGCCATCTCGACGGTTCAAAGCCAGACCGAAACTTTCGGCACCAACGCGTCGACCATCACGACGCGCCAGAGCTTTGAAACGTCGATGATCAACACGCTGCAGACGGGCGCCGATAATCTGGTCGTTGCCGACCAGAACCAAGAGAGCGCCGACCTGCTCACCGAGCAGACCCAGCAGCAGCTGGAAATCTCGGCTCTGTCGATCGCCAACCAGGCGAACCAATCGGTGCTCAAGTTGTTCGGCTAATCTTCTTCGAAGGCATCTCACAGGCCGGTGCGGCGGGGCGAAAGCCCCGCCGTTTCTTTTCGCAGTCGGCGGGCGAAGCCGCCGCGTTGTTCGCAACGCCCGCACCGCCAGCGCAGACTTAGCGAGCTCTTAACCCGCCACCATCACCATGAGCGGAGCCGCCGCCGCAGGGGTTCAAACATGGCGCTTAAGCTTGAACTCAAGCCCAACGAGCGATTCATTCTCGGAGACTGCGTAGTGACCAATCATGGTCCTCGCACGCGTCTTTTGATCGAGGGTGAAGTTCCGATACTGCGGGAAAAGAACATCATGACGCTTGGCTCGGCCAACACTTCGGCCCAGCGTCTCTACTTCGCCGTGCAGCAGATGTATACTTCGAAACGGCGGCGCGAATATCACGCCGACTATCGACGGCTGGCGCGCAAAATTTTGAAATCCAACCCCGGAGCTGAGCCCTTCATTGAGCGCATCAATAATCGAATATTAACAGGCGACTTCTACAAAGCATTAAAGGAAGCGCACAAATTGATTGCGTATGAGAGGGAGTATCTTGAAATGAACTATGCCAGCCAGGCCTACGCGAAAGTCGCAAAAGACACGGCACGGCCGCGCGAGCTGGAAGCGAGCCTGCTGCTAAAAGCTGCGGCGCAACTGCAGGCGGTGCACGACTCCTGGCACGACAAGCCGAACGGGCTCAACGATGCGCTCATGTACAATCGCCGGCTTTGGACCGTGTTCATCGATGCCGTCGCGCGACCCGACAATAAGCTGCCGATCCAAGTGCGCCAAAAGATCGCCCGCCTGGGCATGTTGGTGATGGGTGACACCTTTTCCTTGATGACCAACCCGCGCCCCGATCATCTTGTCTCGCTGATCAAGATCAACCGCGGGATCGCCGCCGGTTTGCGCACCAAAAATTAGCGTGGCGGATTTGAAGTTCCTCCTATTTTCGCCGCACGCTCTGAGAGGAACTTCAAATCCAAAAGCCACACTGCATCATATAGTTGCTAGTGTCCCTTTTTGATTCCGAAGTTCGCAAAAAGCAAGCCGCACGCGATACGCCCATTTTTCCTCCGCTTCAGTCGGCCAAGCTGATGAATACGGGCATTCGCCTTGGCAATGACTTGAAACGCAGCAAATCGGTCGAGGCGCCGAAATGAAGCGCGTTCTTCGATCTACGCGGTGGCTATCCGCTTGACGGCGCCAGGTAGTTCACCAGGCTCATCTGCGCCAGCCTGGCGGTCAGCGACATGGAGGCCGAGAGATTGTTTTGCAGCGTCAAGATCTGCTCGCCGATCTGAGTCTGATTGACACCCTCGATACCCTGCAGCATGTCCTGCAGAGTAGATTGCGTCTGGGTGTTGATCGCGCCGGCGTTCTTCACCGTCGTCTGGGCATTGGCAATGTTGGCTTCGATGTCGTCGATCGACTGGCTGCCGGATTGTCCGTTGAGATTGGTCTCCACGCGTTGGCTGAGCGCCTCGTAGCTCGCCTGCGCATTGGAATCGCTGGCCGAATAGCTGGTGGCGGCGAGCACAGCCACGTTGGCGATGAGCGAGGTGATCGCCGGCTCGTTGGCGCGCATGCCGTAGGAAATGGACAATGACGGGCCGACCTGGGCGGTCGCGGTCTGCAGTGCAGGCGTCGAACCATTCTCGCCAGTGTACCAGAACACCGTGTTGGCTTGCGTGCCATTCTGCAGAGCCGTAGCCGTCGCATAGTTCGCCGGCGAGCCGGCGTCGACCACCTGCGGCGGATCGGCGAAGAAGTTGTTGGCGGCGGCGACAGCGGAAGCGGCCGGCAGCGCCGTCTGCGCAAGGCTGCTCACCGCGCTGGTCAGCGCAGTTTGCAAGTTGCTTGCGGTATCGGCCGCCGTGGCGCCGATGGTGAATTGGTTGGTTCCCGGCGGCGAAGCCGTGGTCGCTTGCAAGGTAATGGTCTGACTCGTGCCGTCCGGCAGGGTCAGTCCGAACGAGATCGTGTCGCCGGAATTCGGATTCCCAGCCAAACTCACCCCAACCGACGGCGGCGAGCCGGAGACCGTGGCGCCGGTCAAATTCGAATTCACGCTCGCAAGCTTGAAGCCGAAGGGAGAGGTGTCCGAGCTGACCGTGACGTTCGTCCCGGTCCCGCCAATGGTCAGACGGCCGAGACCGCCGACGCCTTCATCGGCCTGCAGACGCTGCGCCATGATTTGCGTGAGGCCGGCCTGCGAGCCGGTGCCGTTGAGAATGGTATCGGCGGAAGCGGTAGAAGGCTGGTCGACGCCGCTGCCAGAAAACAAATAGTTTTGTCCGACCTGCGTGTTGAGCAATCCCAGGATCTGATCGAGATAGGTCGCCGCGCTTTCCTGCGTCGTGGTCTGCCCGCTGCTGTCGAGCGTAAACGTGCCCTGCTGGGTGATCGCCTGCTGGACGGCGGTGCCGACCTCGCTCAAGCCGCTTAGTGCCGATTGAGCAATGGACAGTGTCGTGCCGACCGTGGAGGCGGTGCTGCTGTAGCCATTGACGGCCTCGACCTGAGCGCTCAATTGCAGCGCCAGACCGGCTTGTGATTCCAGTCCGGAATATGTCGAAGCGGCCTGCCCGGTGCCGAGTTCTCCGCTCAGCTTGTCGAGCTGAGAATACATGTTGTTCTGCGCCATCAAGTTCAGCGCAGTTATCGATCCCGGGCCGGTGATGCTCATTACGTCCCCACTTGCAGCAGCGTCGACATAAGCTGCTGAATCGTTGTCATGACCCGGGCGTTGGCTCCATAGGCATTCTGCAGAGCGATGAGATTCGACATCTCCGTATCGATATTGACGCCGCTGTCGTCGTTGAAGCGCTGCTGCAAGGCGCTCACGACGGTGTCCTGGCCCTGCTGCAGATTGGTCGCGGCGTTCGCCGCCTGGCTTTGTTGGCTGATGACTTGGCTGAGATAGTCGGTCAACGTCCCGCTATAGGGCTGGGCGGTGCTGCCGACCCCGGTCGCCGGCGAGAAGCCGAGCGACGCATCGGTCATCTGGTTAAGGATGAAATTCGGTCGCGTCGCATCGCCGCTCGCGGTCGTCGCCGAATAGGCCACGAGACTTGCCGGCGAAGCTACCAGGGCGGGGTTGACTTCGATCCGGCCGGCCAGGCCCGTCGTTTGCGAGCCGCCGGACGTGATCGCACCGGTGATCGGCGAGGTTCCGTCGGTAAACAACGGCAGCGCGGCGTTGCCGCTGGTGAGCGACGTCATCGTCGACGTGGCCGACAGCGAATTGACGACGTTGCCGCTGCCATTGGTGTTGAGGACCTGCAGCACGGTGCCGGAAGGATTGGAGAACCGCACCTGAGTCCCCAGCACGGCATTGAGCTGGGCAACGACTGAACTCATGCCGCCAGAAAAGTCGACGCCGATAACCTGGTTCGTCGAGGAGGAAGCGCTCTGCGGAATCGTTCCGCCCTGGCCGAGCGAGACGATCGTGACCGTGTGCTGAACGTTGCTGGAATCGGTATAGGTGAGTTGCAGCGAATTGCCCGGCAGCATGCTGCCGACATCGACGCTGTAGCCGGACTGCGCCCCCGACGTGACTGCCGTGCCGTCAGTCGTCTGGTTCGACAGCGCCTGCGACATCTGGTTGGCAAATTCGTCGATTTGGGTTTGCGCCTGCGGCAAGATCGTATCGCGCATTTGCAGATACGCGCCGATCTCGCCCGACTGGATAGCGTTGCTGGCGATCAGATCGGTGGTCGAGCCGCCCGGCGCCACCAGCGTGATGGTACCGGCGGTGTCCTGGCTGGCATTTGCGCTCCACAGCGACGTGGCCCCGAGCGTCCCCACATTGTTGAAATTAAGCTGCGAGGCCTGCGGACCCGCGACCAGCTGTTGCCCGGTGCCGGTGAACACCGAGATCTGGTTGTTCGAATTGCGTACGACGCTGATGTTCATCAGCTGCGACAGCTGGGTGATGTCCTGGTCGCGCTGATCTTCGAGCGCGGCGGCGGCGCTGTCCGAGTTGGTGCTGCCTTGCAGTTCGCTGTTGATCTGCGCGATCTGCTGGATGGCGGTGTTCGCCGCCTGCACGTCGGTGGCGATGCCCTGTTCGGCCTGAGTGCGCAAATCCTGAATCGTCGTCGTCATCGAATTCAGATTCTGCGCCACGGCCTGCGCGGCGCCGATCACCTCCGATTGCGCCGAAGAGGAGCTCGGGCTGGTGGAGAGCGCCTGCAGGGCGGAGGTGAAGCTGTCGTATAAGCCGTCGAACGACGTGGAGGATCCGGGCGTACCATAGATTTGCTGAAGCTGCGTGTAGAAGCTGGCGCTCTTGTCGGCGAACGAACCGCCCGAGGTTTCCGTCCAGAGCTGGTTCTGCAGCAAGGTATCGAGGTCGCGATTGATGCCGCTTGTATCAACGCTGGTGCCTAACTGGCCGGCGGTGGAAACCTCGACCTGATTGACGGACTCCTCGACATAACCCGCCGTATTGGCATTCGCCACGTTTCCGGCGATGACCGACAGGCTCTGCTGGGTTACGTTGACGCCCGCCAGCGCGGCGGACAAAGCCTGAGAGAGGCCCATCGCTGCAATCTACCCGTTCACATCGCGAGGCAAGACGCGGCCCATACCGACCAGCACTACTACTGAATCACCTGCAGCAGACTCTGGATCATCTCATTGGCGGTGGTCATGACGCGGGCGTTCGCCGAATAGGCTTGCTGAGCCACGATCAGTTGGCTGAACTGCGTTGCAATGTCGACATTCGAGGCCTCAAGCGAACTGCCGACGACCTTGCCGCTCGCGCTGTAGATCGGCGGACCGGAATCGACAGTCGCCGCGAATGCCTGGCCGTTGAGCGATTGCAGCTGGTCCTGACCATTGAAGGTCGCCAACGTAATCTGCGCCAAAGGAATCGTCTGCCCGTTGGAGAACGTGCCGGTGATCTGGTTCTGACTATCCACCGCCACCGACTGCAATTGGCCGGCGGCAAAGCCGTTCTGTTGGATTTGGCTCACCTGGGCCGTGCCGCTGGTATCGGCGAACTGAGTGAGGCCGCCGCTGCCGAAATTGAGCTGAACGTTGCCCAGATTGTCGCCGTTCACGGTCAGGTTTTGCAAGGTCACGCCCGACAGCGCCGGGGACAGCTCGCCGCTGGAATTGAAATTGAACACCGTACCAACATTCTGCCATTGCGCCTCATTACCGGTCGCGTCCGAATTGCTTTGATAGAACAGCTGCCACGAACCGGAGCTGCTTTCGGCCCAGCGGAACTGGACGTTCACCGGATTACCCTCGGTGTCGTAGGCGGTGATCGAGCCGCCATCGACCGACTGGGCGGTAAAGGTCGAAGAGTCGTTGGCGATGACCGTGTCGTTGGACGGGTATGCGGCATCTTTGGTGATGCCGAATTCCGACAGCAGCGCCGTCGGGGTTGAATCGAGGACGATGTCGTTGTTAGAGGTCAGCGAGATATCGCCGTTGGCGGTGTTCACCGTTCCGGTCAGGCCGCTGATGCCGCTGATCGCGGTTTGCAATTGGCCGAGGGTCGCAACCTGATTTGTGCCGGTACCGAACGTGATGGTCGTCGGCGTGCCATCGACCGTGATGGTCATGGTATCGCCCTGCGCCACGGCGCCTTGCGTCAGCAGATTGGTCGGCTCGAACTGGTTGGCGTCGTTGCCGAAGCCGATGGTGGTGTCGGCGGACGAAGTGCCTCCCACGGTAATGGAGGCCGTATCGTTGGTGCCGGTAAGAACGATCTGGCCGCTGCTGTTGAGCGTGGCAGTAACATCGAGATTACCGGCGGTATGCGCGGCGTTGATCTGGGTGACCAGATCGCCGACGGTATCGGTCGTGTCCCCGGCCGGGGGGTAGGTGAACGTGTTGGTCCCGTCATTGATCGTGATGGTCTGGCCGGACGTCAGTCCCAATGATGTGCTGGACGTCAGGCCGCTGACCGTGCCGGTACCGGTTGCGGCCGCGTCCGCGGAAAGCTTAGCACCGCTGCCGGTGATGACTGCGGCCGGATTGGCGCCTGCCAGGGGATTGGCTTCGAAATCGCTCGGGACCAGCATTCCCGAGCTTGGCGTGCTCGGCAGGTTTGCCTGATAGGTGATCGCCGTGGTCGCTTGCGCCGGGACAAAGTCGTTGGTGAATTGCAGGACCTGAGGCGAGCTGCCGACCGGATTTCCCGTCGCCGCGTCGATCGGGATACCCATGAGGTAGTAGCCGCTGCTGTTAACGAGGTAGCCGCCGGAATTGAGCTGAAAGTCGCCGGCGCGTGTGTAGTCATTGACCCCGTTGAAGACCGGCTGATTGTCGGCGGTGCCGGTCGGCTGCGCGACGACGAAATAGCCATCGCCGTTGATGGCCATGTCGGTCGAAACCGACGTGCTCTGGATCGTCCCCTGGACCGTGTTGGTGGCAACCGAACTGGCGGTAACGCCGTCCGCGAACTGCTCGCCGAGCGCCGCGGCGGAAACCAGATCCTGAAAGGCGGTGTTGGTTTCCTTGTAGCCGATCGTCTGCGAATTGGCGATGTTGCCGGAGATGTTCTGTAGCGCGAATGCCTGCGCCTGCAAGCCAGCGACCGCGGTATTCAACGCATCGAAAATACCCATGACCTGTCTCCAACTCATGCACTGGCCGGGCGAAAGAACGTTGCCGGCGGCCGTCGTCGCGTACCCCGCAGCAAGCCACGTGCCATGATCTTTTCCTCATGAATTCAAACTCTTACGCCACAAGCCCCGCGCGTCGGCCGGGACGGATATGCCGGGAGCCGGCAGAAATTGCCGGGTCGTCCGGGGCTCGTGGCGCCGAACGCGGCAGCCGCTGGCCGCCTGCGCAACGCTTGTGAGCGCCAAGGCGGCGTGTTTAATCTCGCCGCGACATTGACGATTGCACCGAGCAGGAATGATGCGTTTCGAGGGTACCAGCGCTTATGTCGCGACCGACGACCTGAAGGTCGCGGTCAATGCCGCCATTGCACTAGAACGGCCATTGTTGGTCAAAGGCGAACCGGGCACCGGCAAGACCGTGCTCGCAATCGAGATCGCCAAGGCGATCGATGCGCCGCTGATCGAGTGGCACATCAAATCGACCACCAAGGCGCAGCAGGGACTTTACGAATACGATGCGGTGACGCGGCTGCGCGACAGCCAGCTTGGCGACGAGCGGGTCAAAGACATCCGCAACTACATCAAGCGCGGCAAGCTGTGGGAGGCGTTCGTCGCCGACGACCGGCCGGTGCTGTTGATCGACGAAATCGACAAGGCCGACATCGAGTTTCCCAACGACCTGTTACAGGAACTCGACCGCATGGAATTCTTCGTTTACGAGACCGGCGAAACCGTCCGCGCCCGGCGGCGGCCCATCGTGGTCATCACCTCCAACAACGAAAAGGAATTGCCGGACGCGTTTCTGCGCCGCTGCTTTTTCCACTACATTCGTTTTCCCGATGCCGACACGATGCGCGCCATCGTCGACGTGCATTTCCCCGGTATCAAGCACCGCCTGGTGGCGGAGGCGCTGCGGCTGTTTTATGAGATCCGCGACGTCCCCGGGATGAAGAAAAAGCCGTCCACGTCGGAACTGCTCGACTGGCTCAAGCTCTTGATGGTCGAGGATGTCTCGGTGGAGACGCTGCGCGAGCGC
>Ga0187781_10001614_pt1 | contig 17127 bp, 11 predicted proteins | sample 0715_SJ02_MP02_2_FD_132447 | JGI IMG/M metagenome (GOLD analysis project Ga0187781, IMG submission 132447) | Tropical peat soil microbial communities from peatlands in Department of Meta, Colombia - 0715_SJ02_MP02_20_MG | ecosystem: Environmental > Terrestrial > Soil > Wetlands > Peat | place... | reverse complement strand
CGTGAGGCCAACCGGCGGCTGCGCGAGCAGGCCGTGTCGCGGAATCGCTGAAGCGGTGGACGGGCCCGCGCTGCAGCGAACGATCGACGCGGTGTGGCGGATGGAGTCAGCCCGGCTGATCGCTGGGCTGACTCGCCAGGTCGGGGAGCTGGCGGTGGCCGAGGACATCGCGCAGGATGCGCTGGTGGCTGCTCTGGAGCAGTGGCCCAGAGACGGCATTCCGGAGAACCCGGGCGCGTGGCTGATGGTCACCGCACGGCGGCGCGGGATCGACGCCCTGCGTCGGCGGATCGCGCTGGAGGGCCGCTACGAGCTGCTGGCGCGCGAACAGGAGGTGCTGCAGCGGCTCGACGCGCCCGATCCCCCGGCGCAGATCGATCAGGTCGAGGACGACGTGCTGCGGCTGATGTTCATGACCTGTCACCCGCTGCTGGCCCGGGACGGGCGTGTGGCGCTGACCCTGCGGCTGCTGGGCGGGCTGACCACGCCGCAGATCGCCCGCGCCCAGCTGGTGTCCGAAGGGGCGGTGGCCCAGCGGATCGTGCGTGCCAAGCGCACGCTGAGCAGCGCACGGGTCCCGTTCGAGATCCCCGGAGCCGACGAGCGCCCCGAACGCCTGTCTGCTGTGCTCGAGGTGATCTACCTGATCTTCAACGAGGGCCACTCGGCCACCGCCGGTGAGCAATGGACGCGCCCGGAGCTTTGCCGGGAAGCGATGCGTCTGGGGCGCATCCTGGCCGCGCTCATGCCCCGAGAGGGCGAGGTCCACGGCCTGCTGGCGCTGATGGAGCTCCAGGCCTCCCGGCTGCCGGCACGAACCGACCCCGACGGCCGGCCGGTGCTCTTGGCCGATCAGGACCGGGCGCTCTGGGACGGGATACTGGTGCAGCGCGGGCTCGCCTCCCTGACGCGCGCGGAGACGCTCTCGATGCCCCTCGGAACCTACGCGCTGCAGGCGGCCATCGCCGCCTGTCACGCTCGCTCACCGCGCTTCGAGGCGACCGACTGGCCGCGGATCGTCTCCCTCTACGATGCGCTGGCCGCGCTCACCGGCTCACCGATCGTCGAACTCAACCGCGCGGTCGCGGTCGGCATCGCGTACGGACCCGCGCCAGCGCTGGAGATCATCGACGCCATCATCGATGAGCCGGCGCTACACGGCTATCACCTGTTGCCCGCCGTTCAAGGCGACCTCCTGGCCCGGCTCGGACGCAACGACGAGGCCAAAGCCGCGTTCCTCCGCGCCGCCGAGCTGTGCCGAAACGAGCGCGAACGCGCGCTCCTACTAGCGCGCGCCAACCGTTAGCAGAACTGCTCGGACCTTCTCCCCACGACCGAGAGTCTGGGCCTCCCCGAAGCCCACCCGTCCCGGCAGACCCACCTGATCTGACATTCGTTCCCAGGACCCGGGAGGCCGTACCGGAGAATCATCCCGACGCGCCCAAACGCTCCTCGCACGGGAAAAGTGAGCGCCCGGTGCCGAGAACCAGGCAACAACCAGCCAGCGAGATTCTGCTTGCACGTCGGCGTCAAGCACAATGAGGTCCCTGGTTGCGTTCAGTCGCCGAAACACTCGTGCGCCTCGCGCTGCGCGGATGGCGAAAGCGCTAGTCCGGTGCGTCTCGGTCATGCCGCTGACGGGCTGCGGATGCCGACACGAGCCTTCTCGGCCTCAAGGGGCCTTCTGAGGCGACGCCGTGCCCGGGCGTCGCTACAACGTACGTCCGCGCGCGAAGTTGCGCAACCGACCGTGCAACCGTCGCGAGCCACCCCACAGCGGTCCATTCTTGAGCGGCGCTACAGGGTCAACCTTCGAGCGGCCTTGAATGCTGAATCGACACGAACCAGGGTCGCCGCGGCGGTCACCGAGCGCGGCAGCTAACCGCGAACGCCGCGTTCGACAGCGGGACCGTCGATCGATTTCGAACCGGTCTGCCGGCGAACGACTGGCGGCTGCGGGGCACGTCCCGGGGGGTGATGTTCTCGACCACGTCCGTGCGCACCGGCTGGGGCTTGCCCAGCTCGCGCCGTCCGGCCAGGACGTTGCCGACCTGAACGACATCGCCGTCGCGGATCTGTGGGCTCCCGAAGCTGCCGGCGGACACGCTGGGGTCGCGGGCCGGCCTGCCCGAGGCAGGAGGGCCAGGTTCGACACCGCCGTCTGGAGCTGCGCCCAGTGCTTCTCAAAGCGGTTGAGGAGCTCGCGCACCACCCCGCGAAGTTCGTCCCGGACCTCCCAAGACGCTGACAGGGAAAGATCAGCCGGATCGAGTTGCGCGAGCACGGACAGGGAGGGTGACGGCATCCGCCCTCACCGCTCAAGAAGCGGCCCTCCGCGTGCGCTCCCCTCGGCGCTCGGATCCTGACGCCCGGCGCCATCCGGTACGGCGGGGACATTGACGGCACCCCCGGCCCTCGCTACGGTCCACGCAGTTCAGAGCCGGTTGGGGGTCACGGCAGATAAGGAGTTGGGATATGCGTTGGGGACGTGCGTGGCTGTCGGTGATCGCGCTTTTGGCGTGCGGCGCCTTCGCGTCACCCGCGCTCGGCGCGACGAGTTTTCATGCTCGCGTTCGCGGGGGCTTGGGCTTGGTGCCGCCATACGCTGGGCCGGGCAAGCTGCGTGCGAACGACGTCGCCACCGGCGTGCTGATCCCGGTCGACTACCACGGCGGGCCGACGATGTCGGGCGGCGTCGTCGTGCACACGGTCTTCTGGGCACCGTCCGGATACGCGTTCCAGGGCCAGCCGTCGGGAGCGGCGGGGACGTACGAGGGCATGATCCAGCAGTTCTTCACCGACGTCGCCCACGACAGCACCGGTACCTCGGGTGCGTCTTGCACTCCGAGCGAATGCGACGACTTCACGGTTGAGCCCCAATACGGATGGGGCACGAGCCCGGGGCAGATCACCCCCGGCAACTACAGCATCAGCTACAACGCGGCGACGGACTCGATCAACGATACGGACTCCTACCCGCCACAGAGCCAGCAATGCGCCTCGGCGGAGAACATCGGCACGTGCATCACCGACGGCGAGGTGCAGGCCGAGATCGACCACATCGTGCAGAGCACATCCGGCACCCCGCGAGGGCTGACCAACCTGTGGTTTGTGTTCCTGCCGCCCAACGTCGACGAGTGCGTCGATCCCGACGTGTGCGGCAGCAATGCGTTCGCCGGCTACCACGGCGTCTCGGACGTCGGACATGGGCCGACGATGTACGCGGTCGCGATCGACCCGATCATCGAGGGCACGTTCGGCCCAGGGGCTGATCCCGAAGGGTTCCCGGACGCCGAGGCGACGATCGACACAGCCGCGCACGAGACCAACGAAGCGATGAGCGATCCCGAGGGCACCGCCTGGTGGCAGTCCGAGGGCGGCGACGAGATCGGCGACATGTGCGAGGCCGGCGGGGAGCAGGGCGCGCCGCTGGGCTTCGCGCCCGACGGCTCGCCGTATAACCAGGTGATCAACGGGCACGAGTACTACTTCCAGGACATGTGGTCGAACGCCGACGACGCCTGCGTCCAAGCGACCACCAAGACGAGTAACGCGCTCCCGCTGCCGCAGGTCAATCTGAGGCAGTTTAACCCGGTCGTCACCGGCGACACCGAAAATAACACGGCCGGGATCGGGGTCGAGGTGAAGCTGGTGAGGGAGAACATGTTCGGCAGCCCGGTGACCGTCGCCCAGGCATCGACGACGACCGCCGCAAACGGCAGCTGGTCGCTGTCGCTGGCGCCACACGCGCCGGGAGACGACCGCGATGAGATCGAAGTCGACTACTCGGGCGCCGGTGCGCCGAACCCGCACGATCAGGTGGTCCTGACGGGCAACGGTGGAGACCCGTACGCGATAATCGAGAGCTTCGGCTGGACCGGTTGGTTCGATCTCGACAACGGCGCTGCCGTGACCAACTCCGGAGGCTCGTCTGTGACGATCGCTCCGTGTGTCGGCGTCGAGCAACTGATCCTCGACGCTGCGGAGGTGACCGGGCCCAACGGCGAGACGGCCAACGACCTCTGCAACACGCAGACCAGTACGGCCAAGCTATCGACCCGGACGCTCGGCGAGGGCGACACCCTGACGCTCACCGACAACGACAATCGGGCCGTGTCGGACCCGAACGGGCCGACGCCCGACTCGGTAGGGAGCCTGGTGAGCCTCACGGTCCCGCTCGGCGAGCCCGGGGCCGCGTTCTGCACGCCCGAGGTCGTCCCCTGCACCGCGCCGTTCACCGAACCGCTGCCGTTCTTCACCCCGGGGGGCTTCCGGCGCTGCATCGCCGATCTAGAGTTCCAGGCGATCCAGTGCACCGGCCTGGTTCCAAACGAGAACTACACGCTGATCGACGGCTCGCGGCGCGTGCCGGCGACCGCCGACGTCACCGGCACGATCATCGAACCGATGCTCATCAGGCGTAGAGACGCGATCTCGTTGTCGAACGGCTCGAGGACGCTGACGACGCTGCACGTGGCCCGTCTCAAGGTGTCGATCCTCGGGGATCAGTCGGTGATCGCCGGCGGCACCTGCCAGGCGGGCGACTACTTCGGCCGGCCGCTGAGCGCGTTCCCGCTGACCACCGAGGCCGGGACACCAAGCAGCACGACTACCGGGGGCGTCGCGCTCACCGGCGAGATCTGCCCGACGAACGGCAACGCGGCCGGCCTACCGAGCGATGCGATCATGCAGACCGACGACCTCAGCGGCGGCCTCACACAGGTCGAGGTTCCAGAGATTCAGGACACCTCGCCGTCCGCTGGCGAGGACGTCTACGGCAAGTTCACCTTGCAGGCCACCTCGGGGCTCATCGTCCCCGGGAACATGCTCGTCCCGACCGACGCGATCTCCACGATCGCGGTCGCGATCGAGCCGCTGACCGGAGGCGCGATCGATTTCAAGTCCGGCGACGTGGACACCGCCAAGGGGGTGTCACTCACGGGGCTCGCCCCTGGCGCGTACGCCGCGATCTGGAAGCTCACCGACTCCAACGGCGATACGAGGTTCGAGGCGACCCGGTTCAACGAGGAGAGGCTCTCGCGGCCCAAGGCCAAGGCGACATGCAAGTTCGTGGGCAGCGATGGGAGCCGCGTGAGCTGCAAGGTGAACTTCCCGCAGTTGATCGCCCTGCGTGGCACGGTTCGCCTCACGCTCACGCGTGCCGGGGTGCTCGTCGGCGCCGGGAAAGGGCGCGTCAAGAACGGGCAGGCCACCGTCACGATGAGCCGGCTGGCCTCGGTCGGCGGTGGTGCGTGGGGGGTTACGCTCGCGCTGTCGCGACCGCACCTGCACGTGCAGACGATCGTGCTTTCGCTGCGCCGAGTCGCCTAGTTGAACTAACGGTCGCTCGCGCGCGTGTGCGTGCGCATGTCCACCAGCATCCGTTCGAGCCCGGGGCTCGGCGTGACGGTCGACGTGGACCATCGCGGCCGCGACCGCGAGATGCACCGCCGCGATCTGCGCGTGCATCTCGGGCGTCACCGCTCGGTAACTGTGATGGCCCCTCGCGGCAGAAGGGCAGCTCGATCAGCTTCATCACTTGGCGCGCGTTGAGGTCGAGGATGAACCGAATCCGGTAGGCCCGGCACGGATGTACTGCGCCGCGCTCGATAGGCCGGCGGCGCTCACTCGCTCGTACCCCCGGCGCGAGGTTTCGGGCGCACGCCGGTACTCGTCGCCGCAGCCACCGAGCTCAACCTGCTCGGGGACCTCCGCGCCGCGGTCCGGCTTCAGCGCCGCCACTCGACCGTCAGCATGCGGTGGAGTTGGAGGGCTGTCGCTGGCAAATGCGCACCCGAGGCCCCCGCCCCGTGCATGCGATCCGATCGAAGCGCGTACGGCATGCGTGTTCCGTGCTGCAGCTCTGTCGCCCAAGCGCAAGCGGGCTCGGAGGAGCTCGAGAGGCGAAAGCGATCGCCGCCGACTTGCACGGTTTCCACGTTTCGAGAGCGCGGCCCGGGCGAAAGAGTTGGGTGAGGGTCGGATAGCAGGTGCGGCTAGGAACCGGCTGACGGCGGAGAAAGCCGCCGCCTGTAATCGGTGAGCTCGCGGGTGCGGGAGTGTTGTGTTCCTCGCGGCTCGACGGACGTGCTCGGCGGGTGCGTGGTTGCACGTGCTCGACGGACGGCATCCGGAGCGCTCCCGGCTCGCGGCGGGCGTCGGTCGAGCAGTGGAAGTGAGCGGGTGCGCGTCCCGCCGGCCGCGACGATCGCGTTGGCAAGCGCGGGCGCGAGTGCGACGATCGGTGTCTCGCCCGCGCCGGCCGAGGGGATCTCCGGCCGGTCGAGCAGGATGACGTCGATCGGCGGTACGTCGGTGAACCGCGGGACCCTGTAATCGTGTAGCGACGCGTTCGTGATCCGCCCCGGGTCGAAGTGGACCGCTTCGAACAGGGCGGCTCCGAGGCCCATCACGGTCGCACCCTCGATCTGCCGGGCGACGTTGTCCGGGTTGATGATCGCGCCGCACTCGTACGCGGTCACGATCCCGAGGATCTCGGGGTCGGCTTCGCCGGCCAGGCGCAGGCGCACGCAGGTCGCGACCCGCCCGCCCTTCTCGATCCCGCAGGCGATCCCGATCCCCGTGCCATCGCCACGCCGTGGCCGCAGATCGCGCCACCGCGCCCGATCAGCGGCGGATCGCAGAACTGCGATCAACCGCTCGTCAGAGAGGTTGCGCAGGCGCAGTTCGAGCGGATCGATGCCGAGTTGCTCCGCCAGTTCGTCGAGCGCCGACTCGCGCGCGAAGTGGTTGGCCGTCGCCGCGAGCGCGCGATACGGACCCTGGGGCAGCGGCGACACCGCGGGCTGGAAGATGACCCGCTGGTCGATCACGTCGTATGGGCAGCGGAGCGCGGCCGCTCCGGAGTTGATGGTCGTGTGCTCCCAAGCGTTGATCCTCGCATCTGCAGTGGCGCCGGCGCGAATGTCGATCACGGCCGCTGGGCGGACGTAGCTGTAGCGGAACTCTTCCTCGCGGTCCAGCGCCACCCTCACCGGCCGTCCCGCCGCGCGGGCGAGCCGCGCCGCGGCCAGTGCCTCCCGCTCAGTGTGCTTTGAGCCGAACCCGCCACCGAAGTCGGGCACGATCACGCGTACATCGCGCTCGTCGAGCCCCAGGTCGGCCGCCAGCTCGGCGCGGACTTGAAATGGCTGCTGCGCTCCGGTCCAGACCGTCAGCCGTCCTTCCTGCCAGTCGGCGATTGCGACCCGCGTCTCAAGGGAGACGTGCGCCAGGTACGCGGTCGTGTACGTTCGAGCGAGCCGTACCTCGGAGGCGGTTAGCGCCTGCTCGACATCGCCCCGCTCCTCGCGAACGGGCGCTTCCCAGCCGGCGCCCTCGCTCGGGTGGGAGCGCAGGTACGCCTCCAGCTCGTCCTCGCCGGGCTGATCGACCAGCTCCCAACGTGCCTCGAGCGCGTCTAACGCGCGAGCGGCCGTGCGCCGATCCGCACCGCAGACAGCGACGAAGCCTTGCTCGCGGACAGCGGTCACACCGGGGATCGCCCTGGCCCGGTCTAGCTCCGCTGAGATCAGCCTGGCCCCGTACGCGGGCGCTCTAAGCACGCGCCCGTGCAGCATCCCCCGGCGCCCCAGGTCGGATGGGAACCGGTGCGCACCAGTCACGAGCGCTGGGGCGGTGGTGCGCGCGGTCGGTCGTCCCCGGTAGCGCCAGCGCGCGGGCGCCAGCACGGCCACGTCCCGAGACGCCGGCTGCACGATCCGCATGCCCGGGACGGGACTTCCGTGCGACGCGATCCACTCTCGCGCGCAGGCGGCGCAGATGCGCAGGTCCTCCCCGGCGCCTGGCAGCGAGCGGCTTCCGAACGTGCCGATGTCGAACGGGCACAGGTCGGTGTCACCCATCGCCAGGCGCACGTCGCCCGGCGGGATCTGCAGCTCATCGGCGACGATCAGCGACAGCGCCGTGCGGTTGTCCTGACCGATCTCCACCTTGCCCGCGAACGCGGTAACCGTGCGATCGACGCCGAAGTGCAACCACGCGCCGCCGGCCGCGAACCAGAACGCCCCCGCCGGCCGCTGCTCGGGCTCGAGCACGACCACGAGCCCATCGCCAAGCAGTTCGAAGTACTCCCGCTCGGTGGGGTCGCACAGGTCCCACGGGGCCCGCGGTCGGAAATCCCAGAAGCTCGAATCGCGCGGAAGGCTGCCCGGATCGGGGATGTCGGCAACCTCCACGGCCGCGGCTCGAGCAGGCCGGCCCGTCATCGCGGAGGCAGCGCGCTGAATCGCCCGCTCGATCCGCACGTAGCCACAGCAGCGGCAGACGTTCCCGGACATAGCAGCGCGGATCTCAGCGATGTCCGGGTCAGGATTTCGCGACAGTAGAGCGGCGGTGCTCACCACCATCCCCGGCGTGCAGTACCCGCACTGGATCGCGCCGTCGGCCACCATCGCTTCCTGGACGGGGTGCAGGACACCATCGCGGGCCAGTCCCTCCACCGTGACCACGGCCCTACTTTCCGCGGCTGTCGCGGGCGTAACGCAGGCGCGGACCGGCTCACCGTCGAGCAGCACCGTGCAGGCACCGCAAGCGCCCTCGCCGCAGCCGGCCTTCGCGCCGGTCAAACGAAGGTCCTCGCGCAGCACCTCGAGCAGCGAGCGCTTCTCCCAGGACGCCAGCGACTGGACGATGCCGTTGACCGTGACGGTGATCGTTGACTCACTGGCAACAGACCCCTCGGCAACGGGAGCGCTCGCCATGCCTTTACCGTAAGCCTCGCGCTCCACAGAGACATCCGCACGCCACCCGCCAACCCGTGGCTAGAAACTACGGACGACAGCACCAGGTTGCGGATTCGCGCTTGGTCGCCAAGGCAATCGTTCGAGGGGTCGTCGCCAAGGCAATCGTTCGAGGGGTCGGTTGAGCTGAATGCAGAAAGCGATCATTGCGCGAGCGCGTGGGTCGAGTCCCGACGGTCACGGCCCCGGTGGTCCGCTTGGACGGGTGAAGGGGCCGACGGAGCCCGCGCCGGGGATCGCGGCTGGCCGCCCTCGAACTCACGTCTCGCTTTCGGCGCTCCGGAGTATCGGTCCGTCTCCCTCCGGCCGTAGCCTCAGAAGCCATGCCCGAGCTTGGTGGCGAGCTGCTCGACGTGGATGAAGTTGCCGGAGTGCTGGGCGTGGACCGGGCGTGCATCGAGCGGTGGCTTGAGATGCGGGCTTTGCCTCGCATAGGCACACCGGACGGACCGAAGTTCAGGCGCGTGGACCTCGAACCGGTCGCCGCTCCCACGATCAGTGCACGCTCGGTCTCGGAGTGCCTCGGCCGTCCAGAGCCTGACACCGCGCCGCTGATCAACCAAATGGAGCTGGCTGGCGCCTCAATCCGGTCCCGTGTTTTCGAGACGCAAGCCAAGCTGCGCCCACTCTTCCACTACACGAGTAGCGATGTGGCGCTTGACCACATCCTCCCAGAGGGCCGCCTCCGGCTTAACGCGCCTCGTGGCATGAACGACCCGTTCGAGTCCGAGCCCATATCGGTTTCGCTCATCTTCGACGATCCCGCGGATGCAGACCGTCACTTCCCCCGCGCTGCAATGTTCGAGGAGGCGAGCGATCTCCTCCGCGACCGGTGCCGCCTGTCATGCCTCACGAGGTCCGGTCCCTACGACTGCGGCCCTATCGGCTTCGGCGACGGCTTCGCTAGAGCGCGGATGTGGGCGCAATACGCGCAGAACCACAGCGGCGTCTGCCTTGCATTCGATCAGCGAGCGTTTCGCGATGCGGCGCGCAAGATGGCGGCGGGGCGCGGCCTCAAGCTCTATGAGGCACCAATCACGTACCGCACCGAGGGCGGGCTAGAGCGCCCCATCGCGCTCCCGTATTCGCGCGCCTCGGACGATATGCCGGGACTTATTTCGGACATCTTCCAGGTGGTGGTCGGACACCTGTACTTCAGCAAGGCCTGGGACTGGAGCACCGAGACCGAATATCGGTTCCTCGTGCACGGTGCGGTGAACGAGCACGAGTACATCGACGTGCGTGGAGCGCTCACTGGCATCTTCTGTGGACCGAAGTTCCCCACCGCGCGCCTGAGGGACATCGTCTCCAGGTCTCCAGAGCTGACGCAAGCTGGTCGGGTGTTCCAGGTCTGGTGGAGGAACGGCGTGACTCAAGTCAATCCGGTCCATGCATCCGCTGTCAGCTCGGGTCCCGAGTGGGTCATCCCGGCCGCACCCGAGGAGCCCCTTGCGGACTCGCCGGTGTAGGAGTTGGCGAACTGCTTGCTCCGAAACGAGAAGACGGTGACCGCCGGAGCGGCTCACGGGTGCCGCTCTGAGGGCTCACCCTCATCCTTACCCGGACGAGTGCTTTTGCGATCCGGCTGGAGTCGGTGCTTGCCGCTGCTTTGGCGACCTAGAAGCGGTCCGCCGGCGCAAACGCCGGCGAGCGCACTGCCACGAACGGACTCGCCCGGTTGACGCCGGGTCGCTTGATCCTCATGGCGATGGAGCAGCCACGCGAGGTCGCCACGCCGTCTGACTGCCTTTGTCCGAACGCAGCAGTGGGCATCATGTGCGGCTGTCACTAGATCGTGGCTGCTTTTCGATCAAACCAGCAGCCAGATCTCGCGAGGGCGAGGCGATCCTATTCACGCGCCTCCGGAAGCCGCGGTCAGGCGCGACCGCTCCTTTCGTCCGGACCGGCGCGCTAGAAAATAGTGGAGGCGGCGGGAATCGAACCCGCGTCCGCGATCGCGTGCAAGGTGACATCTACGAGCGTAGCCGGCGCTCTAATCTCGCTCTCGACTCGCCACGCCGGCGGGGTCGTCGAGAACCAGCTTCAAACAGTCCTCGGAGCGGCTGAAGCGAACCGCAGCGAGCGAGCCTGCTATCTGATCCCGGCATCCCCCGCCACAGGCGAGCGAGGGCCGAGCGACCCTAGGTCAGATCTAAAATCAGACCAAGAGCTCGTATTCGTGCGTTCTAAACGCACTGTTTGTGCTATCCGCACTTATTTTGTCCCGGGTGTTTTACGAGGCCGCCCGGGAACCTCGACTCGCAACCACCCCCACGAGCCGACCACGTCGAAGCCAGATCGCCCCCTGGGAACTCCGACCAAGTCTACTCAATGACCCAAGCCGGAATCAACAGGGTTTGGCCGAGGACCGGGATGCGTCCCCAGCCAGGCAAACGCGACACATTTTCCTCGCGAACCGGCAGGGTCCAGAGGTTCGTCGCTGTAGTTCGCGTCCGAGGAGCGCTCCCTCGACGCTCATGCACCCTTGAGTTGGAACGAGGAGCGGAGTTGGAGCGAGAAGCGGCGGCCACTTGCCCGACCCCGGACTGCCGCTTCGGGCTAATAGCAGCCACGGCAGCAGGACTGCTGCTCCAGGCGTAGCGCAACCACCGGCGAGCGGCGCCACGGACGTTTGCTTTGCTCGTCCCGGCGTCGCTGGGCTGACGATCGGATTGGCGACCGAGCGCAACCATCGGATCGGGACGGCGCTCACCACTGACGAGCAAGCACCCTCCGATCCCATGAGTTGCGTCTGGTCACAAGAACCGTCACTGGGTCTGAGCCGGCGGCACCGGAATGCGATCGCCGTGTGGCGCCACGCGGCCGATCGCTTCCGTCGCCGCGCGACGCTAGCCTCACATTAGGTCTGAGTGTGTAGCTAAGGAATGCAAAATGGATGAGTCGCGATCGCAGCGTGAGGAAGCGTTAGCTCTTGCGCGGGAGCTGTTGGCCGATATCGAGCTTGGACGTATCGGTCAACGGCGCAACGACGCGGAGTGAGTCTCGCGAGGTTGCCAGGAGCCACGGAGGGGAGTTGAATGTGTGTTGGTGATGGTTGGCCGCTTATACGCGCGTAGCATTCGAGACTGGAAGCGGAGGTGATGGATGCGTGCCCAAGGAACTCGTGCTGAAGAGGATGCCGGACGGGAGTCGCTTGCGATATGAGCTGAGCGTTGCCGAGGAGGTACTCGGCACCGTCGAGCGACGCGGAGACGACGGCTGGCGGTACGCCGTGATCGTCCACGACCAGGTGATCGGAGCAGTTGAAAGGCGAACGGGCATAGCGTGCGGCCGCTCCGGAAGCGATGAGATGCGGTTGGGGCGAAGTACAACTTGGAGCGCGATTGTGCGCGTTGAACGCGTCTCTCTCTCTCTGATGATGACCGATAGAGAATCGAGCACGCAATCAAGGGGCGGAAAACGACGCTGACATCTGCGGTGGCCGATTTGCTGGGAGCGTACGAGAGCGCTGGTGTTGAGCTACCTGCTCCCTCCGAGTGAGTCCGGTGGCTGACGGTTCGAGGATTCCCTCACCAGCGCGACGCTGGGGGAGCGCGCCCAAGAGCAGCGCTCGGCGGAGCCATCGGATCGTCGCCGTCGCTCGCGGTCAACCGCCTTTGTCTCGTTCCGGAGAGGTCCCGTCCCGCTCGCCCTTCAGGCGGGAAGCGAATCCAGGCCGTCCTACCCCGACTAGCGTCGGCACCGCTGCCATGAGGTCAGGACCCGCTTTGAGTGGCGGGTACGGGGTTGGCTTCTGGCGGCGTGTTACGCTTTGGGCGTCGATGCTCTCCGATCGATTTCGTACCGCTGTCGAACACGGGAACCTGGACGAAGCCACAGAGCTGTTCAGCGAGGACGCGGTGTTCCGCAGTCCGGTTGGGTTCAAGCCGTATGAGGGCCGCGATCAGGTTGCGAAGGTCCTCCGGGCGGCCGAACGCGTGCTCGGAGTCGGCGGTGAGTTCCGCTACCTACACCAGCTTGAGGATCCAGACGATCGCGTCGCGATGCTGGAATTCGCAACCGTGGTGGAAGGGAAGCAAGTGGAGGGGATTGACATACTCACCTTCGACGACAGCGGCATGATCACCGAGCTTAAGGTGATGATCCGCCCCGCCTCGGCTCTCCAGCTGGTCGGCGCGAAGATGGCCGAGGAGTTCCCCAAGGTCGGCCTGCGCCTTCCCAGCTGAGCGCACTCGCCGTTGACGGGCGGACGGAAGCGACGCTCGCGAAAGTCCTGACTTACCACCTTGCCGATTGCCTCTGTATAACAAAGGAGTCCGAGGGCACCGTCTGGCCACCCGCAACATCCTCGCTGTTTACGTTCGACCGAGGCGTTGACTACGGAAACGGGGCGCCATTGCTTCTCTGGTCGAGCACGACGTCACCGGACATCAACTATGGCACCGAGTGGGTGATCCGGTTCGACAACGGGACCACGTTTACGCTCGCGCCTGATTACGGCTCGACAGGAGTGCGGTGCGTGAGGGACGGTGAGGCGACCGGGACGGCTGAGCGAAGACTTACCGCCCGCTGGCACCCGGGAGAAGCCGGAGAAGTTCGTGCTCGATGGGCACCCGGCCATTCACGAGTGATACGACCAGGTAGATGACAAACGCAGCAAGTGCGATCAACCTCAGCCCTTGTGCGATCAACCTCAGCGCTTGTCGAAGCACCACGAGCCATTCGTTCGTCGTCCAGAAGAACAGTTCGCGTTCAGCCCGGCGCTGTTCGATAAGCGTTTGCTTCGTCACCCAGGGCTCAACCGGGGCGGTCGTGGTCGGTGCCAAAGTCCGGTATGGCATCACGAGAGAGTGCCCGACCACAAGAGGGCTCGGAGCGCGTGCCCGAGCCACAGCCGCTTGTCCGACCGAAACCGTTATTGGCTCACCCGGTGCTGCGCTCATGGTTGCCCAATTGTAGGGCCTGGCGTCCGTCGTATCGAAGTGACCGCGAATCCTCACGCCGCTGCCTTTTACCGCCACGTGGGTTTCGTCCGAGGCGACGACTCCGAGACGCGGCTGGGAGGCGCACCTCGCATGTATCTAACACTTTACGGCGGTGAAGCCGACCAAAGCGACACCGGCTTCGACCGTCGGTGAGCAGGTGGCGATGGCGAGGACTCGGCGGGCTTACGCCGCACTGTGTCGGTGCGGTCAACCTGAACAACTGCGGTCATCAAACCGCGGTAAGCCCGGCGACCCGCGGTCCCCCATCGGCACGCTGGCCGCGTAGGTGCTCGCCGGGCAGACTCGCCGTCGCGTGTCCGCCGACAGAGACTCGCCCGGTGAAATGCCCCGAGTCAGGGCACCGGCTGGCCCGGCGCTCTGGGACGGTGCGTCGCGCTGATGCGCGCAGCGAGCCGTCTCCGCGACGCTGGTTGCCGCAGCGCCACGCGACGGCACGCTGGACCTGGAGGCGTTACCCGCGCCCGGCTGTACGCGACCTGGCGCGGCGTGTGAGCATGTCCCCGACAGCCGCTTGACACGAAGTCGGTCAACCATCGGGCATGCACCCGCCCGACGTCGACGGGCTCGGGCATCAAACCATGCACACGTGCGCGCATTACCGGTGCGCGCGAGATACCCGATTATCTACCTCGCTCTTCTCCCGGTTGTGGTCGCCCCGCGCGCCGGAATGAGTGAAACGTGATCTGCGCATGCACCATCCCCACCGGTGCGCGCGGAGTCGACGGCCGGAGCAGATGGCCGAGCCAACGCAAAGCGTAAAGCGGTGTGCGGATCATCGCCTGTGCCAGCCTGCCGAGTGTCGCGCGCAGGTGCATCGGGGCCGGGCCGTGCCGGGAGTCGGGGGTAACTACGTACTCGGCTGGCGCGCCGGAGCTACTCCTCCTCTCGCAGGCGCTCCAGATCGGGCGTCAGCTCCACGCTCCGGACAGCTACGCCGTCGGTCCACGACAAGGCATGGTCTCTGCCAGACATCGGCCCGCGCCGACGCCAACCACACGCCCGTGCCCGCATTACCGGCATGCGCGATATCAGGCGTTACGAAACACCCGGACGACTGGAACATCGCCGAACCACAAGCGCGCGAGTCGCGGATCCGTGGAAGCGAAAGATGTCATGAGCAGTCTGTCTGCCCCGACGTGTAGGGACCTTCTCAGCTCAAGCGCGGAGCGTGTCCGCGCAGGTTTGGTGACCGTGGAGCTTGAGGAGGCCCCTTGGAGGCATCGTAATGGGACTTGATCAGCATCGAGCGCAGATCACCGCTGATTGGCTGGATACCGAGACGGGTGAGGTCAAGCGCGGTCGGGTCAGCCCGGCCGACCGTGCTGGCGTGCGCCGGTTATTGGAGCGGTTTCGTGGCCGCGAGCTCGAGGTTGCGCTCGAGGCGACGACCGGGTGGCGGTTCGTGGTCGAGGAGCTGCGGCGGGTCGGCGCGGTGGTGCATCTGGCCGAGCCCGGCGGAGACGGCTGGGCTCAGAGGCCCGAAGAAGCGGGCGAAGGGCGACCGGGCTGACGCGCGGCATGTGCGGGAGCTGTTGATGCTCAAGCGAGTGCCGGAGTCGTGGATCCCGCCGGATCACATCCTGGATCTGCGCGCGCGGGTCCGGTTGCGACACGAGCTGGGCGAGCAGCGTTCGGAGTGGCAGCAGCGGATCCAGGCGACGCTGTATCACCATGGCTGTCCGCAGCGCCGGCAGTTGATGGTCGGTGACGGGCGTGAGTGGCTGTCGGCGCAGCCGTTGCCGGAGACGACGCGTGAGCAGGCGGCGGTCGCGCTGGCGATGATCGACGCGCTCGATCTGCAGATGCGGCCGATTGAGAAGGAGCTGCGCGCCTACGCCCGCCGGCAGGCGGGCTGCAAGGCGTTGATGGCCCACTACGGGATCGGGGAGCTGACCGCGGTCACGATCCTGGCCGAGCTGGGCGACTGCACGCGGTTCTCATCCTCGCGCCATGCCGTCCGTTACGCCGGGATGGACATCACCGTGTACCACTCGATCAGCGCCGCGCCCCTGGGCACATCTCCCGACACGGACCGCCCGCGCTGCGCTGGGCGCTGTACGAGGCGGCCCAGGTCGCGCGGCACCCGGGCTCACCCGACCGTGACTACTACGTGCAGGCCGCCGCACGGGTCGGCGGCAACCGCGCGTGCCTGTCGGTCGCGCGCAAGCTGCTCAAGCGCAGCTACCACACGCTGCGCGAGCTCGGCCAGGAGGCCCTAGCCCGGGCATGAGGCTTCCCCGTGCGCGCCAAGCCCCTCGTCACACAGATGCGCCGCGGCCGGCTCCCGAACGACTCCTGCCGTCACCTCCCAGTGGACGGCCCAGAAAGACCGAGCGGCCGCGACGCTTTCCCGAGCGGGATCACCCCATCAAACATCATGTGGCCGGCCCCGGAGCTAACCCGAGGGTCGCGGACCGAAGTAAGGCTGGGCGCCCGCGCGCACAACAACCCACATCCAGCGAACCGTGCGCACGCGCCGCCGGCGCACGCAGCGGTTCAACCCGACAACCCCGGACCACGCGTTTGACGTGCGGTCCCTGCACAAGTAAGGACTCGTCCGGCTCGCCGCTGCGGCACGACCGCGTTCCGCGCGAAGCAATCGTCCGAATCGCCAACCGTGGACGAGCGCTCTTTCACCGAAGCAGGAGTCCAACGACGCATCGAAGCGATAGTGCGATGGGTGAGGATCGGTCGAACAGTGGGACGAATGCACAGCCGGGCCGATGCAGCAGTCAGCCGCGCACGGGGAGACTGCCGCTGACGTGGCATCGCGGTAGCGCCAGCCGTGGTGTCCGGGATCGCTTTCATGCAGCGAGGAGGATCACGCGTGCGACGACTCGCGTCTCCCAACGCGCGGCAAGCGGGCAACTCAAAGGGTGGGTTGGCGATGCTCTTGCCACGAGTCAGCACCGATTGATCGAGCCTCCCGAGCTGGCGGAACGCGACCTTGCTAAGGGGCTCGCTTTGGCCGTCCCCGCCGCCGCGCGGCTGCACGACGCAAGCAACGAGAACGCGCACCCGCGCCGGTTCTCTGGCCAGGCCGGCCGGAACGATCGGCAACAATGCCCGGTGTGCAGAACTTCGCTGATATCCCCGTCGAGGTGAGACGCCGGGTCGAAGGTGACGAGCGCGTCGCCCTGGTGTTTCTCGATGCGTTCGGGCTTGAGTTCCTGGAGCGCCATCGCGATCATCCACTGATCGAGCGTCTCGAAGTGACACCGGTGAGTGCGCAGTTCCCGTCGACGACCACCGGACACGTGACGACGGCGCATTTCGGGGTGCCGGTCCACGAGCACGGTCTGTATGAGTGGAACGTGCTTGAGCCGTCGCTTGACGAGATCATCTGCCCGCTTCGGTTCAACTCGACCGGTTTTGAAGCAGAGGGGACGCTCAAGGAT
>Ga0187781_10001613_pt1 | contig 17127 bp, 14 predicted proteins | sample 0715_SJ02_MP02_2_FD_132447 | JGI IMG/M metagenome (GOLD analysis project Ga0187781, IMG submission 132447) | Tropical peat soil microbial communities from peatlands in Department of Meta, Colombia - 0715_SJ02_MP02_20_MG | ecosystem: Environmental > Terrestrial > Soil > Wetlands > Peat | place... | reverse complement strand
TGCCCTGTGTAAGAATAGCTTATGGTCACGCACGCACGCGATATCCTGCGCCACACTTTGCCGAACGGCCTGGTTGTCATCACTGAGACGATGAAACATGTCCGCTCGGTATCCGTGGGAATCTGGGTGCGCAACGGTTCCCGCCGCGAAAATCCCTCGGAAAACGGCTTGGCTCACTTCCTTGAACACATGGTGTTCAAGGGAACCGAGCGCCGATCCGCCGAACACATTGCCAGAGAAATGGATTCCGTCGGCGGAATGCTGGACGCTTTCACTTCGAAAGAACAGATTTGCTTCAACGCAAAGGTGCTCGACGAGCACCTGCCGATTGCCTTCGACGTGCTTGCGGACCTGGTGTTGCGGCCGAAGTTGGACTCGGACGACGTGAAAAAAGAACGCCAGGTTGTGCTCGAAGAGATCAAGATGGATCTGGACAATCCCGAGTATCTGCTGCACGACCTCTTTACGCGGGGCTTTTGGCCGGATCACTCGCTCGGACGGCCGATTCTTGGCACGCCGGAAACCGTGCGGAACTTCGACCGCGAGACGCTGCGCTGCCGGTTCAAGAACTGGTTCGCGCCGGACCACATTGTAGTGACGGCGGCCGGGAACATCACGCATGAGCAGGTGTTGACCCTCGTGGAGAAAGAGTTCGGATATTTAAAGCCGCTTGGCACGAAGGAAGAAGATCCTGTGCCCACAACGGCTGCTCCGATTCACCTCGAAAAGAAGCCCGACCTGGAGCAGGTGCACCTGTGTGTTGGCGTGCCGTCCTTGCCGATCGCGCACGAACGGCGGTTTGGTGTGGCGGTGCTGAACAACCTGCTGGGCGGAGGAATGTCGTCGCGTCTGTTCCAGAACATTCGCGAGAAACAGGGACTGGCTTACGCGGTGTTCAGTGAGCTGACTCCTTATTCGGACGCGGGAATGCTCAGCGTGTATGCGGGAACGGCGAAAGAGACCATCGGCAAGGTTCTGGACATGACCATCGCCGAGTTCCGCGCGATGAAAGAGTCGCCGGTCTCTGAAGAGGAGTTGCTGCGCGCAAAGAACCACTTGAAAGGCTCGCTGATGCTTTCGCTGGAGTCGACCAGTTCACGGATGTCGAATCTGGCGCGCCAGGAGCTTTACTTTCACCGGTTCTCGACGCTTGACGAAATTCTTGCCTCCATTGAAGCGGTTACACGCGAGGAAGTGCAGTCGCTGGCGAAGGAATTCTTCCAGCCGGAGCGAATCGCCGTGACGGTGCTGGGTCCGATTAACGGGTTCACGGTCGATCGCGCGCGCCTCGGCGCGTAATCCAGGGAATCGCCGGCAGTGCCTCAAGTTCGAAAACGTATTCTTCGATCCGAACGGAGCTCCGATGCGCGAGAGCATCCTGAAGGTGTTGACGATGAGTCCTTTGAGCGACCTTCAAATTGATGAAGCCATTCTCTCTGTTACTGAAGCATCTTGAAGGAAAGTTGCTTTTGTGATTACAAAAGTCGCAGACACAATGGGCAGCGAGCTACCGGAAGGTGATGCTGTATACAATCTTGTCGTCAAACGTATCGAAATTCTTGTCCGAGATGGCCGCCTGTTGGTGCAAGGTGATATTAAGAAATGGCGGCACAGCGAAGTAAGGAAGCCAAATTAGGACACTACCGATTTGCGCCGGCTTTTCCCGCAAGCAACCCGATCTGCTAAGATTGCGCTCCAAGGACTTGCTGAAATAAGTGTCCCGTCATTCCGAGCGAAGCGGGGAATCCCTCTTCGATCTAAATGGAAAAGAGAGATTCCGCACTCCGCGGACTCCGTTCGAGTGACGAGGTTGCTGGGTTCTGACAGGCTGCCAAATGCAGCAACACTCATGAAATGTAAGCAGTGTTCGAAGATCATTCCGGACGGATTCACGGACTGCCCCTGGTGCGGCGCGAAGGCAGCGGCTGCAGCAGGCGCGCCGTCCGGTAATTCCCCCGTCGCGCAGCACGAAGCTTCGTCGGCGCACAATTTGTTGATCGCCATTTCGATTGTGTCGTCTGGAATTCTCTTCCTGGCCTTGAGTTACTTTGCCACGATGAGGGCAAACGGGCCGCTAACGCTTGAAAACTCCGGCTATTTTCTAGGCCGCTGCGCCGGGGCATTGGTTCTGGCAGCCTTTGTTGTGTTTGGGTATCAGAAGATTCGCGAAACAAAGCTGCGCGGTCCGATTCAGGTTCTTGTGATTTTGACGCTTTCGTCGTTGCTGATGCTTCTGACCCTGGCGATTCCATCGCAGCCGCGCCTGCGCGGCGTGGACGCGGCTACGGTTCGCCGGTACAGCGACGCGGTCAAGAGCCGCAGGATGACAAACGCCCCGCCACCGGTGCAGAGCAAATGGGATCCGGCGACGCGGTCGCTGCTGAAGGACATCGTTTCGCGAAATCAACAATACGTCTCTGAGATTTCAACCCTCGACGAAACGTCGAAGCCGCTGTACACGCCGGAATCTTTCCGCGATGCCACGACGATACAGCAAATGATCGACCAACTGCGTGCGCGCTTGGCCGTCGCGGACAAATATAAGGACTGGCAGCCAGTTTTTTCCAAAATGAAGGATTATGTAGGCGCGCTGGATGCGAGCGACGAGGAGAAGCGCAAATTCCTTGAAGGTTACGAGGCGAGCTTGCCGCCGACCTTGGCGGCCTGCAAGGCCATCTCGGACAAAGAATACGCCTGGCTGAAGGCTTCCCTCGATCTGTACCAGTTCACGCTTTCCAAGGATGGGGCGTACGTCTGGCAAAGCGATAATCTCTCGTTCAAGAAGCGCGCAGACTCGGAAATGTTCCGCCAGAAGTTCCTGAAGGCGCGGGCGCTGAATACCGAATTTCTGAAGGCGTATTGGCAGGTCCGGCAAGCGGAAGAAGCAATGATGGCCCAAATGGGATTGCAGGAGTCCGACCTTGCCCCGCAGTAGCGGTCGCCTTATGACGCTGTCCCACAGGGTAACCGATGGCAACAAAAAAGAAGCCGGCGTCGAAAAATTCACACCGCGTGCGGTGAAACCGTTGACGCGCCGTTCCCGCTCTGCCATTATCGGAAAAGTTTTAGAGCGTTTGGGCAGTTTCGGGGGAGAGCTTCCATCGGCTTGCGCGTTTCCATACTTGCGTCCGGAAGTTCGGGCAATCTGACGCTGCTCGAAACCGAACGCACCCGCATCCTTGTAGACGCGGGCTTGGGAAAACGCGAAACGCTCGCTCGCCTCGCCGCCGTTGGCAGGGACATCGACCGGCTCGACGGCGTCCTCATCACACACGAACATGCGGATCATTGCAACGGACTGCCGCAGGTGCTGGGCATCTGGAAATCGCCGCTTTATGTGACTGGGCAGACGATGGAAGCGTTGCAACGAATCCTTCCGGAAACGTTTGGCAAGCGGCTGCGCGGCGTGGAATTTATCCAGGCCGGACAGCGGTTCACGATCGGCGATATCGACGTTCACGCGTTCGCGATTCCGCACGATGCCGCCGACCCTATCGGTTTCACCTTCCGCACCAACGGCACAAAGGTGGCGATCTGCACAGATCTGGGTTACATGCCGGAACTCGTGAAGGTGCATCTGCGCGAGACGGATTGCCTGATCCTCGAGTCCAATCACGATCTGGATATGCTGAAGGTAGGGCCGTATCCGTGGGTTGTGAAGCAGCGCGTCCTTTCGCGCACGGGTCATCTCTCGAACCACGCGGTCAGCGAGTTTTTGAGCGACGCGGAAGGTTTTGACTCTCGAGCGCGATATCTCGTGCTGGCGCACATCTCACAGGAGAATAACAATCCGGACCTGGCGCGCCTCTCTGCTGAGGAAGCGCTTGGACGTCGTCCGGCCGAAGCGGCCTTCGCCGGAGAACTGCTCGTTGCTTCGCAACACACTCCTCTCAAATCGCTGGAACTCTAACAGGGTAAGAATCGAGAATTCGTCATTCCGAACGAAGTCCTCGGAGTGAATCTATCTTTTTCAGAACAAAGATTCTGGCAGCGCGCGGAATGCCGGTTCGAATTTGCTCTTCAGCAGACGTCCAAAGCGGTTTTGTATGCATTTGTTCCGTGTATGTAATGGATTATATTTTCCGTTGAGCGATGTGCGTTGCGGTTCTTGACAAGAAACGATTCGTGCCCAAAAATGTTTGAAATCAAGAAATCCAGGTTTGGATGTGTCGGGGGTCGGGAATCGCGTCCCCTTCGCTTTGCGATTTTTTGGGGCGCGCTTGACGCTTTTTTCAAGACAATTCTGGGCCACCCTGTAAGACCGCGTTGCTGCGGCAACGGTGGTGATTTATTCCGGCAAGCGGATGTATTCCAGGTGCGAGAAAGGCTGTGAACTCCTTTCGCGAGTAGGGCAGTCCGGGTGCGCCGCAAAAATCAGGATCAGGGGAATCGACGTGAAACTATTATCCGTACCGAAGTGGCTGTCCTATTTTTCTGTCCTCATTCTTCTTCTCATGCCGGGATCTGCTTTGCGCGCGCAAGACGCCACCGGGCGCATCATCGGGACCGTCACGGACCCCAGCGGTGCCGCGATATCCGGGTCGCAAGTAACGGTGACAAACACCGGAACCAAGATATCGCACACTACTACCACGGACCCTCGGGGGTATTACCAGGTTCTTTCCCTGCCGATTGGGTTGTACGAAGTGACGATTGAGGCGACGGGTTTTCGCAAAGAGGCTTTCTCCAATCAGAAACTGGAGATCAATCAGTCACTGCGACTGGACGCGAAGCTTTCCATTGGACAAACCAGTGAGACGGTGGAAGTAAGCAGTCAGGCTGCCAACCTGGAGACCACCAGCGAGACCGTGGGCAGCAGCGTGACCGGGGAAACAATCCTGCGCGCGCCATTGAATGGCCGCGACGTTTTGCAGCTTGCCGCGCTTCAACCCGGCGTCACGGAAACGAACGGGGATTCCACCGCAGCGGGGAACTACAGCATCGCGGGCGGCCGCAGCGACTCTGTCACATACCTGCTGGACGGCGGCCTGAACAACAATCTCCTGGACAACAGTGTTGTTCTAAATCCGAATCCCGATACCATCGCCGAGTTTCGCATTCTGGAGAGTAACTACTCCGCTGAATATGGGCGCAATGGCGGCGGCATCATTAGTGTGGTGACGAAATCCGGGACGAACGAATGGCATGGGAGCGCATTTGAGTTTTTGCGCAACGACGCCTTCAACGCGAATCCCTTCTTCGACAAGAGCGATCCGAACAACCTCAGTCCTCGGCCGGTCCTGAAGCGCAACCAGTTTGGCGGCACGTTGGGCGGGCCCATCACGATCCCCCATCTCGTCAACGGCAAGGACCGTTTCTTTTTCTTTGTCGGCTATCAGGGGCAGAGGCTTTCGGCACAGGCCACCAGCGGGCTCAATCCGGTGTTTACCCCGGCGCAGCTACAGGGGGATTTTTCCGGGGGAATGACCGGTGGATCGTGCCCGAATGCGGACCAGGGGGTCGCGGCGTTCCTGGTGCAGAATCCGTACTTCCAATCCAACCCGGCGCTGGCAAATTGCGCAGTCATCGACCCCACCAAGTTCGATACCATCGCCCAAAAGTACATTTCGGCGGGACTCATCCCGACGAATCCCTCCGGTCAGTCACAGTATTTCTCGCCGCTGACCAACAATAACAACGAACTGACGATGAAGTTCGATTTTCTGGTCACGCAAATGGACAAAATCACTGCCACTCTGGGTGGCTTCCACAACCCGCAGCTTCAGCCGTTTTCCTACGCGACCGTCCCCGGTTTTCCGGACACCTATCAAAACAACAACTATTACGGGGGCGTCGCTTACAGCCACACATTCTCGACGAACCTCGTCAACGACTTCCGCCTTTTTATCCAGCGGAATAACTACAAGCAGGGCGTGCCCACAGGGGCGAACACGGCTTTAACCGCCGCCGCTCTGGGCGTCGGGATTACGCCGGACAATCCAACAGGCCCACCGAATCTTTGGTTCATCAACGGCTTCCTGGCAGGTTACAGCGAACAGGGCCCAACCTCGCTTGTCAACAACACTTTCGGGTTTACGGATGCCGTCAGCTACGTCCATGGGCGACAGACGTGGAGCATGGGCGGCGGCATTTCCGCGTATCAGAACAACACTACCTACGACTATTACATCAACGGAGAATTCGATTTTGACGGCACCGCTTCAGGGAATGCTTTTGCGGACTTCCTCATGGGTCTTCCCACAGCTTTGTATCAATATCCACAAGCTCCGTCGAACATCCGCAGCAAGTCGTACTATGGATATCTCCAGGACGAATGGCGCTTGTCAAAGCGCTTCACGCTGAACCTGGGCATTCGTTACGAATACAATTCTCCGAAGTATGACACGGAAGGCCGTACTTTTTCGGTCATTCCGGGCGTGACCACGCCTTCCATCGTTTTCCCCAACGCTCCAATTGGCATGCTCTTCCCTGGCGATCCGGGCGCCCCCAGGGGCGTGAATTTCCCCGATACCAAGAACTGGGCCCCGCGCTTCGGCTTTGCCTGGGATCCCAAGGGAGATGGCAAGACCAGCCTTCGGGCAGGTTTCGGAGTCTTTTACGACATCCTGAAAGGTGAAGACAATTTGCAGTTCAACGGGCAGCCTCCCTTTTTCTCCTCAGGTTACGTGAGCTTTCCAACAGGTCCTTTTACAGGGGCCGCAAATTTCTTGGAGGATCCCTACTCCTACGCAAATCCGCCGGTCAATCCGTTTCCCTCGAAGCCGCCCGACCACGACTTGAACTTCGCGGATGCGGGGTTCCTGCCGATCAATGGCGCGGGTTCGGTTTACATCGTGAACCCGCACCTAAAGACCCCGTACACTTATCAGTACAACTTGAGTCTCGAGCATGAAGTCGCGCCTTCCGTGGTTTTTGAAGCCAGTTATGTGGGGAGCAGTTCCCATGGGCTCACTTCCCTAATCGACATCAATCCGTTCGTTCTTGGGACTACGGACCGCGTTCTGAATCTGGTGCCAGGGAACTCAAGTTGCCCGGATTACGACGGGAATTCGACCTCGTTCAGTACGGGGACTTGTAGTTTCGCGGGCCTTCCGGAGTTCGGCAACATTGCGAACGCCAACTACAACAGCTTGCAAGCGAGTCTTACGAAGCAAATTACCAATTCGCGCTTTGGCCGGACGTATTTCACCTTCGCGTATACCTTTGCCCACAACATCGACGACGCCTCCGGGTTCCGTGAGCGGAATTCCAGCGTTCCGACGTACGATCCCGGGCTTTTCCGCGCTTCGAGCGATCAGGACATCCGCCACCGCGTCACATTAAGCGGCGGCTGGGACCTCCCGTTCGACCAGATGTGGAGTTCCGGTCCGAAGCGTTTGACGAAGGGGTGGAGTTTGTTCCCCATCTTCACGTGGCACGCGGGCTTGCCCTACGACGTGTTCGCGCATCTGCCGACGCAGTACATCTTCAACTCCGAAGGGCCGTCTGGCGCGGGCGATCCTTATAACGTTCATGCGAACGTGACCGGCTCCCTGAACCAGTTGAACCCACGGACGACGCAGACCTTTACGAACCCGAATTCGGGGACGTCCAGCACAGGCAGTTACCTGTTCAATCCCGCTAGCCTGAGCAATGCCCAGTGCCCCGATCCGCTTCCGCAAGGCGTGACTTGCACTCCCGGGCCGACCATGCTTCCGTCTGACGCGCAGGTGGTGGCAGATCCTTCGCTGGCCACCTACGGCACGCTCCCACGAAACTTCCTGCGCGGTCCAGGCTACGTCAACTTCGACATTGCCATTTCCAAAACGACTGCGATTACCGAACGGCTGAAGCTCGAGTTCCGAGCTGAGTTTTTCAACGCTTTCAACCATGCCAACTTCCTGAACCCGAACGTCATTAACGATTACCAGGGTACATATTCTAGCGGCGGCCAAGGAACCAATCCCAACAGCACCCTGTTTGGCCAGGTAACTTCGACGGCGGATCCGCGAATTATTCAATTCGCGCTGCGGCTGTCGTTCTAATTCCGATCCAACTTTGTGGCAGCTCGCGGACGCAGTGCTTGCTTACCGAACCCACCGAGGCAGGCGCGGACTCGATCCACGCGGACTCGATACATTGACACTTCACGATTTTTCCTCTAATTTGAAAAGACCTTGGTAGAGGTGCGGCGGCCATGAGTAGCCGGGCTTGTTTTCCCGATCAGCATCGGGAGCCCGGCAAAAGGGGTCCGGCCCAGGGGTCAGGTCAGTGATGTTTGCTGATCGCCGCCGAAACCGAAGCGATAGCTGAAATCGCCCGGTTGGTGTTCCGGTCCAAGGCCGGTCCACTGTCGTCTGCAGGCCAGGCTCGCAGACGGAGCGCTATCGAGAGGCAGCCATCCGCGCATTTCTGCGCAGAACTTCCTTTCGCGTTTCGCTCCCCGATGAACCCTCCCGAGGCTGAAACTATGGACTGCTTCGCCCTAACTCGCGCTCTTGTCGACCTCGATTCGACCACCGGCCAGGAAAAGCCAGTAGTGGAGTACTTGTTCGCGCATCTTTCACGACTGGCCGCGCTGCACGGTGGACGGCTGGAGCGGATGAGCGCCGCGCCGGAACGGGACAACCTTCTGCTCACGTTCGGCGAGCCGGTGGTCACGCTTTCGACGCACATGGACACAGTTCCGCCGTATTTTTCGTCGAGCGACGATGGCACGCATATCCGGGGACGCGGGGCCTGTGACGCGAAGGGAATTATCGCGGCAATGATTGCCTCCGCCGAATCGTTGCTGGAGGCAGGGACCCGTAATTTTGCGCTGCTGTTCGTAGTTGGGGAAGAGCGCGACAGCCTGGGAGCAAAAGCTGCGGCCGCTTCACCGCGTGGCTCGCGGTTTCTGATTAACGGAGAACCCACACAGAACAAGCTGGCGCTCGGATCGAAAGGAGCGCTGCGCTACGAGATTCTTGCGCGAGGGAAGCTAGCGCATTCGGCGTATCCGGAACTGGGCCACTCGGCGATTCATTCGCTCCTGGACGCGCTTCAGGAGATTCGCGCGATTCCCCTTCCGACCGACGCGGTTCTTGGGCAGTCCACGCTGAACGTAGGCACGATTCGCGGTGGACGCGCACCGAACGTGGTGGCGGACGAAGCCCGGGCGGAAATTATGTTCCGGCTCGTGGGAGACGCGGATCCGTTGCGGGCGGCTCTGGCGTGGGCAGCGGCTCAGCACAACGTGGAAGCGCGCGAGGTGTTACATTGCTCGGCGGTACACCTTGGTTCGCTGGAAGGTTTGCCGACAACCGTGGTTGCGTTCACTACAGACATTCCCACATTTGAGGGTGCGTGGGGCAAGCCGTTCCTGCTTGGACCGGGCAGCATTCATCATGCGCACACGTCCGAAGAGTGCATTGACAAGAAAGAATTGAGCGACGCAGTGGGGATTTATGCACGCATGGTCCGCCAACTTCTGGCGACGGGAGTTGCTGCGTCATGAGCACTCGGCTGGCGTTGGTGGGCTGCGGGAAGATGGGGAAGCTGGTGGAACAACTGGCGCCGGAATATAGCTTTGCGGTGTGCGCGAAATTCTCGAGTTCCAATATTCAATCGCTATCCCGCGATTCGCTGCAGGGCGCGGAAGTGGCTATCGAGTTCACCACGCCCGCGGTGGCCGGGGAGAATCTTCGGCGGCTGGCTGGGCTTGGCGTGAGTACAGTGTGCGGCACGACGGGCTGGTATGAGGAGTTGCCACAAATTCGGGAAGCATTCGCGGACGCGCATTCTGCACTCGTTTTCGGCGCTAATTTCTCCGTAGGTGTGAATCTCTTCTTTGAAATTGTAGCGCGGGCGGCGTCTCTCTTTGCGCAGCACCCGGAATACGAAGCGTGGGGTTGGGAGATCCACCACTCAGCGAAGAAAGACGCCCCTTCGGGAACGCTGAAGAAGTTGGCCGCAGAAATGCGCGGCGCGGGATTTACCGGTTCGCTGACACTGAGCTCCAACCGGGCAGGTGCACACATCGGCACACACGAAATCGGGTTCGACTCGACCGCGGATACGATTACCTTACGGCACACCGCGAGGAGCCGCGAAGGGTACGCTCGAGGAGCGCTGCAGGCGGCGCGGTGGATTGGCGGCAAACAGGGCGTATTTGAGTTTCGCGAGATTTTGGGCCGGTTGCGCGCTCCGGTGGCGGTCGGCAAGTAGTTGCCGGCTGGCGAGCGCGTGGCGGCTCGGGTTGGATTTCGGAATGGACAGGCAAAGGAGCAAAACATGTTTACTGGAACAGGAACAGCGCTGGTAACACCATTTCGGCGGGATGGCTCGTTGGATGAGCCGACGCTTCGAGCGCTGGTCAAGCGTCAGATCGCGGCGGGAATCGATTTCCTGGTGCCGTGCGGGACGACGGGGGAAAGCCCGACGCTCTCGGAGGAAGAGCGGTATCGCGTAGTGGAAATTTCCGTGGAGCTGGCGAAGGGCAAGGTCCCGGTGCTTGCCGGGGCGGGCGGATACAACACCTGCGAAGTGATCGAACGAGCGCGCGAACTGGCGCGGCTGGACGTGAGCGGGATTCTATCGGTGACCCCGTACTACAACAAGCCGACGCAGGAAGGGCTGTATCAGCACTTCAAGGCGATTGCCGAAGCGGTGGATTTGCCGATTATTTTGTACAGCGTCCAGGGACGCACGGGCGTGAACATCGAGCCGGCCACGGTACAGCGACTAGCGCATATCCCCAACATCGTGGGGATCAAGGAAGCTTCCGGAAACGTGGGGCAGATGGCAACGATCCTAAATTGCGTGCCGGAAGAATTCTTGGTGCTCTCCGGCGACGACGCGCTGACGTTGCCGTTGCTGGCGATTGGAGGGCGCGGGGTGATTTCTGTCGTGTCCAACGAAATTCCCGCAGAGATGACGCAATTGACGCATCTGGCGCTAGACGGAGATTTTGCCGGGGCACGCCAAGTTCACCGGCGGTATCACGCCCTGATGGAGATCAACTTTGTGGAATCGAATCCGATTCCCGTGAAGGCGGCGATGGCAGAAATGGGCTTGCTGGAACCGAGTTGGCGTCTGCCGCTGGTGCCTCCGAAGGCGGAAAACCGCGCCAAGATCCGCGCGCTGCTGGAATCGCTGAAGCTGGTCGAGAGAGCGCATGCTGCCATCTCAAATTGAGGCGCTTTTTGAGGCGCCGCCGGCGTCCTATCGCGAAGAACATTTTGAGTTGTTCCGATCGTTCAAGGCCGCGCTGAATCGCGGGGAGATTCGGGCGGCGGAGCCGGATTCGTCTGCGGCCACGGGATGGCGGACGAACGCCTGGGTGAAAAAAGGCATCCTGCTTGGCTTCCGCATGGGGACGATTGTGGACATGTCCATCGATGCGAAGCGCCAGCCGTTCTTCGATAAATCCACTTACCCGGTGCACAGCGTTTCGATCGCGGACGGCGTGCGTGTGGTTCCCGGCGGGTCGAGCATTCGCGACGGCGCTTACATCGGCCGTGGGGTGATTTGCATGCCGCCGATGTTTGTGAATGTCGGCGCGTACGTGGGCGAAGGCACGATGATCGATTCGCACGCGCTCGTCGGTTCATGTGGGCAAATCGGCAACGATTGTCATCTTTCCGCGGCGGCGCAGATTGGCGGGGTGCTGGAGCCGGTGGGTGCGCTGCCGGTGATCATCGAAAACGATGTGCTGGTCGGCGGGAACGCGGGTGTATACGAAGGCACCGTGGTGAAGCGCGGGGCGGTGCTCGGCACTGGCACGATTCTGAATCGCTCGATTCCGGTGTATGACCTGGTGCGCGACGAGGTGTATTCGGCGAAAGATGATCTGCCGCTGGTGATTCCGGAGAATGCCGTGGTGGTGCCGGGCTCGCGTGCGGTTTCGCATCCCGCAGGAGTGAAATGGGGGCTCTCGCTGCAGTGCGCCGTAATCGTGAAATACAAAGACGGGAAAACCGGCTCGCGTGTCCAGCTCGAAGATCTGCTCCGCTGAGCTGAACCATAAGCCCCTGCGAACAGCCTACAGTGCGGAACCTCTATGTTTTGTGCCGTCCTTCGGTAATGCGAAAAGTGATGTCAACAACATGGTGAACCTCGTCGATGTCAGTGGCGGGCTCGACGTTTGAATCTGTGTAGCCCTTGGCGTGATACAAACTCACTACGTTCTCTATCCCCGATCGAATTTCACTCACGTTGAGAAGATCTCCAGTCTGAATGTGAAATTGATCTCGAATGGTTTGAGGCGGAATCGTTAGTGCACTGTCCGGTTGAATATTATGGACAGAGAGAATGCCAAGACGGTATTGGTTGCCCTCCAGTATGGAAACGGTCATCCGTAGGCTCAGAATTCCATCCGCATCTCCCGCATAAATCTTAAAGTACGCAGGATTGACCTGCACTTTGAAGTATCCGCGGTCCTGAAAGTCCCTTCGGATGCCTTGTTCGGCTACATCCTTCATCAGTTTCTGAGCGTCGCTATATTCTCGATCTTTCCAAGTGTTGAGAATTCTGTCGCGCACACCGTCCGGGTCGTGAACCTTGCCGTCGATCTTCAGGTCACCCAGAACAACCTTCGCGTCAGAGACAGCCGCGGGCTCCGGCGCTGGCTGTTCTGGGCTGGAAATGATAGTGACAGCTTTCGAAGCAAGGACAATCGGCTTTTCCGCGCGATCGACAACCAGCATCTCGACCCCGGCCTCTTCTGGTTCAAGCTTGAGGCCAAGTTGCTGTTCGAGAGCCGCGAAGATAGTGGCGTCCGGCGAGGGAGCGGAAGGCGCAGGTGTCCAATCCAGGGTGAAATCGTAATTGTCGGTGAGGCCGGTCTTGTCGAGAATAGGACGGCCCAATGGAAGTTTGGACAGCTTGTTGACGAGAGCGGCAAGCTTGATGCCTTGACCGACGATCTGGCCGTCCTTGGGGACCAGCAGTCCGGGAACGATAGGCTTGCCGTCGGGAAGCTTGAAACCGTTGGGATAAGTGTCGCCCGGTTTCGCGATCTGAAGTCTCGGCCCGTTCTGAGCGATCACGAGCGCATAGACAGGAAGTTGCCTCGTCTCGCGATGAGCGTCAAGTTTGAATTGGTCCTTGAGGAGCGCCTCGATTATGTTCTGCCGCTCTGTGTTCGCCGGGTCTGGGGCGAGTTTCTGGAGCTTCTCGATTTCGGAGCTGCTGAGCTTGGCGTCCACGTCGAATTTTGCAGAGTTGAACCACTCCAGTTTGCTGGAGATCTGGGAATCCTGGACTTGGTAAGCCAGGTGAACGAGTTCCTGCAGAGTGACATTCGTCGCCATGAAGTGGTTGGCTTTGAATTGGTAAGCGTGCATCGGGCGGCCCATGACGGTGAAGCCGGCCAAGGGCTCGCCGGTTTCGTTCGGCTGGAGATAAACGGACTCGAACGGCGAGCCTGGCGCGCCAGGATTCTGCGATTGCGCAAGGATCTGCGCAGGATGAAGCAGCCCCAACCCGAGCGGGATAGACACGGCCGCAAGTCCGGCGATGCCAAGGAGAAGCTTGCGCGCCAGATCCAAGCTGTGTGGGGTGCGATTTTGCATGATGACCTCGATTCTTTTCTTGAGATTGGAGCCGGTCACGCCCGCGGCGCTGAAGAACGGGGATTCCAGATAGAACTCGCAGACTTTCAAGATGCTTTCCGCGTAGGTTTGCGGATCGCTACCGAGGCGCAGGACCTCTTCATCACAGGCCCGCTCCCTTTCGTCGACTAAACGGGTTCCAAGCCACCAAACGAGTGGATAAAACCAGAAGAGTGCTTCAACGAGCATATGCAAAGTCGCGGTGAGATTGTCCCGGCGGCCTCCGTGGCAGAGTTCGTGAGCGATGATCGCGTCCAGTTGCGCGTTGCTCAGGCGCTCGGAAATGCCTTCAGGAAGTAGCAGGACTGGACGGAACACGCCGAAAATACCAGGTTCAAGCCCAGTTCTTGTGAGGATTACTCCAATGTCGACAGCAAATCGTGCTTTCGATTGCACACGCCGCAAGGCCTCCATTTCGCGCCCCGATTCCGCGGGAAGAAGCCTACGGATGGCCGCGTGCACCCGGCGCGAGCGAGACCACCAGTAAAACAGCACGGCAGCGAATCCGCACACCCAGACGAGCAAGAGGACGATGGGCAAGATGTAGCTTGACAGGAACGGTCCTGAAGTCGCCGTCGCAACAGCAAGCGGGATCATTTTTCCCGGTGCGAACGGCTGGCCGAAGTCCCCCATCGCCCCAAGAAACTCAGTCTGCGTAGCAAAAGAAACTCTGGACCATCCCATACGGCTGCCCAAATCGACAAGAAGAGAGAAGGGAACCAGGAATTTTACGGAGGCGAGGAACCATAGTGCATGGCGCGTGCGTGCGTGATTGTTTCTGAGAAGGAGAGTGAGCAAGGCAGCCACGGCGGCAAAGAGGGTAGACTGCCACAAATGATTCGCCAGTGGCGCGCCCACTGTCGGCCACCAGGAATGGGCAATTTCCGCCAGAAACAGAGCGCTCATTTAGGCTTGTCCTTCCTGGAGAGTTTTCGCAGGGCTTTTTCCGCTTCCTTCACGTCTTCGAGCGTGAGCCTCCCCGTCTCCACTAGGTGAGCCATGACCGGTTGTGTGCGCCCGCCAAAGAGGCTCAGAAGTTCATCGATCAGGCGGCCCTGCGCGGCCTGCCGCGAGATCACCGCTTCGAAAATGTGGGCGTTGCTGATCTTCTTGACGCGTCGCAGAACCTTCTTGCGCTCCATGCGATACACGGTAGTCTGCACCGTTGTATACGCCGGTCGGACCCGTTCAGGGAAAGCCTCCTGAATTTCACGGATGGATGAGGCTCCCCTGGTCCACAGCGCATCCATGATTTGCATTTCCAGCTTGGTCAATTTCGGCAAGGGCATGAGTCTGTCCTACTACAAGCGTATGTATATCTACTATTGCGGTATTTGTATGTCAACAGAAAAAGTTCGATTGGTTCAGTCCAATATTGTCATCACAGAGAAGATGTGAGGTCAGCAGGATTCAGTCAGACGACGCGCTTTCAGCCGCGAGCTGACGCGCTGGATGATCCGGCAATCGCGCAGGTAGTTGTGCAGTCCCCAAGGACCTAGAGAGAGCAACTTGAGAATTACGGAAAAGGGTCGCGCCGGCTCGCCGCGGGAAGCCGCCGCCAGGGCTGAATTCACTGCGATCGAAACCTCTGCCGCGCGCGCCGTGGATGCAAGTTCCTTTTCTGTGAAAGGCGCCCTGTGGAGATGGCGATCGAGCACGGTCGTTAGTTGTTGTGTCCATTCGCCTGGCTTCAGCTTACGAGCAAGAGTTTGAGACTCAGGATGGACGCGGAAAGCGCTCAAGGCCTCATTGACGAAGCGAACGGGGCCCAATGCTCCCAATCGAAGCCAAAGATCCCAATCCGCAGAGAACCAGAGCGTCTCGTCCATTCCACCCGATTGAAGTGCGGCGGCTCGTCGGAAAAGCGGCGAAGGTATAGCAATGAAGTTTTGAACGAGAAGGTGCTTTAAGAAAAGTTTCGGCAGGACAGACCCTTCTTTGATGGGGCACGTCCAAGGACCTAAGTTTTGTCCTTCAGGGCCCACGAACATCGCATTGTGCAAGATAAGAGCGCCTTCCGCGGATTCGATCTCGCGACGCATCCGCACCATCCGACCGGGTAGCCAAAAATCGTCCTGATGTAGAAAACAGGCCCACTCGCCGGCGGCCTCACGCAAGCCGATATTGCTGACGGCGACCCAATTCCCAATCCTGCCGGGGGTGATTATACGGATCGGCAGGTCCCTCGCGAAACTGCGAACAATGTCGAGAGTGCGATCCGTGGAGCCGTCATCGACAACCACCAACTCAATTCCGTCGCACTTTTGCTCGCGCACGCTCTCAAGAGCCACGGCGATGTATTTCTCGCCGTTGTAGACCGGCATGATTACAGACAGGGTCGGTTTCATTGCCTATCTCTTGATTGCCACGACGAAGGCTTCAGTTCCGTGCCCGCGCCATGCCTTCATTGCAAGCCAGGGGAGTGACAACACAACGATAATCATAAGTGTCGCGAAACACAGATACCGCTTGGGGAGCGACTGAATATGCTTGGCGCGATTTAGACTGCTCATAACGTAGCACCACGCTACATCCGTCAGCGGTGTCTTGAATACAGCCAAGTCAAAGCCCACCCTATCGCACAACACGGCAAGAGAGCCCTCGCCAAAAAAATTCAAGTGACGGGGAAGGTCGAGCAAAGCCCATTCGCCCGAAAACCAGTTCCCCTGTTCTACGCCATCACGAGTCGGCAGCTGCAGAAAGACAGCGCCACCGGGCCGCAAGTACGCGGCCGCCGTAATCAGAGTGGCTACTGGATTACGGACATGTTCCAGAACGCTCCAAAAGACCACCAGGTCGAAGCTCCCCTCTTCCCACAAGCCAGGCGCTAGCTCGCCGGATCGCACATCCAGGCCGAGTTCCTCGCGAAGAATCCGCACAAGATCCTCGCTGTATTCGATCGCCTTTACCTCCCAGCCCGCTCGCTGCGCCGCATATAGAAAATCTCCCGCGCCTGCTCCAACCTCCAACAACCTCTTTCCCTTGCCATGTTTTTTTAAGCGCGATATACGGCGCCACGTGGTGATTTCCCGAAGTATCTTCCATAGCGGCCATCCCGGTTCCTTCCAGGCAGGAAGGTACGGAGCGTATTCGGCCGAGTATGCGCGGCGCAGTTGCTCGTCACTGGGAGGTGGAATTTGTGCAATGTGACCGCAGGTCTGGCAACGGGATAACTGGAAAGACGGATGACCGTCAGGGAGCTGCAAGTCCGGTCCTTCCCGCAGGAAGCTCCAGCCGTTGCCCTCACAGACGACGCAACGGGCCGGCTCGCTTTCCAAGGGGTGCGTACTCTCCGCATGCATCATTAGCTTTCCTGTATCGCCCTGGTTCTGGCGGATACAAGGAGCTTCTCGACGAGCAGTAAGGCAATAGCGAAAATCGCTACCGTAGCGCAGGAAGCGGCCACCATGATCCGATTGGCGAAGGCCCATTGCGCCCCGACAGATAAAGGCGTGCCAAACAGATTGAGAGCGGTGGCGTAACTCAACTCGTTGACACCCAGTCCGCCGGGCGTTACCGCGATGACGCAGGCGATTACGACGAACGGAATGGCAGCAGCGAGTTGCCAGATCGGGATTTGTACGCCGATGGCTTC
>Ga0187781_10001612_pt1 | contig 17129 bp, 21 predicted proteins | sample 0715_SJ02_MP02_2_FD_132447 | JGI IMG/M metagenome (GOLD analysis project Ga0187781, IMG submission 132447) | Tropical peat soil microbial communities from peatlands in Department of Meta, Colombia - 0715_SJ02_MP02_20_MG | ecosystem: Environmental > Terrestrial > Soil > Wetlands > Peat | place... | reverse complement strand
GGTTTCTCCGACCCATCATGCGTCTGCGGTCTTTCATTCGCTCCCCGGGCTGTGCGTCCGGCGCCCCCCGCCGTAGAACTTGCGGGGGCCAAGTCTTATCGCAAAAACGTTAAGCTATCCCTGCCTGTTCTGAAGGACAGGGCTTTTCGCGCGTTTTGGTAAAGGCGCAGTGCGCTGCGCCCGGCAGAAAAATGACGCGTTCGCGTGCGGCCTTTAGCGAGCTGCTTGCGCAGCGTTGGCGCGCAGCCGACTCGCTGTTGTGCGTGGGTCTAGATCCAGACCCGCAGCGTTTTGTCCCATCGCTGCGCGGCCGACAACGCGCAATCGAGGAGTTTTGTTGTGCCGTTGCCGATGCGACTGCGCCTTACGTGTGCGCGTTCAAGCCGCAGATCGCCCACTTTGCCGCGCACCGCGCCGAGGAGCAGCTCGAAGCGGTGCTTGCGCACCTGCGCGCACGTCATCCCAGCGTTCCGGTCATCCTCGACGCCAAGCGCGGCGATATTGGCTCCACCGCCGAGCACTACGCGCGCGAAGCCTTCGAGCGCTACGGTGCCGACGCCGTGACGTTGTCCCCATTCATGGGCTATGACTCGATCGAACCCTTCCTTGCATACGCTGGCCGCGGCGTTTTTTTGCTCTGTCGTACCAGCAATCCCGGCGGCAACGATTTGCAAATGCTTGATGTTGGCGGTGAGCGGCTTTTTGAACGCATCGCGCATCTCGCCTCGGGCTCGTGGAACCGCAGCGGCCAACTCGGGTTGGTGGTCGGGGCAACGTATCCCAGAGAACTGGCGCAAGTGCGTGCACTGGCCCCGCAAGTGCCGCTCTTGGTGCCGGGGATCGGCGCACAAGGCGGCGATATCGCCGCTACCCTGAACGCTGGACGCGATGCCGCTGGTTTGGGCTTAGTGATTAACTCTTCGCGCGCGATTTTGTACGCGGGGTCCGGCGAGGACTTTGCGGCTGCCGCGGGCGAAGCGGCGCGCCAAACGCGCGATGACATCAATATCCATCGCCGGGCGCCGCAACACCCCGGGTCTGCAGCGCCTCGCTAAGCGTCTTCGCGCTCTTCGAGCAACTGGCTCATGGCCTCCAGGGCAGCGCCGATCGCTTGCGTGCGCACGGCCGCTCGGTCGCCGTCAAAATGCCGCGTCGTCGTCCGCACCCAGTGTGCCGCCCCCGAGTCGCGCCGTAGCGCCCAGGCAAAGCAAACAGTGCCCACCGGTTTGTCGGCGGTGCCCCCATCGGGACCGGCAATTCCAGTGACGGCAATGGAAACCTGCGCCGCGCTTTGCTGTAGCACCCCCAGCGCCATTGCTCGCGCCACCGGTTCGCTGACAGCACCAAAATCGCGCAGGTATGCCGCCGGGACGCCCAGCATGCGCTGCTTGGCCTCGTTGGAGTATGCGATGACCCCGCGGTCAAACCAGGTACTTGAACCCGGAACCTGCGTGACCGCGTAAGCGACTCCACCTGCGGTGCACGATTCCGCCGTAACCAGCACCAGGCGGCGCTGCTGCAGCAGCGCGCCCAGCCGCTGGGCGGAGGCCAGCAGTCGCGCGCCTGCGTCGGTCACAGAATCCTCATGACGATTGCGATCACTAGCAGCGTATAAAACGCAGCGACCAGATCGTCCGCCATAAGACCCACCGCGTTCTTCCACCGTCGGTCAATACTGCGGATGGGCGGTGGTTTCGTGATATCGAAGAACCGAAACAGCACGAAGGCAATCGCTTGCAGGCGAAACACATGTTCGCCGGCCGGAAGCATCACTAGCACGAGCCAAAATGCGACCATCTCGTCGACGACAATCGTGCTCGGATCGGTCTCCCCGAGCATCGCCGCCGTGTGCTCTGCCGCCCACGCACCGATGATCAGCGCAACGGCAACGATCACCAGGGCCGTTGCGGGGTCCGCCGCGCCACCCGGTGCAAGCGCGACAAAAATCGCCCAAGCCAGTGCGGTCCCCCAAGTGCCAGGACCCGGGCGAAGTAGACCGCTGCCTAAACCGAGCGCTACCCAGTTGGCCGGGTGGGAAAGTAAAAACCGCAGGCCTGGCGAGCCGCTCGGGCGGTTGCTTCCAGAACTCTTGTCATCGTTGCCGGTCATGGCACCTGCTCGCTCGTCGAAAGCTGACCGCTTGCGCGGTACGTGGCACTTTGCGCGCCAAGCGCAAAACTCACGTCCCCGAGGCGAAATGGTCGAACGACTGCAGTGTAGCTTTGATCAGCGCCCCACTGCCATCGACCACGCGAAGGCCCGGTGTGGCTTCGATTTGCCCAATCCGCGTGAGCGCAAGCTGGCGCGTTGCCAGCGCCCCGATTGCAAAACGCTGGCTCGCGGCTGCGGTGAAAAGCAATTCGTAATCATCCCCGCCCGCTAGGACCAACTGCTGTTGCGTTGCAGCATCCAGTTGTTCGAAGATCTCTGCCCGCGGCACATCGGGCCAGGTCACCCGCGCGCCGACCCCTGAGCGCTCAAGCACATGACCCAGGTCGCCAACCAGACCGTCAGAGATATCGATTGCCGCGCTTGCCAACCCCGCCAATGCCAATCCGAGCCCAACGCGCGGCTGCGGCCAGTCCATGCGCCGCAGGCAAGCTTCCCGATGGGGCGAGGGCACTTGGCGTTGGCCGCGGCGTATCGCGAGGGCCAACGCGGCTTCGCCCAGACGGCCCGAGACCCAGATGTCGTCGCCCGGCTGTGCCCCGGAGCGGCCGCGTGCGTACGCGCGATCGACTTCACCGATTGCAGTGATGCTGATCCATGTGGGGCCGCTATTTGCCGCGTCAACGGGTATGGAGCGCGAGGTGTCGCCGCCGATGAGCGCGCACGAATATTGCTCGGCAAGTGCGAAGAGCCCGCGCGAAAATGCCGCAAGCCATTGTTCGTCCGGCCCGGGAATTGCGATTCCCAGCACGAAGCAGCGCGGACGGGCGCCGGCAGCAGCCAGATCCGAGAGATTAACGGCCAGTGCCTTGTGGCCCAGCGCCTCGGGGTCGACCTGGGCAAAAAAATGCACTCCTTCGAGCAGCATATCCGTGGTGATTGCCAGCGTCTGGGCACCCACATCAATAAGAGCGCAGTCGTCGCCTACGCCCTGGCGCTCCTTGCACTCGCGCGTGAAGTAGCGCGCGATCAGCGCGAACTCGCTTAGTGCCGCCACCTCACGACCCGGGGGTTTTGCCACTTCTTGCGCTAGGCCAGACCGCGTTCGGTCACACGCGCCTCAGCACCGCGTAGCCGGGCGGCCAACTTATCGAGAACGCCGTTGACGTATCGAAACCCATCGGTGCCGCCATAAGTCTTGGCCAGTTCGATCGCTTCGTTAATGGCGACCTTGTAAGGAATCTCTGGGCGGTACTTAAGCTCGTAGGCACCCATCAGAAGCAGGGCATGCTCGACAGGACTTAAACTCGCCGCCGGCCGATCGATCAGATCGGCAAACTCTTCTCGCAGCTGCTCGGCCACACCAATGGTGCCGCAGAGCAACTCTCGAAAAAACACTGCATCGACCTTCGCCAGCTGCTCGGCGGTGAGCAAGCGCGCAGCGATCGTTTCGGCATCGCCACCGGCAAGCAGCCAGCCGTACAGGCCCTGTAGCGCCAGTGCACGTGCGTGCCGGCGCGCCCGCCGCGCCCCCGCAGGCGTGGGGCTCGACGCAACGGGTGCGGCCGCCTCACTCGTCGGCGACTTCACTGCCATCTTCTTCCAGGGCCCAGAGCAAGTTGGCCATCTCCACTGCGACACGCGCCGCTTCGGTCCCCTTCTCGAGCACACGGGTGCGGGCCTGCTCGTCGTTTTCAGTCGTCAAAATCGCGTTGACTACCGGCAGACGGTGGTCTAGCGCCACTCGCGCTACACCAGCAGCCGACTGTTGGGCGACGATCTCAAAATGGTAGGTCTCGCCCCGGATCACGCATCCCAGAGCAATGAGCGCGTCAAAGTCGCCGTTGGAAGCCAGCGTTGCGAGGGTCAATGGCACCTCCAACGCGCCCGGCACGGTGAGCACTGTGATGTCGTCCTCGTCGACCCCAAGATTGGCCAGCTCGCGCAGGCATGCCTCCAGCAAAGCTTCGCCGGCCCAAGAATTAAAGCGCGCCTGAACCACACCGATGCGCAGCTCGGCTCCATCCAGGTCAGGGGAAATCGTGTCCAGTGCCATGTTTTTCAGCTTTCCAAATACCCAGTGGTTACCAAGCCAAACCCCGCCATCGAGGGCATCTTGCGCGGCTTGGCCAGCAGTTTCATGCGCGCCACGCCCAGATCGCGCAAGATCTGTGCACCCACGCCATAGGTGCGAAGGTCATGGTGCTCGCCTGCACGCCTCGGCGAGACCGGCGCGTCGGCTTGTACGCGCCGCACCAAGCGCTCGAGCAAGCACTCGTTGGATTCGCCGCAATTTAGCAGCACCATCACCCCGCAGGAAGAAGCGGCAATCATTGCCAGTGCCTTGCCCAATGGCCAGGAGTGCCCCGAGCGATCAACCTCGAGCACGTCAAGCACCGATAGCGGCTCATGCACACGCACCAGCACCTCCTGATCAGGGCTCGGCTTGCCCTGCACCAGTGCGATATGGCTCGAGCCGCTGGGCTTGTCGCGATACGCGACCATATCGAGCTCGCCAACAAAGGTGCGCAAGCGCCGCTGCGCGACGCGCTCGATCATGGACTCGTGGGCCGCGCGATACTCGATCAGGTCGGCAATCGTGCCCAGCTTAAGTTCGTGCTGGCGCACAAAGCGCACCAGGTCCGGCAGTCGCGCCATGGTGCCGTCTTCGTTCATGATCTCGCAAAGCACAGCGGCCGGATGCAGGCCCGCCAGTCGCGCCAGATCGCAGCAAGCCTCCGTGTGCCCGGCGCGCACCAAGACACCACCCGGCTGCGAGACGAGCGGAAAAACGTGGCCCGGTTGAACGATGTCATCCGGGCGAGCGGTCGGGCGCGAGGCGACATGGATCGTGTGTGCGCGGTCGGCAGCCGAGATGCCCGTCGTGACGCCCTCGGCTGCTTCGATCGCGACCGTGAAATTGGTGCCGTGGACGCTGCGGTTGCTCTCGACCATGGGCGCCAAATTCAGCTGACGCGCGTGTTCGGCGGTAATTGGCATGCAGATCAATCCGCGACCGTATTTGGCAAGAAAATTGATCTTTTCTGGCGTAACAAAATCGGCGGCAAATACCAAGTCGCCCTCGTTTTCCCGATCCTCATCATCAATCAGGACCACGATGCGGCCATTGCGAATCTCCTCGACAAGCTCGCTTGTCGAGGCCAGCACCGACGGCTCGCCGCTTGCCGGCTCACCCGCATTGTCGGGAACTGCGCTCAGCATCAAATTGCTTTCCAGGGAGTGGAGGCCGCGAATTCGCGAGGGCGTGCCGTGTAAAGGGCGGCGCCAATTGCGATTCTAGGGAATTTCGGGCGCCGCGTCCGAACGGCCCAAGGCAGGATCGAGCATTCGCGCGACGTACCGCGCAATAAGGTCGGCTTCTAGGTTCACGCGTGACCCGGCCGCAAGATCAGCTAAGGTGGTTGCCGCGAGCGTGTGCGGAACCAGGTTGATCGAAATTTCGCAAGCGGTCGCGGCGCCTATGCCAAGTTGCGCAAGCACGGCCGAAGGTCCGCTGAGGTCGCGAACTCGATTGACCGTGAGACTGACGCCATCTACGGCGACCGATCCTTTCGGCGCCAGATAGCGCGCCAACGCCGCAGGAGCCAACACTACCAGTTCGACCGACTCAGCGATCGGGGCGCAACGAAGCACCGTGCCCACATCATCCACATGCCCGGCTACCAGATGTCCGCCCAGCTTCTCGCCCACAGCAAGAGAGGTCTCCAGATTTACCGCATGGCAGATATCAAGCCCGGTCGTCTTGGACAAGGTCTCTTGCGAAACATCGGCGCCAAAGCGCCAACCCGCCACGTCCGTCGCTGTAAGGCAAACCCCGTTGACCGCAATGCTGTCGCCGGTCGCAATTGGCCGCGGCGCCAAGGCTTGAGCTTGCACCTCGATGTGTACGCCGCCTTCCAACCGGCGCACCGAGATGATCGCCCCAACGGCCTGCACGAGTCCGGTAAACACGATTACTGCAGCCGCGCGCGAATGCGCAGGTCAGGTCCGATGCGTGTGACCTCGTGCAGGCGCAGCGACTGTGCCTGCGCCAAGTCCTCCAGAATAGGCAAATCGAGCATCGATCGTCCCGGACCGATGAGCACTGGGGCCAGATACAACAGCAATTCGTCCGCCAATGCCTCACGCAACAGCGAACCGTTGAGCGTGGCGCCGGCCTCCACCTGCAGTTCGTTGATACCCCGGCGGCCAAGCTCGAGCAACAATGCACTAAGGTCGATACGCTTGTCATCGGCACCGCAGGCAAATACCTGCACGTTCTTGCGCTGCAATCGAGCCGCCCGCGCCTCGTCGCACCGGGCGCAGGCCACCAGTACGGGGTTGCCGTCGAACAGGCGAGCGTCCTCCTCAATTGATAAGCGGCTGTCGACCAGAACCTTTAGTGGCTGGCGAACCGTCTCGATACGGTGTACAGAAAGCAGGGGGTTATCGATTCGTGCAGTTCCAATTCCCGTCATGATCGCGCAAGATCGCGCACGCCAGACATGTCCGTCGGTGCGCGCCGCCTCGCTTGTGATCCACTTAGACATCCCATTTTGCAGTGCGGTGCGACCATCGAGACTCGCAGCGATCTTGATCCGCACCCAAGGGCGTCCTCGATTCATCCGCGAGAAAAAGCCGACGTTCGCTTCGATCGCCTCCTGCCGCAGCAAGCCGCAGCGCACGTCAATGCCTGCGCCGCGCAGCATTTCCATCCCGCGCCCCGAGACTTGGGGATTGGGATCTTCGACCGCGGCCACCACGCGCCCGACCCGCGCCTCGATCAGCGCGGTTGCACAGGGCGGTGTTCGGCCAAAATGCGAGCATGGCTCCAGACTGATGTACACCGTAGCGCCGTAGACATCGTGCCCGCGGTGGCGTGCGTCGTGCAACGCCTCGATTTCCGCGTGGTTGCCGCCCGGGCGCTGGGTAAAACCCTCGCCCAGAATTTGTCCATCGCGCACAATCACGCAGCCCACCCGCGGGTTGGGGGTCGCGTGCAGCAGCGCGCGCTCGCTCAGTTCCAGCGCAAGCTGCATAAAGCGGTGATCGGCCTCGGAATACATAATGCAAATTGATTTTACGCGCCACCGTGCCCCGGTTTCGCGGGCACTTCCCGCAAAAATCGCGGCAACACCTCGGCAAAAAGCGCGCCGAAGCGTTCATCACGGTGAATTAGACCCGTTTTGCAACCGCGATGTTGTTGGCCGAGAGGAGCCCAGCGCCGGCTACGGCCATGGGCTCAAGGCCCATTAAGCCCCCCGGGCTGGCCGACGGCGCGGCGGGCGCACCTCGCGTACGACTTCGGCAAATTCGTCGATGTCCTCAAAGTTGCGGTACACCGAGGCGTAGCGGACATAGGCGACCTTATCGAGTCGCTTGAGCTCGCGCATAACGAGCTCGCCGAGCTTTTCGCTTTTGATCTCGCGCTGGGCCGCACTGAGCAATCGATCTTCGATACGGCCGATAGCGTCCTCGACCGCTTCTCGCGGCACCGGGCGCTTGCGCAGCGCGAGCAGCATCGAGGCGCGCAACTTATTGCGATCGTAATCAGCGCGACTGCCGCCACGCTTGATGATCGTGGGCAATGCCAGCTCAACGCGCTCATAGGTCGTGAAGCGCTTTTCGCACTCCAGGCAGCGGCGGCGCCGGCGAATCGTCGCGCCCTCGTCAGAGGCTCGCGAATCGATGACCTGCGTATCCGCGTGCGCGCAAAAGGGGCACTTCATGACCGGCGCGCGACCGCCGCCACGCTAGCCGTATACCGGGAAGCGGCGCGTCAATTCGGCAACCTTGTTGCGCACCGTCTGTACGACCGAAGCGTCATCGGGCCGCTCCAGGACATCGGCAATCAGGTTGGCCGTGGCCATCGCCTCGGAGGTGCCAAAGCCGCGCGTGGTAATCGCGGGCGAACCAAGCCGGATGCCGCTCGTGACCATGGGTTTTTCTGGGTCGTTCGGAATCGAATTCTTGTTGACTGTGATATGCGCTTGCCCAAGCACTGCCTCGGCCTGCTTGCCGGTGATGTTCTTCGAACGCAGGTCGACCAGCATGAGGTGGCTCTCCGTCCGGCCCGAGACAATCCTCAAACCGCGCTCGGTGAGCGTGTGCGCGAGCGCTTGGGCATTGCGCAGCACCTGCTGCTGATAGCTCTTGAACTGCGGTGTCAGAGCCTCCTTAAAGGCGGTAGCTTTGGCGGCGACCACATGCATGAGAGGGCCGCCTTGCAAGCCGGGAAACACCGCAGAGTTGACCGCCTTCTCGTAGGCGGAGCTCATCAAGATAAATCCCCCACGCGGCCCGCGCAGACTCTTGTGCGTGGTCGAGGTAACGATGTCCGCGTATGGCACTGGGTTGGGGTACACGCCAGCAGCGATCAGTCCCGCATAGTGCGCCATGTCGACCATGAAGACGGCACCTACGTCCCGAGCAATGCGGGCAAAGCGCTCAAAATCAATTGCCAGCGCATAGGCCGAGGCACCGGCCAGGATCAGCTTGGGCCGATGCTCGCGCGCCAGGCGCTCAACCTCCTCGTAGTCAATCTCTTCGCGCGCGTTTAGACCGTAACTCACCACGCGAAACCACTTGCCGCTCATGTTCACGGGCGAGCCATGCGTCAAGTGCCCGCCCATAGCCAGTGACATTCCCAAGATCGTGTCGCCGGGCTGCAGGACGGCCAGAAATGCCGCCTGATTGGCCTGGGACCCAGAATTGGGTTGAACGTTGGCGGCCTGTGCTCCAAAGAGCGCTTTGACACGATCGAGCGCGAGCTGCTCGGCAACATCGACATATTCGCAGCCGCCGTAATACCGCCGACCCGGGTAGCCCTCAGCATACTTGTTGGTCAGCTGCGACCCTTGCGCCTGCATCACCGCATAGCTCGCGTAATTCTCCGAGGCAATCAGCTCGATGTGGTCCTCCTGCCGGCGGTTTTCGGCGCAAATCGCAGTCCACAGCTCGGGATCAGTCCGCTCAAGGGTCAGGGAACGGTCGAACATGTTGCACACCTCGCAATGAAAAAATCGGCGCAATTACCTTGGTGCCTTGCCCGGGGCAACTGCCGGCGGCGACAGACCCGTAGGCCAACGGTATAACCGCCGGCAGTGCCGGCGCGCGACCGATTATGCCAGCGCAGAGCGGCACCACCGGCCCGCATGGGCGTTTAGGTCAGCTCGTCGATTGGATCGTCCAAGTGCTGGTGCTCCGCCCATGAATGCACCGTCAGGGCCGGGCCCGGATGACGGGCATGTACGCGATTGATGCTGGCATTGGGCAGCAGATGCGAGCGCGGCGTCTCCCAGGGTATGCCGTAGGCGGCCCGGTACACAATGTCCAGAACCCCGCCGTGCGTCACTACGGCAACGGTCGCGCCCGCGTGCCCCCGGGCGATTTCATCCAGGCACTGCAGCACGCGCGCACGGGCCGCAAGGTAGGACTCGCCGCCCGGCAGCGCATGCGCTGGATCGCGCCGACGCCAGATCGCGAATTCCGTGGGCCAATTGGCCTGCGCCTCCTCATAAGTCGATCCTTCGAACAAACCAAAGCCACGCTCGCGCAGTCGCGCATCCAGACGCACAGACAGCCGGAGGGCATCGGCAAGCGGCTGCGCGGTCTGGCTCGCGCGCGCCAAATCGCTGGCGTAGACGGCATCGATGGTCTGCCCGCCGAGAAACCGTGCGAGCCGCTGCGCTTGGCGCAGGCCTCGCTCGGACAAGGCAATGTCGCGGTGACCCTGAATGCGCGCCTGCGCATTCCACTGCGTCTCGCCGTGCCGAATCAGCAGCAGCGTAGCCGGCGCGCTGGACACCTTCGCGTGGCCCTCAGAAGATGGTTACTCGCGCCCAGCGGCGCTTGCCAATCTGCACGACGTAGGTTCCGCTTCGCAGCTGCAGCGCGCGATCGGCGATGCGCTCGCCGTCGATGCGCACCGCACCTTGTTCGATGCTGCGCAAAGCCTCACTCGTGGAAGGCACAAGCCCCGATTGTTTGAGAACCGCGCCGATGGCCAGGCCGCCCGCGTTGCTCGCTAGGCGCACGTGCGGCATCTCCTGAGGTGCGGCGCCGCGGCGAAAGCGGGCCTCAAAATCCTCCAAGGCGCGCTGCGCGGCTTGCGCCGAGTGATAGCGTGTGACAATCTCGCACGCCAACGCAACCTTGGCGTCGCGCGGATTGCGCCCGGCATCGGTCTCGCGCCGCAGCAGGGCAATTTCCTCCAGCGAGCGCGAGGAGAGCAGTTCGTAGTAGCGCCACATGAGCACGTCGGAGATCGACATCAGCTTGCCGAACATCTGCTCGGCAGGTTCACTGATGCCAACGTAATTGCCCTTGGACTTGGACATCTTCTCCGCCCCGTCCAAGCCTTCAAGTAGGGGCATGGTCAGTACACACTGCGCCTCCTGGCCGTAATGCTTTTGCAGCTCACGGCCAACCAGGAGGTTAAATTTCTGGTCGGTGCCGCCGAGTTCCAGATCCGCGCACAGCGCCACCGAGTCGTAGCCCTGCATCAGCGGATACAGCAACTCATGCATCGCGATGGGCTGGCCGGCGCCGTAGCGGGTGCTGAAGTCCTCGCGCTCGAGCATGCGCGCGAGCGTATAGCGAGATGCCAGACGGATCATGCCATCGGCACCCAGCGGTTGGCTCCACTCCGAGTTGTAGCGAATCTCGGTGCGCTCGCGGTCGAGCACCAAAGACGCCTGCTCGAAATACGTCGCCGCATTGGCACGAATCTGCTCGGGCGATAACGGTGGACGCGTCGCGTTGCGGCCTGACGGATCGCCAATCATCGAGGTGAAGTCCCCGATCAGGAAGATTACCGTGTGACCTAGTTCCTGCAGTTGACGCAACTTGTTCAGCACCACGGTATGCCCAAGGTGGATGTCGGGTGCCGTGGGGTCAAGGCCGAGTTTGCACCGCAAGGGCGTCGCCTGCAGCTGCGAGCGACGCAGCTTTTCGATGAATTCGCTCTCTACAAGCAGCTCATTGCTTCCGCGCTTGACTACGGCCAGCGCGTGTTCAATTGCAGCCGGATCGGAATTTGCGGCAAGTTCGGTGGCGAAGCGCATGGGCAATTTTAGTGCAAACTGCGGTTTAGCCCGGCGCGGGCAGCGCCGACTCGCCGCAAACGACGACAGACGAGGCAACGATGTCCACAGCCGATACGCCCGAGCTCTACATCGGCATCATGTCCGGCACGAGCCTGGACGGCATTGACGTTGTCCTGGCGGATCTTTCCAAAAGCACAGTTCGCCTAGTGGGTCACTTGCGTCGCGATTTCGCGCCCGAGTTGCGCGCAGTGCTCACCGCGCTGCAAACGTCCGGCAAGGATGAGTTGCATCGCTCCGCCATCGCTGCCCAGCACTTGGGGCGGACCTACGCGCTGGCCATTAGCGAGTTGCTGCACCGTTGCTCGGTCGAGCCAAACGATGTGCGCGCCGCCGGCATTCACGGTCAGACCGTGCGCCATCAGCCCGAATCGGGGTACACGATTCAACTGAACGCTCCCGCCACGGTTGCCGAATTGACGGGAATCGATGTCATCGCCGATTTTCGCAGCCGCGATGTTGCGGCCGGCGGTCAGGGCGCTCCGCTAGTGCCCGGTTTTCACGCGGCGGTTTTTCGAGCGCCCTTTAACCGCGCCGTCGTCAATATCGGGGGTATCGCCAACCTGACGGGCTTGCCCGCAATGGCCAGCGATGCAGCCATCATCGGCTTTGATTGTGGACCGGGGAACGTCCTGCTCGATCTATGGGTGGGGCGTCACCGCGGCGAGCGCTTTGATCGGGACGGTCAATGGGCCGCGCAGGGACACTCGCAGGCGGGCTTGCTCAACGCGCTCTTAGAAGAACCGTACTTTCAGCGCGAACCACCCAAAAGCACAGGAGGCAAGCTGTTCAACGCGCAATGGCTCGATCACGAGCTCGAGCGCTACGATCCCGCCGGAAGCATCAGCCCGCGTGACGTACAAGCAAGCTTAACGCGCCTTACCGCGGTGGCAATTGCGCAGTCAATGCAGCGCCACTGGCCTCAGACCCAGGAAGTCGTCGTATGCGGCGGCGGCGCCTTTAACGGATGCTTGATGCGCATGCTCGGCGAAGAATGTTCGCCGGTATCGGTTGTTAGTTCGGCGACACTGGGCATCGCCCCGGATCACGTCGAATCGCTTGCCTTTGCCTGGCTCGCCCGCGAACATGTGCTTGGGCGAACCGGCAACCTGACAACGGTCACGGGCGCACGCGCGTCGCGAATCCTTGGCGCGCGCTATCCCAAATAGCGCGCGCGATCAAGCGAAATCAGGCCGAAAAGGAGGACCCGCAGCCGCAGGTCGTGGTCGCGTTCGGATTGCGGATGACGAACTGGGCGCCCTCGAGGTCTTCTTTGTAATCGATTTCCGCGCCCACCAAATACTGGTAGCTCATCGCATCGATCAACAGCGTGACGCCGTTGCGCTCCATCGTGGTGTCGTCCTCGTTGACGACCTCATCGAAGGTAAACCCGTACTGAAATCCCGAGCAGCCCCCGCCCTGCACGAAGACGCGCAGCTTTAGCGCCGAGTTGCCCTCTTCTTCGATGAGCTGGCGCACCTTTTCCGCCGCGGCGTCGGAAAAGATCAAGGGAGCTGGGGTCTCAACTGCTGCGTTCATGGATGCACTCCTGGTAATTTTTCATCACCAGGAATTATAAGGTACGAGTGGCTATCTTGGTCCCGACCACAACCATGAGCGGTTCATGGTTGTCGGGTCAACCACTTAACCCTGCGCAACCTCAGCGTTGGCGGCAAGTTTCAAGTTGGCCTTGGCGTCGGCCCGGTTTTCCAATCGGGTCTCGGATTTGCCGTCCGCGGAAAGGTGAATCATCATGCCTTCGACGACCGCGCCGTGATGCATTTCCAGCGCGCGGTAGCGCACGTCGCCGCTAATGCGTGCCTTGGGCTGCAACTCGATGAGGTTGGCGGCGCACACCGGGCCGTCAATTCGTCCCGCAACAACTAGGTGACCGGCGCGCACCTCGCCTTCGATGCGACCGTTCTCGCTAACGACCAGCATGCCGCCTTTTTCGCCATCAACGCAATGCACTGAACCCTTGACAGTGCCGTCGATGCGCAAACCCCCGGAAAATTCGATGTTGCCGGTTACCGTTGTCGTTGCACCGATGAGGCTCGCGATCTCGGTCTGTTTGACTGTCTTGCTGCTAAACATCGTCATCTCCTCCAACCTTACAGGTTGAATGTCTGCTGCAACTGCGTTTCGCCGCCGGCCAGTATGCGAACTTGGACCGACCGCGCAACCGCTCCGGGCGGCAAACTGAACCCACCCTCGACGCGCTGGTAATGCCGAAAGGAAAGCTGCAAACCCTGCAGTGTCTCCGGTGCCGCGTTCACATCGGGTACCTGCAAGGTAAAGCCGCGCGAGTTCTGCGTGAAGTTCACGCGCAACTGCACCGAGCCCACGAAATCTTTGTCGGGTTTGCCGCTTTGCTGCACCAGCAGCCGGTAGCGCATCTTCGAAGTTTCCGCATCTGGCTGAACCCGAAAGCTGCGAATAACGACCCCTTTGTCCCCCTTCCCGGCGGGCAAAAGACTTTCAAAAAACGACAAGTCCCCCTGCATGCGTGTCTGCTCGGCCTCCAGGCCAGTGACTTGCTGCAGCAACTGCTCCTGGGCGGCCATTTGCACCTTCAACTCACTTTCGTAAGCCGTGGCCTGTGCCGCGTTTCGATCACGTTCGGCGGTAAGCTCGAGCACTTGCCCGTTGAGGCGATCGATTTCGGCCTGCAAAGAGCGCCGGTCCGGGCCGCCGAAGTCGCGGCCAAACTCGTAAATGGCAACGCCCGCCGCAGCAGCGATCGTCGCGAAAATAAAGGCCAAAACCAGGCGTAAAGGCCAAGACAGGCGCGAGCGTATGGTGACTTGCGGCGAACTCACCGAGAGATTGCGGAAAAACAGCTTCCACTTCATGTGTCGGCCTCAGGGAACAATGGCAATGTGCGCCAGGCCCTCGGCCTCTGGCCGCCCGAACATGAGGTTCATGCACTGCACGGCCTGACCTGCAGCGCCCTTCACGAGGTTATCCTCAACGACCAGCACAACGAGTAAATCGGCCGCAGGACGATGCAGGGCGATGCGCACCACATTCGAGCCACGCACCGAGCGCGTCTGCGGAGCGCTTGCAGGGGGCAGAACGTCGACGAAGGGTTCGCTGCGATAGCGCCGTTCGTACAGCGCCTGTAAATCGACGGTTTGCGCCGCACGCAGCCGCACGTACAGCGTGCTGAAGATGCCGCGGATCATTGGTACCAGGTGGGGGATGAATGTCAGGCCTACGGGGCGCCCTGCCAAAACCGTGAGCTGCTGCACGGTTTCAGGATGGTGGCGATGGCCAGCCAAGCCATAAGCGCGAAAATTCTCGGAGACCTCGGCGCTCAGATACTCGATCTCGGCCTTGCGGCCGGCACCGCTGACCCCGGATTTACAGTCGGCGATGATGCCGTCGCAATCGACTGATCCGGGGTTTTCCCGTTCGAGTTCGAGCAGCGGCGCCAAACCCAGCTGCATGCTGGTCGGGTAACAGCCGGGCACACCGACGATGCGCGCCGTGCGTATCGCCTCGCGCCCGAGCTCCGCCAGGCCGTAAACCGCCTTTGCCAGCAGATCGGGACAGGCATGGGGCATCTTGTACCAAGCCTCGAACTGGGCCGGGTCGCGCAGGCGAAAGTCGGCTGCCAAGTCGATTACGCGCACGCCCGCGGCAAGTAGCTCCCGGGCCTGGCTCATCGCCACCCCGTGGGGGGTAGCAAAAAAAACTGCGTCGCAGCGCGCCAATGCTGGGTCGCCCAGGTCGGAAAAGCGCAGCTTGACCTGACCACGCAGTGACCCGAAGAACTCATCGACCGGAGTGCCGCTCTCCTTGCGCGATGTGATCACCGTCAAATCGACAGCAGGGTGCTGCGCCAGCAAGCGCAGCAGCTCTACCCCGGTGTAGCCGGTGCCGCCGACGATTCCGACTCGAATCTTTTGCGTCATTCCCTCGTGTTTCGCATTGGCTCGCAGGCAATATGCACTTTCCGCCCGCAATTGCCGCGTAGCGGGCGCTACCTGCGAAGGCCCAAGGCGGCAGTATAGGGTGCGGGACGCGGCGCAAATCCGTTTACACCGCCCGAACTAGCGTCATCCGGACACCCGCCAGGGCATATTCTTGCTCCCTGCCATCCGTAGCGAGCGCGAGGATAAAGCCGTGAAAACCGCGGATATCGCGTGCGCGCACCCCAAAAATCCGCACCCCAGCAAGCCGCAGCGCGGCCACACAGCTAGCGCTTGGAGAATTGCTTGCGCCGACGCGCCTTGCGCAGACCGACTTTCTTGCGTTCGACCTCACGCGCGTCGCGCGTGACCAGGCCGGCCTTGGAAAGCGCGGGCTTTAGGCTTGGGTCGTAATCGATCAGCGCACGGGTAATCCCATGGCGCACGGCTCCAGATTGTCCCGATTCGCCCCCGCCTACGACATTGACCTGAATGTCGAAGGTCGCGAGGTTATCGGTCAGCACCAATGGCTGGCGCACGATCATGCGTCCGGTTTCGCGATGGAAATACTCCTCCAGCGGACGGCCGTTGACACTAACCTGGCCGCTGCCACGACGCAAAAATACGCGCGCGACGGAACTTTTTCTGCGACCCGTGCCGTAATTGTTGTTGCCGATCATAGTGTGGCTCACGCTCCAATGTTAAGCGGCTTGGGCTGCTGGGCGCTATGAGGGTGCTCGGCCCGTGGATAGATCTTCAGCTTTTTGATCATCGCGTAACCCAGAGGGCCCTTGGGCAACATACCCTTGACGGCTATTTGCAGCGCTCGCCCGGGGAAGCGCTCTTGCATCTTGCCAAAGCTCGTCTGCGAGACGCCGCCCGGGTAGGTCGAGTGACGATGGTAAAGCTTGCCCTGCGCCTTATCGCCCGTAACGCGCATCTTGGCGGCGTTCACCACTACAACGAAATCGCCCGTGTCTACGTGCGGCGTGTACTCGGGCTTGTGCTTACCACGCAAGCGCGCGGCAATCTGCGCCGCCAGGCGACCGAGGACTTTCTCGTTGGCGTCAACGACAAACCAGTCGCGGCGAACCTCTTGGGGTTTGGCCGAATACGTCTTCATGGCGAACCGATCATTGCGTTATTCAGATCCCGGCACAGGCCCAGGCGCCGTGTGCGACAAGCGCCTTGGCGCAGCGGGCGCAAACGGGCTGCGAAAAGCCGAAGATTGTACGTTGCCGTTGTCCCGCCCGCAAGTCGTAGCCTTGCTCGGCGCCAGGCGCCAGGCCTGGGGGCCATGGTTGTCGTCCGCAGGTGCGCGCCCCGGGGTGCGCCGGCAAACCACAGCTTGATGTGTTATCGCGGCGAAACGCCCCTCGGCAGGTAGATGCCCGCACTTTCTTTCAAGGCGCCGTTGCAGCAGACGGCGACGTGACCGCTTGGAGGAATCGCCTGCTCCAGGATCATGCAGAATGTGAGTTTTCGGAGGACCCCATCATGGAGTGTCTGGTTCGCTGGAGCGGCCCCTCCGGCATGAGTTTCATTGCGGAAACCGGCAGCGGACACCTCGTCGCCATGGACGGCGCCCCGGATGCCGGGGGGCGCAATCTAGCGGCTCGGCCAATGGAATTGGTGCTTGCCGGTACGGGTGGTTGTGCTGCATTTGACGTCGTGCACATCTTGAAGCGTGGTCGACATGACGTGCGCGGCTGCGAAGTGCGACTGCTGGCCGAGCGTGCCGCAACGGACCCGAAGGTCTTTACCCGCATTGCGCTGCACTTCATTGTCAGCGGCCGTTCGCTGCCGCAGGAAGCCGTGGAACGGGCTGTGCAGCTTTCCCACGAGAAATACTGTTCGGCAACTGCCATGCTCGAGAAATCCGCCAAGCTCGAGATCGCGGTCGAAGTCGTCGACGTTCTCTAATTGTGGTGGCGAGAACCTGATGCCGATTTCGGAATTCGATCCGCGGGTTTATTTTGCCGCCGAGCGCACCTTGCTCGCG
>Ga0187781_10001611_pt1 | contig 17134 bp, 14 predicted proteins | sample 0715_SJ02_MP02_2_FD_132447 | JGI IMG/M metagenome (GOLD analysis project Ga0187781, IMG submission 132447) | Tropical peat soil microbial communities from peatlands in Department of Meta, Colombia - 0715_SJ02_MP02_20_MG | ecosystem: Environmental > Terrestrial > Soil > Wetlands > Peat | place... | reverse complement strand
GCATCAGTCACATAGCGGAATATCTGCACGCGGCCGGGGAATTGCTCGCTGGTGATGATGCGGTTAGTAGCAGTGTCAAAGGCAATTCCGTACAAGGCATTGAACTGCCCGGGATAAAATCCCGGCCCGCCGAAATAAATCAATAGTTGGGCGTCTTTGTCGAAGACCTGCACCCGGCATTGGACCTCGTCAGCCACCCAGATGTGTCCGTCGCCATCGACGGCGATTCCCTTGGGACGAGCAAAATGCCCGGGGCCATCGCCAGACTTTCCGAATTGGCTCATGAAACCGCCGTCGGCATCAAAAATCTCGACTCGGTTGTTCAGCGTGTCAGTGACGTAAACGTTGCCGTCTTTGTCCACCGCCACGCCCGTAGGCAATGAGAAATCGCCCTCGCTCGTCAGCGTATGTTTCTTCCCCCCGGTCCCAATACGGCGAAGCAGCTTGTAGTTGTCGGCATCGAAAACCAGCACCTGGTCCTGCTGCGTGTCCACCACGTAAACGAAGCGGTTCTCCTTGTCCAGGGCGATGCCTGCTGGAGATACCAGGGACTCGGCACCGAAAGATGCCTCCGCTAGGTGTTCGGCGTTGAACACCAGCACGTGATGCAGCTTTGCATCGGCCACAAATAGCCGGTCGTTGTCGTCCATCGCCAACCCGGTGACCATAGGCAGGTGTGCGTCTTGGCCATTCTTGATGAGTTGCATATCGCCGGTTTCCGGCGAAAAAATGAAAATTGCTGCCACGCCTTGGTCCGCCACGTAGATATTCCCCTTGGAATCCGCGGCCACACCGTACGGGCGTATCAACTGGAACCCGATCTTCTTCTTCGCATCCTTGACTTGCTGGTCCGGTTGCGCGCCTGCCAGCCGGTCCATCCACGATTGCTTGGGCTTCTGCGTGGTTTGCAAACCCGCCCAGTCAATTTTCTGGCCGGTGAAAATGCTCAGAAACTTTATGCGCGTAATGGCCGGTGGGTTCGGCCAGATGATCTTGCTGATATCAAAGTAGACTTTCTTGGTTTTGTCTACGACGCCTGCCGTACTTGCCGCTTTCTTGTTTTTCTTCTGCGCGTGTGCCGGAGAGCCGCCCAGGACAAGGACAACCAGCACCGCCAAACCAATGAGGACCTTGCGCGACGGCATCCAATTTGAGCGATACATTTTCAATACTCCCCTCTTACCGCGGTGTCATGGTCCCTTCCGCGTGGCAGGTCTTACAGAAGGCCATGTTGGCCTCCTGATCTTTCACGAGTAGCGCGCTCTCCGCCGAAGCGTGCGGTTGGTGGCAGCTAAGACAAGTCAGCTCAGTCACCGCCTTTGTCTTCACGTTGATTGCTTTGGCTACAGGGTGTCCATCGATGGGGTGACCGGTGCCATACTTCAGGGGCAGCACCGGCACCTTCTTGAAATAATCCTGCGGCAGTTTTACCTTGCCGTCGAAAATGGTGATTAGAGGCTGGTTCTGCAACGGCTTAGGTTCGGGTGCGTCTGGTCCATGGCATTCCAGGCAAAGCGGGTTAATTTCTTTTACTCGCAGTAAATGGGCGTTTTCCCCGCCGTGTGGCTCATGGCAGATGGCGCAGCCTTGTTGAAAAGCCGGCTGGTGCAGGTGTGCCTTCTTAAACTCCTCCGCTTGTTCGCTATGGCAGCCGAGGCAGACCAAAACGGCATCCGGCTTAGGGAATCCGGGCGAACGGCCAGCATGTGGATCGTGGCAATCGGTGCAATCGCCCGCTGCGCCCGGATGCTGGACCTGCGCCTTGGCGATCTGATCGGCCTTGTCAGAGTGGCAGGTGACGCACAAATCTTTGGCGTTAGCCTGGGTCAGGACAACTTTGCTTTCCTTGGCGGGATGATGGCAGATGTCGCACTGCTTCGACGCGAAAGGATCGTGCAGGAACGCCTGCATCAGCTTGGGGAATCTCGACTGGTGCGGATCGTGACAGGTAAGGCAATCGGCGGCCACGAAGGGCTGTCCCTGGTGGGCTTTGAGTAAGCCGGCGTCCTTGGGATCGTGACAATCGGTACAAAGTGTAGGGGCGTCCTTGACCAGGTGAAAATCAAATTCGCGCTTGCCCCGTTCGCCGGTTTTGTGCACGGCGTGGCAGGTCTCGCAGCCCACATCGAGCGCGGCGTGACGGCTGCCGGTTTGAGGGACATCCAATCCCTGTGTGTGGCAGGTGAGGCACAAGTTGTCCTTCTTGTCGCCCGAAGTCACCTTTAGTAACTGGTTCTTGTTGTCGGAAGTATGCGGATCGTGGCAGGTCAGGCAATCACGCACCGCGGGTGGGTGGACGCGCCCCTTGATCTGCGCGGCATCTTTGTCGCCGTGGCAGGTGAGGCAGAGCTTGTAAGGCGTGGCTGTGATCAGCTTTACATGCGTGACGTCGCGGTTGACACGAATCTCGTGACAACTCATGCAGCCCATCGACATCGCCGAATGCACGGATTTGCCCTTAGTCTTATCTTCGTGACAGGCGATGCAAGTAGAGGGATCGGCTTTCGGGTCCAGTGGCACTGGGTGCTTAGCGGCGAAAGTGTTCGCGGCGGTAAGGACTAGGAAACTGCATGTCAGAGTCCACTTTGCGCCGGTTCTGCTGAAACTCGAATTGGCACGGCCCAAATCCACTGCTGCCACTACCTCCCGAGGTGGTAATGCACGAAGTTGACCCTTGCCGCGGATGTTGTTGAATTCTTTAACGTCCCTCGTAAGTATATGAATCGAAATGCCTTCTTGGTAGCAATTCGCGCTGTTGAAGATCGCCGCAGCGGCGGATTTCATCAGATTGGGGCTTCTCACGCAGATGTATTGGTGAAATGACGCAAGTATTTTCAAAGCCTCTGCGGTATATTTCAGCAACCCCAGTTTAGAATCTGCTCGCACCATCGACCTCAGCAAACATTCGATACCCCCCTCTTGACCGCGACCATGATCCACCTCACATCGAGTTGTGATCTTCATCACACAAGCTGTGCCGGACCGCCCCCTAGAGTGGACACATGGGGTCGAGGTATGAGGTTGGGTCTCAGCGCTGCGCGAAATGGCTCCGTGTCCCTGTGCTGTCTGGGTCAAATTGCCCAAGAATCTGTATCGATCTCGGTATTACGCAACGAGCTATTTATAGAAATTCAACAACTTCCCCAAGGCGCGTTCGCGTGGCGGAAAACGTGCAAGGGCGGATTCGCGAGGAAGGGGAAATTTATGGCTGCATCAATGATTCGGCGACTTTGGCAGACATTCGGTGCAATTAAAACTGGGGTCATTCTGCTGATTGTGACGGTGATCGTCTCGGCCGCTGGCACGCTCATCCTGCAGCGCCCGGCGACGGATCCAGATGAGATGCAGCGTGCTTATTCGCCGCAAATGCTGCGCCTACTGGATGGTCTGGGATTGACCGACGTCTTCCATGCATGGTGGTTTGTGCTGTTGCTTGCCTTGGTCAGTCTCTCCATTATTGCGGCTTCCATCCAGCGGTTCCCGAATTCATGGCGTTTCTATTCGCGTCCCTATAAAAGTCCTGATGAGACTTTCCGCAAAGTTCTGCCCCACCAAGCGCAGATTGCAATTCCAGACGAGGAGACCGCGCTGGTGGCGGCCGAACGTGTATTTCAGAAGGGGGGGTTCAAGCCGGAGCGCATCGTGCGCGAAAACAATTTCTCCTTATTTGGAGAACGCAACCGGATTTCGGAAATGTCAGTTTACATCGTGCATGCCAGCCTGCTGCTGATTTTTCTCGGCGGGATCGTCGATGCGCTGTACGGCTGGCGCGGTTTCATTTCCCTAAGCCGCGGCCAGCAAACGAGCCAGGTACAACAGAACGGCGTCACTCGTACCTTGCCGTTTGTGATTCGCTGTGATGGGGCTGGCCAGGAAAATTATGCTGACGGAACTCCCAAACGATGGTGGTCCAAGCTCGCCGTGATTGAAGATGGAAGGGAAATTCAAGCCAAGGAAATTGTGGTTAACGACCCACTCATTTACCAAGGCGTTCGTGTTTATCAGGCAAGTTATGGGCCAACCGGAAAAATCGACAAGTTGGTTCTCAATGCTACTCCCGCAAACGGGCAGGGCGAGGCTCGAGTGATCGCTCTCGGCCTGGGTGAAACATTGCCGCTTGACCAGGAGACAACGGTGCGCCTGGCCGAGTTCATCCCTGATTTTGTCGTGCAGGATGGTCAGATCTACGCACGTTCCAACAATCTGGAAAATCCCGCAGCGCACCTGGTGGTTGAATCCGGAAAGACAGCGAAGCCAATCAATGTCTGGCTGCCACCGATTCCCGGCTTCGAACATAACGCGTCCTCACCCTACAGGTTTGAAGGAAAAGATGTTCAGATGGCCTATTACACCGGCCTCGAGGTTTCACATGAGCCGGGACAATGGTCGGTTTGGGCGGGCGTGATGGTCATGGGCTTCGGTTTGGTTTTCGTCTTCTACATTGTTCACACCCGCATTTGGGCAGTGCTTTTAAAAGACGGATCAGGCCGCGTGACACTTTGGTTGGGCGGCGCTGCGAACCGCAACAAAGACGTTTTTGAACAAAAGTTTCGAAAGCTGGTAAAGGAAATCGAGGCAGAGATCAAGAGTAAAGCGGTGGCCGACGCTGCAGAGCATGCCACCTCACTTGCGGGCTAGCGAGCTCGGACATAGGGGGACCTTTATGGCACGTGCAACAGCTGAACAGCAACCAAAAGCCGCAGGAACGACGCTGCTGGTCATGGTGGGATTGGGAATCGCCTTCCTGCTGTTCATGGCATTTCTGAATGTAGTCAAGGGCGGCAACTTGCTCAGTGAGTCCAATCTTCTCTATGCCGCGCTGATTTTCTATGCCGGCGCGGGAACTCTGTATCTGGGATTTGGCGTGACCGGCATACCCTCCTATATCCGCTTTGCCTCGCTGGCAACCTGGGCAGGTTTGCTGGCAAATACCGGGGCGGTGGCACATCGCTGGTATGAGGCTGGCCATCCTCCCTTCGCCAGCATTTATGAGATGCTTCTCAGTTTTGTTTGGACGTTGGCCGTGCTGACGCTCATAGCCGAGAAAAAGTATGGGGTGAAGGTCATAGGCACTGTGACCATGCCAGTGGCCATCGTCGGCGTTGTGCTCATGCAGTTGTTGCGTACCGAGGTGCACCCGCTGGTTCCTGCTCTGCAGTCTACCTGGCTGCACGTGCACGTCACGTTGGCCATGCTGGCGTATGCCGCCTGTGCCCTGAGTTTTGCACTCGCGATGATGTTTCTCATCCAGGACAAAGTAAAGACCGAGACATTCCTGGTTGCAACCAGCCTTTTTGGCATCGCCACTTATGCTGGCGTGCTCACGCGCTTCGAGAAGTGGGGAGGCCTAAATGTCGTGGCATGGAATCCCCAGGACAAATCTGAGGTGTTCATTTCCAAGGGCGTGCGTTTGTTCGTCGTGATCCCTGACCTCGGCTGGGTGATGTTGATCGTGCTGGCAGCAGTAGCCGCGCCGCTGGTGCTCTACTTCATCTCGCGCAAAACCGAGAATCAGGGACTCCTGGACATGGCAAATCGTGCGGTATTCGTGAGCATTCTGCTGCAGGCCATGGCGCTGTCGTTCTTTCTGCTGCGTGCGCGCAATGGACAATACGCTTCGCTCGATGCCGATGGCTTGTTTCCGACCAGTTTGGCTGCCAGCCCTTTCATCCTTTCCGGCTTGGTAGGCGGAATCTTTGTTTCGTTGCTCTACCTGCTGCTGCTCTGGCGCCGCAGCGACTTGGAGCGCATGCTTCCCAGCGCGGAGGAACTTGACCGCATCACTTACCGCACCATCGCCATCGCATTTCCTCTGCTTACGTTGATGATTGCGGCCGGTGCGTACTGGGCAAACCGCACCTGGGGCTCTTATTGGAGCTGGGACCCCAAAGAAACCTGGGCGGCGATCACCTGGTTGGTGTATGCCGGCTATCTGCACATGCGAATTACGCGCGGCTGGCGCGGGCGTCGCGCAGCCTATTTCGCGATTCTCGGATTCGCTGTGGTCATGTTCACCTTCTTCGGTGTCACCTATCTTCTGCCGGGATTACACGCGTATGCCTGAGAGTCAAGCTGCTTCATTCCGTGAACCGGCAGCGAACCGAGAAGGTCTTGCCGTGTCTGCTGTGCCCGCTTCTGCCAGCAACCCTCAGCAATCGGCAATGGAAGCGATTGTGGAACAGGCAGGAGGGTTTGGCCTCAACTGGCAGATCAAGGCGGTTCTGCCGATCGTGTTTGTCCTCATCAACGGAATGTTGCTGTTCACCTTGGCGACGCTTTCCTGGCAGAATCCGCAGCGCCATATGGTACTGGTGGTAGCGGGCGCGGGCGCCATTGTTATCTGCGCCGCTTTAGTGGTGGTCCTCACTTACGTAATTCAGCGGCCCCTCATCGAGCTGCAGGAGAAGATTGGCCGGGTCGGGCACGGAGACCTGAACGTCACAGTTGGCTTTGCCAAACGCGCGGACGAAATCGGAGATCTGGGACGCAATTTTAACCGCATGGTGAGGCAACTTCGCGAGAGCCGCGAGGAAATCGAAACCCTGCATCGTACCCAGATGTCGCGTGCCGAGCACCTGGCAACTCTGGGTGAGATAGCGGCTGGTTTGGCGCACGAGATTCGCAATCCCCTGGCGGGAATCGCGGGCGTGATCGATGTTGCTGCGCGAGACCTGCCGGGAAGCAGCCCGGCGCGCGCGGTCATTCAAGACGTCCGCCAGGAAATCTCGCAAATCAATCACATCGTCGGCGATCTGCTGCAGACAGCGCGCCCACACCCTCCTGCCATCCGGCGCAGCGATTTGAATGTCACAGCGGAGCATTCCGTTATGCTCGCGCGACAGCAGGCGCTCTCCAAGCCCATTGAAATCGTACTGCAAAAGAATCCGGACTTGCCAGGGGTGGAGCACGACAGCGATCAGATCCACCAGGTTTTGCTGAACCTGCTCCTCAATTCCATTCAGGCGATCGATGGCCCGGGCCGAATCATCGTAGAACTCGAACGCCACGAAGATCAGGTGGCGATTTCCGTTTCCGATACAGGCCGAGGAATCAGCGCCACCGATTTGCCCAACATCTTCCGCCCGTTTTACACCACCAAAGGCAACGGGACCGGATTGGGGCTCTCGCTTGCGCGCCGCATCGTTGAAGAGCACCAGGGCAGAATTGAGGTCGCGAGCTCAGTTGGAAAGGGAACTAAATTTACCGTGCTGCTGCCGATCGAAAAGAGAAAGGTAGTGGCAGTCAGCGCTTAGCTTCCTGGTTTGAAAGCGGTCATGAACGGCTACACAATTCTCCATAATGGGAAGCGGTCGATCATCGCGTTGATCCACTCCAAGGCGCATCATCGGAGCTTGAGAAGCAACATCACAACGGTGAGCAGGATCATCAGAAGCGTCCCGATCGTGTAGAAATGAGACTGCAGCCAGCCCCGCCTGTGCTCCCGCGCCAACTGAGAAAGAAAAGCCGGCGTCGCTCCGCTCGCGTCCGGCTGGGTTCTGGCTTCTTCGCAATCCAGGCAGAGTTGTCTTCCATCGGAGACGGGAAATCCGCAGCTTTCACAGTGGCGGACTTTGGAAACGTCATCCACTGAGGCTTTCGCGGGAGCATTGTCGGCGACCGGAGGTGAAATGACATCCACGGCTAGTTCAAGTTCTTGCGTGCCTGCGATCTCACTAAGAGCGCGCTCCGTTGCATCGGCGCTCTCAATCGCAGTGAGAACCATCTCGGACAGGTGCTCCAGAGTTTCGCCATCGTGGTCATTGAAAGCATCAGTCCGGTTGGCCAGCAGCTCCAACATACCGACCGCTTCCGAATCTCGCATCAGGGGCATGATCATAAGCGCTTTGATGCCGAGTTCCCGGTAGCTTGCGCCGTCAGCGCGGGTGGCGTTGCGCGTGTTGTTGCAACAGATGATTTGCTGGTTGTTGATGCTTTGATTCAGTACGGTCAAATCGGTTCGCAAGGGCAATCCCAGCCGGGTCGCCATCGGCCCTGCGCTGGCCCGGCAAAGCCATTTGGGACCCTTCCTAACCGCAATGGTTGCAGCCGATGCTGCGGTTAGATATTGCATCCGGTCGGCGAGCAACTCCAGGCTGGCCCGGAGATCGCGTTCAGCCGTTGCCATAAGGGAGCTGTCAGTTTCTTTTAAGTTCAACGCGACTGGAGGAAGTGCGCCGGAAAGGCCCGCATCCACAGCCGTTGGCGTCAGCTCAGCATCATGGTGGACGGATGAAGTATCGGTGGATTGTGCGTCCATGGGAAATCTTCGCTAAACGAAATCTTATCGCGGAGTTCCGCCGGAGAGATGGGGGCACGAGCCGCCAAAGGTCCTAGCTCCAAAGTTTGGCTTGCGGGGCTGTCGATGCAATCGAAACTCGCAACTCAACACTCGAGTTTCAATACCTTAGTGCTTCTTCGGCGGCAGGTACTTCTTCTCGATCGAAGCCACGACAACATAATTGGGATCGACCATTTCATTGAGGTGAATTTTGGCGACTTTGGACAAGAGTTCATAGGCGTCAAACTCTGACAGCCCGTAGTCCTGATGGATCCACGCAACCAGTTCAGTAAAGGCAATGCGCAGGCAGTCGTCCAGCGGACGGTATGCGCCCACAGTCATGATGGCACTGTCGTTCTCAAACCTGGGCCAATTGATTTTCTGGCCCTTGATGACATTGACCTGGACCTTGGCACGAAGCGGAACTTCAATGGCGGTTCCGGCGACTTCGCCATCGCCCATGGCCGCGTGCCCATCGCCCATATAGAGCAACGCTCCTTCAACATTCACTGGGAAATACACGGTGTTGCCGGCACTGGCTTCCGGCGAATCCATATTGCCCCCAAATTCGGCCGGCACAGTCGAGCTGCGGGCTTCCCCTCCGGACGGGGCTACGCCAATACATCCGAAAAACGGATGTAGCGGAATTTTGGTCGTAAACTTCGAATCGAGCGCCTGAAACGTTGCCGTATTCGACGCGTGGTCGATGGGATAAAACCAGATTTTCTCCGGCAGCGGCGGCGCCAGCATGGGAGTGTAGTTCGTCGCATTGATGGCGCCAAATCCCGGCGCGAATGCGCCTACACCATGGTCGCTGTCCACATCCAGTTCGAGTATCCTCACCGCCAACGTGTCACCTGGCTCGGCACCGTCAATGAAAAACGGCCCGGTCAGCGGGTTATCACCTTTGCTCATGCTGAGCGTATCTCCGGGCTTCTGGACCGCATTGCCGAAGCAGTCGAGCGTGTTGGTATCGAGAATCTCGCCCGGTTTCAGATGCGCCACCGGCGGCACTGAGGCATAGACATATTTCACGTTGTTGATTGTGGCTTGATACTTCACCACGTTCTGTTGCGTATGAGCAGCTATACATGCGGACAAAATCACAGCCATCCCCACCCAGGTCTTGGAACTCATCGCTGTCCTCTGTAATTCCATCGCACAATCGTATATCACGGCCCTAATACCGGACGAATGCCAGCCAAAGCGACCCCGCCAACAGGGTCGAAATCGTAATCGGTAAGCCTACCCGGAAATAATCCCAGAATCCAATTTCAATCTCGGGACTGGCGCTTTCGACCACAATAATATTGGCCACGCTGCCTGTTATGGTCAGATTACCCGCCAGAGTGGACGCCATGGCCAAAGCCAGCCACGCTGTGCGCGGATTCGCAAAACCGGGTATCAATGACTTCAAAAGCATGACTGCGGGTACATTGCTGACAATGTTGCTAAGGACCGTAACCGTCAAGACGAACGAGGCCAGATGCTGCAGATTGAAATACTCGGCGACTTTAAGGAGCTTCGCGACAATGCCGGCCTTTTCCGCGCCCCCCACAATCAGAAATAATCCGATGAAAAATACGAGCAGGCCCCAGTCCACCTCGTCGTAGAGTTTTCTGGGTTCTATGGTTCTGGTGATCAGCAGTGCGGCCGCCCCAAGCGCGGCCATCATCGCCGGAGGTGCCCCGGCCAGAAATCCAATGACTACGACGGTCACTACAACCGCCGGCTTGCGCAGGCGCGAAAGATCCAAGAGCGGCAGAGGAATTTTCTCTTCCCTTCCCAGTGGCATTCCGGCCTTTCGCAGATAAGCCCAGTACAGCACCGCCCAATCCAGAAACAGACCCACGGCAGCAACTGGCCCCAGCTGGAAAAGAAATTGACGGTATTGAATCCCGGAGAACGAACCGATCAGCATATTCTGCGGATTGCCGGTAATGGTAGCTACGCTGCCGATGTTGGACGCGGTTGCGACCGCCAAAAGATAGGTCAGCGCCGGCAAGCGCATGCGTTTCGCAATACTCAGCACAAAAGGCACCATGACGAGGCAGACGATGTCATTGACAAAAAACGCGGAAAGAATTCCTGAAGTGAAGATGACCGCTGGCAGCAACTGCGCTGGATGCAAACGCTCTAGCACAACCTCGGCGTTCCACTCAAAGAAGCCGACCAGATGCAGATTGCCCACAATCAGCATCATGGAAAACAGCAGCACCAGAGTGGAAAAATCAATATAGCGCAGCGCGTCGCTCGGGTGAACTACGCGGCAGGCGATCATGGCCACCGCCCCGATAATCCCTGCAGCCGGACGATCGATTTTCAGACCCGGAAACTTGCCGATGGCAAAAACCAGGTAACTGGCGAGAAAAATCACATAGGCAGCAAGTTGTTGTGCATCAGAAATTACTGCCGGGGAAACTGAGTGCATGCCGTAAGCAGCATAGCAGCAGGCATGCCACCGCCAAAATTTGGTAGTGTCTTGTTAAGACATTACCCAAAATCTCCCGTCAGTTGACTCTCGTGCGCTCTCAGTCTGCAGCAAACTCTGGCACCTCTCGCAAATCAAGAGAACTTTCACGCCTAACCTCACTGACCTGCTTGCGTCGCGTAGTCACCAGGACAACTCCGGCAACGATGACCATGGTTGCCATAGCCATGCGGAGTCCTAAAGCTTCATGCGCCAGCGCCCATCCGAGGACAACCGCAATCACCGGATTGACATATGCATAGGTCGAAACCATCGATGGAGAGGCAACAGAAACCAGCCAGGTATAGACCGTGAACGCTACGATCGAGCCGAACGCGATCAGGTATGCCAGCGCGAACACGGAACGAAAAGTGATGTCTCGAAGCTGGACTCGGCCCGCTTCCCCGCCCGCCACGCCAGCAATGAGCAACAGCGCGCCGCCGCAGATCATTTGCATCGCTGCGGAGAGGACCTTGGAGTCAGGCAGCTTTACCTGCCGCGTGTAGCTGGTTCCCACCACCCATAGCAGCGCGCTCGAAAGCACCGCAGCCGCCGCTAACCAGTTCAAGCGCTGATTCAGAGCATCAGGACCGATCAGCAAAGCCACGCCTCCGAAGCCCATAAGTATCCCGGCCCAGGCTTTAGTTCCCAGCTTTGGTTCAGTGGCGTCCACTCGCGCCAGCAGTACTGTCCAGAGTGGCAGGGTGGCACACAAGAGCGCTGCCAATCCGGAAGGCACTTTCTGTTCCCCCCACGCGAGTACGCCGTGGCCGCCCAGGAAGAGAAATGCTCCCGCGATCAGGGCCCACCACCACTGCTTCAGTCGCGGCGCAGAGGCGCCTCGCGAGCGCGCCCAGGCGAAGACAAGCACGCCCGCAGTCAAATGCCGAATCCCCATCATCAGAAAGGGAGGGATGGTTTCAACCGCATAACGAATCCCGAGGTAGGTCGACCCCCAAATCAGGTAAATGGCAGCAAATCCCAGCACAAGCTGCGTCCGCGATGGAAGCCTTAAACCATGCGGGGCCGCGGGCGCGGGGCTGCCAACCTCGGTGACCTGACCGTTGCGAATCAGAGCGAGTATTTGAGCGGGCTGATCGATCAACATGGAAGTGTCTCACCGATAAAAGTTATTTATATGGTTAGAGATTAAATCGGTTAGTATAACTTGTCAAGTTAATTTTGCTGGTTATATATAATGGTGTAAGCTGGACACCGGAATGCCACAACTGAGCGAGAAATCGCCCTTCGAATTCACGGGAGGAAATCTCTGTCTGGACTTTGCCAACACCGTCGATAACCGCGCCAGCGAGCGGGCCACGGAATTGCTGACCGACTATTCGCAGCTGTTGCGCTGGAGTGAAGAATCGGGTGTCATCAGCGGGAGAACCGCTGACAAGTTAAGCGCTTTGGCTCGCGAGTCTCCCGGAAATGCGCAACTCGCGGTCCGCCATGCCATCCAAATGCGCGACGCCATCTACGACATCTTCTCCGCCGTGGCACAACGGAGCGGCATTCCGAGCAGAGCTCTGGCTGCCCTGAATCAAGCCGTCCGCAATGCCGCCGAGCATGCAGAGGTGGTCCACACCAACCGCCGTTTTGCCTGGGACTGGGTCCTGCCCGAGAGCCATCTGGAGGCCGTGCTGTGGCCGGTCGCGCGTACCGCCGCTGAACTACTGACCTCGGAAGAGTTGGCTAATGTTCGCCAGTGCGCATCCGACACCTGTGCGTGGCTCTTCTTGGATAAGACTAAGAATCATCGCCGCCGCTGGTGCGATATGAAGACTTGCGGCAACCGTGACAAAGCCCGCAGATATTATCAGCGGCAAAAGGCAAATGTGGCTTGACGCAGGAAATCCTTGTTCGCCTGGCGCCTGACTGGGGTTGTCACTGCCACTCGAAATGACCCAAGCCAACAGAATTCGAGTTGCAGTCTACCTTGCTGCCGTAGTTTATGTACTCGCACCGCTGTGGATTCTGATCACAGCCCGCAGCCCGGCAACTGACTCCGTTACCTTCTACTCATGCGTAGTTATCTTTTTGTGCTTCACCATGGTGGCCCGTTGGGACATCGTCGGATGCGGTTTGCGGTTTGGGTTCCTGCTCATACTACTGATGATCGCCTATAAACGCGGAGGATGGCTTCCGCCAGCCATTGTGCTTGCCCTTTTGTTGTTCGTAGAGCTCTGGCTTCAGGGATCAAGCAAGGAGAAGCCCACTCAGCTCTCTTTCCCGCTGGCAGGCGGCACGTATTATGTCGCGCATGGCGGGAGTCTGCGGCTGCTTAACCATCACCGCGTATCGAAATCGCAGGCCTATGCGTTAGATATCGTGAGGCTGAACAGCATCGGCATGCGGGCCGTAGGCGTTTATCCAAAGCGCCTCGATAGGTACCGCATCTTCGGTGATCTGCTATACAGCCCATGCAGCGGCGTGGTTACGACCGTGGTTACTGATCTTCCGGACTTGCTGCCCGGAGAAATGGATAAGAAGCACATTGCCGGAAATCACGTTGTGATCCAACTCGATGGTAAGGAAATCTACATCGGACTGGCCCACCTTATGCAAGGTAGCGTGACCGTCAAGGCAGGGGAACGTGTCAGCACAGGGCAGCCCATCGGACGGGTAGGAAATTCCGGCAATACCACTGAGCCCCACCTGCATATTCACGCCAAGCGAGGCGGTAATCCGACTTCAATGCTTGGTGGCGCGGGTGTCCCCATGCGTTTTGGCAGAAGTCCACTAATTCGCAACAGCATTGTGCGACACGTTCAACCTCCCCGCACCGACTTTGTGGCGGAAGCCGAGGGTCCTTCAGCGTAGCCTTCCAAAACTGATGCGCCTGGCTATTGGGTTTCGTCGCGATGGCGAAGCCATTCCAGGAACATCTGTTCCAGCGGCTTATCGTAGCCCATCATGACGTGGCGAATGGTATGTCCGCTAACGAAGTGGCAAACCTCTTCCGCGAGGTTCTTGGCGTGATCCCCGGCACGTTCCAAAGATTGGGTCATGAAGATGACTTGCAGGCTGGCTCGGCGTTCTAAACCTTCAGGATTTTCGATGTGGCGAAGGAAGATCAGATTGCGGAGGCGGTCCATCTCGGCATCGGCGCGCAGAACCTCGACAGCTTTCTTGACATCACGACACGAGAAAGCTTTGGCCACATCGTCGAGCATCTTCTCCAGCACCGTCGCCATGTGGGTCAGGTCACGGGTGTCCTGGGGATCGAGGCTGTTCCCGGCGGCTTGGGCGCTGCTGCCGAAACTCAGCAACAAATCGCCAATGCGCTCCAGCCCGATCATGAATTTCATGCAGGCCAGCAGTTCGCGTGCTTCCGGTTCGGTCACCTGTGTGATGGCCAGGGTCACGCCATCGTCGATCTCCTGGTCCAGCACATCGAGCTGTTTTTCTTTGTCTCGCAAGCTGCTCAGCACATGAACGGAGCCGGTGGCAATCCCTTCGGCGGCAGTGGCCGCGGCGTCCTTGGCGACGTGGCAAGCCTCAATTGTTCGTGTGACTAAATGGGCGTAGGGGCGGTCGGGAATTGGCGTGTTCGCCGCGACACTACTCATCTCAGCATCTCTCTCGCGAATTGGCGGACGCGGAAATCCCGGCTGGTTTCGGCGCCTGGCGGAATTCTCAAGCACGCGACCAGCATAAGTTTCTCACAGCTAAGCTGTTGTTAAAGTTCAGTAAATTCTGGAACGGTTCCGTCCGCTGTCTTGACCAGCTCGGGAACGGTTGCGAGCGGCAGGGTAAACAAAAACACCGATCCGTGGTTAAGTTCGCTCTCAGCCCAGATAACGCCACCGTGCGCCAATACGATGTGTTTCGCAATGGCCAACCCCAGACCGGTGCCACCAGACTCCCGAGAGCGCGCCTTGTCCACGCGATAGAAGCGTTCAAAGAGCCGGGGCAAATGCTCCGACGCAATGCCCGCCCCAAAGTCACGTACGTAGAATTCAACTCTATCCGCTGCGGGCCGCGCACCAAGAACCAAACGGCCGCCCGCAGCAGCATACTTCAGGGCATTGTCAATCAGATTAGAAAACACCTGATGGATCGCCTCACGATCGGCGTTGACCGCGGCTTGAGAGCTATTCTCAACTTGCAGCTCTATGCCGTGTGCGCGAGCCTGCTCCTGAAAGCTCTCAACAGCGTCGTTCAGAAGTTCCCCTGCCATCACAGGCTGGGTGTCAAAACGCTGCTCGCCGGATTCCACTCTCGCCAGCGTCAATAAATCCTCGGTCAAACGCGACATGCGGCTCGCATTCTTACGAATGATCTCCAAAAACTCGCGGGCATGGTTGTTTTCATTGCTGCCATCCAGCAGCGTTTCCGCGTATCCCTGGATGGAAGTAAGCGGCGTGCGCAGCTCGTGCGAAACATTGGCGATAAAGTCGCGCCGAGTCTTCTCCATCCGCACCGTTTCGGTGAGATCGCGAAGAACGGCGACGGCCCCGCCTTCGGGCATCGGCGCAGCGGTTACATCAAAAACGCGACCGCGAACCACGGAGGTCGCGCGGGCGGTGAGCACCGTTCGCAGCTCATTGGCGCCGCGGATGACGCGCAAGAAGTCAGGATCGCGCACGGTTTCCACCACCGGAGCGCTCAAGCGAGTGTGTTGCAGCTTCTCCATCCGCTGATTCGCCCACTGGACACGGTTATCGGGCCCGATCGCAATGACAGCGTCTTCCATGCTGTTGAGCAGAATTTCAAGCTGGCGTTGGCTGGTCTGCAGCGCCTCAAAATTTCTTTGTAAATGGCGTGCGGTTTTGTCGAGCGCCGCCGCGAGCTGACCAATTTCATCGCCCGACACCTCGGAGATGCGCGCCCCCAGATCACCGGCGGCGATACGCTCTGAAAATTGGACGATGTTGCGCAAACGGCGCGCAGTCAACTGTGCCGCCACTCCCGCGATTAAGAGCGCTGCCAGAAATGCGATCGCGGAACCAAGCAGGAGGGTGTGGCGGCTCCGGGCGGTACTCGCTTCCAGCTCCGACAACGGATACGCGAACCGCACCGCGCCCCCGGAAATCGGAGCGGCTACGTATAGGAAGGGAACGCCTAGCCTCTCACTGCTACGCTTTGCTACCCCAATTTCCCCTTTTAAGGCAGCGACAAATTCCGGCTCTTCTGCCTGGTTGTTCGCGGACGCGGCATCAGTCTCGGAGTCCGCCAGCACTCCTCCTGTCACATCGATGATGGTGGCGCGTGCCCCAGCCGCTTTGGCTTCCTGCGAGGCGATCTGCTGCAGGCTGCTGCCGCGATCGCTACGAACACGGTCCGCAAACATCACTGCCTTCTGCCGCAGATTGCTCTCAATAGTTTCTCGCAAAGAATCTTCCCAGGCGCGGCGGATGGAAATGTCCAGCGTAACCGTGCCGGCAACAATCACGAGCACAAAGGCGGCGAGAAGTTTGAAAAAAATCCTGTTTCTCACTTCGGAGCCTCAAAACGATACCCTGCCCCGCGCACGGTTTTCAGATACCGTGGATTTTCGGGATCCGGCTCGATCTTCTCGCGAATGCGGCGTACATAGACATCGACGGAGCGTGGCGTAACGTATGCCGTATCACGCCAAACCGAATCCAGAAGCTGGTCTCGGCTAAAAACACGTCCCAGATGCCGGGCAAAGTAATCCAGCAGGCGGAACTCCGTTGCCGTGGTGGTTACCGGCTGTCCGCTCACGCTGAGCGTCATGGCCCCGGGATCAATTTCAATATCCCCAATGCGCATCGGCGATTGCGAAAGCGGACGTTCAAAGCGCCGCAACACAGCCTTGACCCGAGCGACCAACTCACGTGGGCTGAACGGCTTGGGAATATAGTCATCGGCGCCAAGCTCAAGGCCAAGAATGCGGTCCGCCTCGCCGCTTTTCGCTGTCAAAAAGATAATAGGCGTCGAAGAGAGCAACTGCGTCTGTCGAATCTGCCGGCACAGTTCCAATCCATCTTTGCCAGGAACCATGATATCCAGAATAATGAGGGTCGGTCGCTGCTTCTCAGATTCGGCGACTACCGTGTGGCCGGTGAGAAAGAGTTTTACCACAAATCCTGCGGCCTCCAAATGGTGGCGCACCAGCCGCGAAATATCTGGATCATCCTCCACTACAAAAATCGTTGGTTTCACAAAGATATTGTAGCCGGGGACCTGCAATCTTGGGCCGTTTGTAACCAAATTGAAACAATTGAATTAGCCGGTGGCACGCGCCTTCGCGGACGTTATTTGGATGAGCAGATTACGGTTGTGATCAATCCAAAACTGCTTCCCGGGTGGAATCACTGTCGTCGCGCTGTATTCCGTCACGATGGCAGGGCCGGCCAGCCGCTTCCCCGGCTGCAGGCAGTCGCGGGGGCAGATCGACGCAGACAATTTCCTTCCAT
>Ga0187781_10001610_pt1 | contig 17148 bp, 11 predicted proteins | sample 0715_SJ02_MP02_2_FD_132447 | JGI IMG/M metagenome (GOLD analysis project Ga0187781, IMG submission 132447) | Tropical peat soil microbial communities from peatlands in Department of Meta, Colombia - 0715_SJ02_MP02_20_MG | ecosystem: Environmental > Terrestrial > Soil > Wetlands > Peat | place... | reverse complement strand
GTCGTCCGCCGAGACCACGATGACTCTCCGGCACCTTCCGGCTCGAATCCAGTCCTCCGCCAAGGCCACGGCGTGCGTCGTACTGGCACAAGCCGCGTTGACCGCCGTGTTCGGGCCACGCGCGCCAATAAACTCGGCAAACTGCGAGTGCCCCATGGAGAGAACTCTGAACAGAAAGCGCCGGTCGAAGACGTACGGTTCCTTGGCGATCGCGTCGCGCAGTTCGTCAGCGCGGCGGTCGATCTCCTTCGCAAGGATGAGGTTCCTATTGTCGTCGCCATTGCTCCCTCTGACCTTGAGGGCTTCCAGCATGGAAAGTTGGTCGCGCCGGTTGTGATCGGTGTAGTAGCGAGACAAGTCATCTACGAGAGAGTCGTAGCCAGGGAAAGCTGAGGCGAAGATTATGCCGGTGTCGTCACGGAGAGCGTCGGGCAATGCCCAGCGATCCGGCAGTTGCGTGCCCTTGCTGGTGGTCTTGAAGCGCATGACTAACGGAATGCCGGCGTCGCGCAGCGCGTCGAGGCCCACGGCAATCGCCATCTGCGTGACACGGTCGAGCGCCGCAATGCGCTCGGCCGAAACGCCATACTCGTGCTCGAGATTGAATGCCCCGCCGCGGCCAGCCAGCTTGATAACATCCGCAACATTACTGATGGTCTCGAAGGTGGGGTCGCCGTTTTCGTTCTTGACCAACCGAGTGATGTGTTTGTCGAGCATGGCACGGCGAAAGCGGGTAGGGATCGCATCAATGAATTGATCGCCGCGGAGGATGCGAGCCACGTTGGAATCATCAAAAATGTGTTCGGTGCCGGGCAGACCTAATGCGGCTCCGCTGATCGCGACCGTCGAACTGATTGCGGCCCGCTCCGCGCCGTGATAAATCTGCCAGCCACGCTCCAGGACATCTGCAAACATGTGTCCCAATTCGAGGTAGTGATCGCCATCGAACCGAGACGGCGAAGCCGGAGCCGGGACACACGCCTTGGCGGGAACGACGGCCGCGGAGTGAGTTGCGGCCGCGGAAACGCCAGCCGCCAATGGGGCCGAAACAGTGGCAGCCACCGCTGCCGGTTTCCACGCTTCAATCGGTGGAGAAATGGATTCCGGCGAGATTTGCGAGACCGGGACAGCGACAACCGGTGCGACTTCCCGCGCCGCGATTTTGCTGGTCGCTTCGGTCACGCCACGCCCCAGCCCCGCCGCATACAGACCGCACAGCGCCTGGTTGAACGACGCAATATCGCCCAACTTCGGGTGATTCGTGAACAGAGCAACGACATCGCCATTGCCTCCGAGCACATCCTCCGCAAACCCTTGCAGAGCTTTCTTGGGACCGACCTCCACGAAGACCCGTGCGCCGGCTTTGTACAGCGTGTGCAGTCCCTTCACGAATTGCACGGGAGACGCTACCTGGCGGGCAAGGATGTCCAGCATTTGCGGCACAACCCCGTCACCCATGGGATAGAATTCACCGCTGACGTTGGCAACGATGGGTACGCGGGGCGACCGCAAGCGCAGTCGCGCCAGCGTCCGCCGCAAAGGCTCACTGGCGGAAGCCACGATCGAAGTGTGAAATGCGTGACTGACGGGCAGTGGCGGCGTCACCTCGAAGCCAGCTTTCTGCAAGACTTCGATGGCTTGCCGGACGGCCGGACTGGCACCGCCGATCACTGCCTGGCTGTTGCTATTGATATTGGCGATCGCTACGTTGCCATCCACTGTTTTCAGCAGGCGTTCGATTTCTGTAAGCGGCGCGAAAACAGCCGCCATCAAACCATTGTCCGCCACGGAAACACGCGTCATTTCGCGGCCGCGAGCACTTACGGCCTCAAGCGCATCGTCAAATGGAAGCGCGCCGGAAGCAATCAAGGCGCCGTATTCCCCAAGACTGTGGCCCATGGTGAAGTCGGGTTCGATTCCGTATGCCGCCAGCAGCTTGGTCATCGCCATGTCAGTCGCCAATACGGCGGGTTGGGTAATAGCGGTCTGGCGCAGCTCTTCTTCCGCCTTCGCCACTGCGTTGCTGTCGCTTTGATCAACGTAGATGAATTCACTCAATGGTTTGCCCAGCAGAGGGGTCATGACGCGATCGGCATCCGCGAAAGTATCGGCAACGATCGGCTCCAAAGCCCGGATCGGCCTGAGCATATTCACGTATTGCGAGCCCTGGCCCGTGTAGAGGAAGGCCACCTTGGGCGCAGGACCGTGGCCACGGAAAATGCCCTGGGCGCGTACGGCCTTCCACAGCGCAGACTGATTGGCCCTCAGAGCCTTAAGTGCGACCGCCGACTTGGCTGCCAACTCGGCGGCATCGGCGTAATCGATAGCCAGACGCTCAACTGCATTGAGGTCGGCTTGCGCGGGCGCAGCCGCCGCCGGGGCCTGTCCGGACTGAGCTTCCTTCTGCACGGCGAGTAGACGTTCGATCAGTGCGGGGTTCGAGTCAGCACCGATGACGAGCGCGCCGCGTAGCGGCGCCTTGTGCGGCCTGCTGCAGAATAAAGAAGAAGAATCGTCAGGAGCATTCTTCGCGTTCATGTTTGCCCGATTTGTAATCACGGCAGGGATCTCGTGGACCGCAATCGCCTTCTTGCCATTACCGTTCAACCTGCCGGGGATGTACTCTTCGAGAACGGCATGAAAGTTCGTACCTCCGAAACCGAAGGCGCTCAATCCCGCGCGGCGCACGACGTCGTTGGGTACCTCCCACGGCTTGAGGGTGGTGTTGACATAAAGAGGAGAGTGGGCAAAGTCAATATCAGGGTTGGGATGCTCGCAGTGCACGCTTGGCGGCAGTACTTTGTCCCTGAGTGCCAAGACAGCCTTCAGCAGGCCGGCTCCGCCTGCCGCACCCTTGAGATGCCCTATGTTCGACTTGACCGATCCCAGAGCCATAGAACCCGCAGGGAGATGAAAGCTGCTCAGGACTTCGGTGAGACTTTGCACTTCGACAACATCACCCACGCGGGTTGAGGTGCCGTGACCTTCGATCAGCGTGGCGGTGGCTGGCGATAGCCCGGCATTCTGCCAGGCGCGCTCGATGGCAAATTTCTGGCCTGCCGGGTTCGGAGCCGTGATGCCTTTTCCCCTGCCGTCGCTCGACCCACCGATGCCGCGCAGCACGGCGTAGATTTTGTCGCCGTCACGTTCGGCGTCCGCCAATCGTTTGAGCAGAAACAGCGCCGCGCCTTCTCCCATGACGAAGCCGTCAGCGCCTTCGGCAAAAGGACGGGTGCCGGTGGCCGAAAGCGCGCCAATCTTGCAGAACTTCACGAAAGTGGGAGCGCCCATATTCCGGTCGATCCCGCCAGTTACGACAGCGTCGTAATCGCCTTCGATAAGTCCCTCTGTCGCAGCGTTGATGGCTGCCATGGCCGAAGCGCAGGCCGCGTCGCAGATGTAATTGGGCCCGTGGAAATTGAACAGGTTTGCAATGCGGCCTGCGATGCAATTGGCCAGTTCGCCGGGCATGCTGTCTTCGGTCACCTCCGGCAGATGTTTGTCCATGCGTTCGTGCAACTCGCGTGTGATCGCGTGCCGCACCGCTTCCGGCAACGCGGCGAAACTAACGCTCGCTTCGAGTTCGTGGGCGTACTCGGGAAAGAACACCCGCAGCGCGGTGAGGTAGTGCTTCTCACCTGCCATGGCATTGCCGAGAATCACGGCGGTGCGATCGAGATCGAGGGGGCGTTTTGGATAGCCGTAATCTTCCAAGGCCTCGCGGGTAGCGTTGATAGCCCAGCGCTGCGCATCGTCCATCGCCTGCGCAACCCGAGGCGGAATCGGCATTTTCCACTTCACGGGATCCCAGTCGAACTGCCGCACCCAGCCTCCAATCTTGGAGTAGGTCTTGTCTGGGGCTTTGGGGTCCGGATCGTAATAAAATTGGGGGTCCCAGCGGTCCGGCGTGACGTCCGTAATGCTGTAACGGCCATTCTTCAGGTTCTCCCAAAAAGCGGCTGTGTTCGGAGCGTCGGGTAAAACAGCTCCCGTCCCCACAATCGCGATAGCTCGATGCGCAGTGTTTTCCATAATTCAACTCCAACTTTTCACGAAAGGCATCCGGCCCCCGCGAGCCTGCCGGATGCGGTCGAAATCTCCTTGCCGTTTCAGGCCGCTTTCTGGACTTGCTTTGCCTTGCGGTTGTAAATTGCGTCGGCGATCTGGTCCATGTCAGCCAGCAATCCCGTCTGCGCGCGATGAATGGCGGGCAAAGCCAAGGCTGTCTCAAACGCCGCCATCTCGCCGTCAACGCCGCCCGCTCCAGTCACAACCCGTAACCCTTCTTCGGCCACCTTGAGAGCGGCTTCGCGCGCGAAGGCGCGGGCGATTGCCGCAAGCGCGGAGGCGTCGAACCGCCGGTTCGCTTTGTCGCTGAGCTTGTTGTCCGCCATGCGCGCCGCGCGCCGCGACAAGCTGCCGGCGCATTCGGCGAATGCGATCCACTCGCCGATGCGAAGCAGCACATGCTGGTGACGTGTCAACCGTTGTGCCCGCGCTCTCTCCATCAACTCGGCCAGCGCGTGCAAAGCCAGCGCCGCCGTCCCCGCACCCACATCGGGATGGCTCGCCTGCAGAGCTTCCATCTTGCGCGCTTCGTCGTGGTAATACTGTCCCCGCGTTTTCAGGTGGAGTTGCCAGCGGTCGCGGCCAATGGTCATTTCCATGATTTCGGAGGTACCCTCGTAGATGCAGGTGATGCGGACGTCGCGGCTGATCTTCTCCACCATGTATTCATGGGTGTAGCCGTAGCCGCCCAGCGCCTGAATGCTGGCTTCCGCCGCCGCATTGCCGGCTTCGGTGCACATATACTTGCCAATCGCGCCTTCGGTGTTCAGGAGGCCTTCCTCACCCGAGTCGAGACGCTCCGCTGTCTCCTCGACGTAGGACCGGCCCGCCTCAAGACGAACCGCGTGCGGCACGATCAGCTTGTGTGTGTACCCCTGCTTTTCCGAAAGCGGGCCTCCCGCCTGGATCCGTTTTGTCGAATATGGAATCGCTCGATCCAGAGCCGACCATCCGGCGCCGAGTCCGAACGCAGCCACCATCACGCGTGTGTAGCCAAAGACCGCTTGGGCCTGAACTAGCCCTTGCCCCTCGACGCCGCCAACCAGCCGCTCAGCATCCACATAAACGTCGTTGAAAGCGAGCGCCGCTGTGTTGCTGAGACGAATGCCGTGCTTATCTTCGGGCTCGTCATGGCTAAAGCCCTTGGCGCCTTTTTCGACGATGAACCAGCTCGGGCCGCCGGGAGCATTGGCCAAAACCGTGTAAGCCCCGGCGATTCCGCCATTGCTGATCCACTGCTTGTTGCCGTTGATCTTGTAGCCGACAATCTTGCCGTCCTGCATCACACGGTCTGCTGTGGTGCGCAGCGCGCCCAGATCGCTGCCGGCATCGGGTTCGGTTGCGGCGTAAGCAAAGATCAGACCCTCGTTCGCGATACGGCTCAGCCACTGCTTCTTTTGCTCTGGCGTGGCACCGACCGTGATCGGATCGCTACCCAGGAAGGTAGCGAACAGGGTCGTGGCCAGGCCCAGGTCAATGTGTGCCATTTCCTCGCAAACTAAGTAGTTGTCGAAGGCGCCGCCACCCATCCCGCCGTACTCCTCCGGGATGAGCAAAAGCTGAATCCCCAGCTTTTCCGGATCGCACATTTGCTGCACCACTTCGATCGGGCATTCGTCACGTTCATCGAGTTCGATCAGTCTCTCGTCGGGGAGCTCTTTTTTCGCGTAGTCGCGCAGGGATTTCAGGCTCAGTTTCAGGGTCTTTGCGGAGATCATGACTTTCTCCTTTACGTCTCGTTTACGCGCCTTACGCCGCGCGGCGCATTCCGGTTACCTTGTTGGTGAACTCGGGTATGAACTCGAGAATGTCGTCCACGATCCCGACATCGGCAACCTGGAAAATCGGAGCCTTCGGGTTCTTGTTGATGGCGACGATAAACGGGTTCCCCTTCAAGCCCGCCAGATGCTGGAAGGAACCGCTGATGCCGCAAGCGAGATAGACCTTGGGCTTGACGGTCTTGCCGGACGAACCCACCTGCCGCGATTTCTCCAGCCATTTGGCGTCAACCACCGGGCGAGAACAACTTACGGCGGCGCCCAGCGCATCCGCCAACTCCTGCGCCAGGTGAACGTTGTCTTTCTCCTGGATGCCGCGGCCGATCGAGACCAGCACGTTGTGCTTGGTGATATCCACATCGCCGGCCTCGGCGGCAATTGTCTCCAGGTAGCGACGGGCGGCCGTTAGCGTACCGGCTTCCGACGACTTGTCTACAATATTTCCGCTAAGACGAGCGCTATCCTGGGGCTTGAAAGCGCCGGGGCGTACCGTAATCACTGCGCCCGATGCGATGTCGCACTGAACATGCGTGCTCATCTGTCCGCCGAATTCCTGCCGGACTACTTTGAGTTGCCCACCGTCCAGTCCTTCAATCGCGAGCACATCGGGAACGTACGTCGCATTCGTCTTGATCGAGAGGCCGGGTCCCAGGTCGATACCAAAGTGTTCGTGAGCGGCTAAGACGATGCTCTGTGGAGGCAAAACTTTCACCAGCGCTTTGCGAATCAACTCAGCGTTCGGATACGCCAGCGCGTGGTTGTCGATTTTCCAGACCTCAGTGTAGGAGGAGCGAAGACCGTCGCACACCAAATCGAGGTCTGCGCCCGAACCGGTCACCAGTGCCGTGGGAGAAGCCGTCGCGTCGATTGCCCGTGCGGCCGCAATCAATTCCGCCGCGGAGTCGTCCGCCACACCTGCTTTGTGAATGATGTAGGCAAATATGCGAGCCATTACCTGAGCCCTCCTTTCGTGGCGACTAGTTCGAACAGCTTCTCGATGTTTTCTTCGCGGCTGCCTTTGAGCATCTCCGCGCCTTTGCCGAGCGCGGGCACGAAGTAGTCCACTCGTTTCACTTTGGCGGCAGCGGCCCCGACGGTCGCGGCATCAATGCCGAGTTCTGCCGCAGTGGGCGTGGGGATGGGAACCGAAGCCACTTGCCGAATTCCGCGCATTCCTACATAGCGGGGCTCGTTAATGCCGGTCTGAACCGAGAGCACGCAGGGAAGATCAATCTCGTTAATCTCCCGGTTGCCCCCGGCAATCTCGCGGCTGATCTTCAGCTTCTTGGCGTCGAGAACCTCGATCGAGTTGACCAGTGAAGCAAAGGGGTAATCGAGCATGGCCGCGAGCATCCCTCCGACCTGGGCTCCCCCGTCTTCCGCCTGCACACCAGTCAGGATGAGGTCGTAGCGGCCCTTTTGTACAAAGGCCTTCAGGATGGTGGCGATGCCCCGCCCATCCGATCCCATAAAGGTGCCGTCGGAGATCAGGACGCCGTGCGTTGCACCCATCGCCATCTCGCGCCGCAGGATCTCTTCGTCCTCTTCGCCGCCGACGGTGACCACGGTGACGCTGCCGCCAAACTTAGCCGTGATCTGCAGCGCCTCTTCGACCGCATAGTTGTCCGCTTCATTGATCGAGTAGACGAGGTCATCTCGTTCAATATCGCTTCCTGCGCTGTTAAGCTGAATCTCGTTCTCCGACGTGTCGGGCACTCTTCTTGCACAAACCAGAATCTCCACGTTCAACCTCCATGAACTGCGGTTTCTAATTCTCTGGGAACTTCGCGCTGAGTCTGTTGTTCCACCAGCTCCGTCAGGTCGATGGCCGTCATCTTCCCTTCCAGACCAGCAATCTTGATCGCGTCTTCGATGTTGACCATGCAGAAGGGGCAGGCGGTCACGATTACGTTCGCCCCGGCTTCGGCGGCCATCCGAACTCTCTTTACGCCGATTCGCTCCTCTTCCGTTGGCTCGTAAAACAAGAGCAGTCCGCCCCCACCGCAGCAAAACGAGCGGTCGCGCGAACGCTTCATCTCCACTCGCCTCATGCCGGGAATGGCATCGAGCACATTGCGCGGCTCTTCGTAAAGCTGGTTGTGACGGCCCAGATAGCAGGGATCGTGGTAGGTGTAAACCGCCCCCTTGGCGTTATCGAGGGGCTTGAACTTGAGCTTGCCGGCCTTTACTGCGCGCGCAATCACCTGGCTGATGTGCTCGACCGGCGGGACATCTTTGTAGTCGTGTTTCAGCGCGTTGTACGCATGCGGATCGGCCGTGACAATGCGCTCGACTCCAATACCCTTGATCGCCTCGATATTCTGGTCGCGGAGCGCGATGAAGAGCGTCTCCTCGCCGAAGCGCCGGACTTCGTGCCCGCTGTCCTTTTCAGCAGCACCTAGAATTCCGAAGTTCACACCTGCATCGTTGAGAATTCTCGCGGTGGCACGCGCGATCGACTGCATGCGGTCGTCGTAGGAAGAGATGCTGTCCACGAAGTAGAGTGTGTCGGCGCCGTTTGCAGTGGAGAGAACGTTGACGCTACACGTCTGTGCAAAGTCCTCGGACTTCGCCCAATCCCCTCTTTTCTTCTCCATCTTGCCGTAAGGATTGCCGCGGCTCTCCAGCGCCTTCAGCGGCTTCTGCAAAGACTGCGGCACGTTGCCGTCATCCACCAGGCCGCGGCGCAAATCCACAATCTTGTCGATGTACTCGATCAGCAGGGGGCATTCTTCTTCGCAAACGCCGCACGTGGTGCACGACCAGATTTCATCTTCGGAGTAAATGCGGCCAATCAGGGGCTGGCCATTTCCTGCATTGCGGAACATGGGATAGTGCTGGAAGGCGTAGTCGCGGGCCTTGATGGTGAAGAACCGCGGCGAGAGCGGCCGGCCTGCGGCATTCGCCGGGCAGTTGTCCGAGCAGCGGCCACAGTCCGCGCAGGAGTAGAAATCGAGCATGTGCTTCCAGGTAAAGTCCTCAAACGTCTTCACGCCGAACGATTTCACCTGCCCGAGCTGTTCCTCGGGAACGCCCCATCGCACCGGCTTCAGCGTGCCCCGGTCCAGCTTCCCGAAGAAGATCGAGAACAAGGACGTTTCCACATGGAACTGGATTCCAAATGGCCGATAACAGAGTAAAAAGTAGAAGGTTAATTCGTGGAGCAGATAAGCTCCGGCACAGAACGCGGAGAGCGTCGGCAACGAAAACGAAGCCAACCCGAGTTGCAGCAGCTTGGGCAAAGACAAAACCGCAAGCGCCTCTGGCTGTGCGCCTTGCTGTGACTGTCCGGCAGCCTGGGCCGCCGCGAAAAGACTGTCCGCCATCATCAATATTGCGATCAGCGCCAACAGGAAGATCGCGTCGCCCCCGTGGGCCTTGCCAAACCGCGCAGGTACGGCGTAGCGCGCGGGTTTGAAAACCAATCGGCGCACCATCGCCACCAGCATGCAAGCGAAGACCACGGTAGCGGCATAGTCGGTAACGATTCCGTAGAGATGGGCGAATCTGCCCGTAGAGTCCGCCAATCCCAATCCATAGGGATCGGCCGTCAGCACGATAAAGGCCCGGGCAGCGAGAAGCACGAATCCCGCAAAGATAAGGATGTGAAGAGTTCCAGCCCCGCGATACCGCGGATGCTTCCATTGCGCCAGCCAGAATTTCAGGAGGTTCCCAGCCCGCTCCCGCGGCCGGTCAAAGCGCAAGTCGCGCTGCGCCCGGAAAAGCGGTACCAGGCGCCGGGCGATAATGTAGCCAAAGCAAAATATCCCCAGGACATGAATAATCAGGAACAGATTCTGCCCGCTGGCTGGACCCAGGGCCCCCAGAGGAACGAATTCGTTGAGTGCCACCATGATGCCTGGCCTCTACTGCTGCGAATTCAGGTTTTCTGTGGCTGACGGGACCCGAAACAGCCTGTGCCCAACTGGAGAAGACGGACAGCGCTGCCTCGCGTGTCCGAAGGGGCACAACCTACGAGAAGTGCGATCACCCAAGAATTTCCAGCGCTTGCAGCCAACAAAGAAAGGCCGCACGCCTGGCGAAATTTGTCCAGTCTCTATGCGTAGTCGATAGGATGACTCTCAAGCCAGTGCTGGTCACGCAATTTGCAAATATTGCGTAGCGCACCGTACGTAATGCTCTCGGTCAGACGGCGGTTTTCCCTTGCGATGCCAAACCCAAATCCAGCGACTCCACCCAAAAGACTGCACGAAAGCACTTTACTTATGGATTTATTCCGACTAGATGAAATGCCCCCGACCACGCCGATGCACACTCCAACAACGGCGGGTCTCCAGGCTCTCAGAATCGACTCGCCCAGAAACGGAGTAAGGGATCTGCCTTGCAGAAATGCTTCTCGACCGGAACGCGCTCCCTCCAGCCCAGAACTTACAACCCTTCTCCCGTATTCGAAATTAGAGGAAGACCATTTACGTAAACCCATCGGATTGCCTCGCTGCCTCATCGATCCGGGGCTCACTTGCCTCTTGGAGCCGGATTAGAACACCGGCCCGGGTTGTCGTCAGCAACAAGGATCACAGTTCTTGGTGATCTCTAAACCTCGGATTGTGACAAGTCGCGCAGCCTGGAACTCGGAGCGCCCTTTCCAGGCAAACAGCGTCGATAAATCCGCGCACCTCCAGAGAGATGTTTTTCCGGGACGCTTCCGTTTCCACGCTCTCGCGATGGCTCGCGTCTGCGCAGGTCAGGCGGTTCCGAACCACAGATTTTGCTGGTCCTGGTAAGCGAAGAACTGCTTTGGGCTTGGGGCGATTCGCCCGCGGCACCCAGCTCCGTTGGCAGATTTATCATTTTTGGCGGTTTTTCGGCCAGCGCTGGCCGGGATATTTGCGCGGAAGTGAATTTTCTTCAATCGGCTGCCATTGCGGCACCGTCGAGAGCGCCGGCACGGGGCGAAAAGACTTCGCGTGAGTTGAAATTTAGTTGCCATTGGCCCACCAAATCGCCTCATCGATGTCCGTCAAGTCGTTGATTTTACTGCCTCTAGCCGTTGGAGAGACGATTGCTACATGCAATACACGAGTTGTATGATAGAGATTGATGGAATTACTGGGTTAAGTTGCAATGAATCCTGAGAGACAGTTGAGAGAAGCGTGCGGTTGCAGGATCGTGATCGTAGGTGGCGGTTTTACCGGCGCGATGATGAGCGTGCAATTGTTGCGCAGGGCGGACCCAGAGGTCTCCATCGTCCTTGTCGAGCGCACGTCTCTGCTGGGTCGCGGAGTGGCGTATGGAACTCAGTTCGACGGGCATTTGCTCAATGTGCGTGCCAACAACATGAGCGCCTATCCGGATGATCCGGATCATTTCGTCAACTGGGCGAAACAAAACTACAGCTCTTCCGTTAGACCATCCCACTTCCTGCCGCGCCCCGCCTACGGGAGGTACATCGCGTCGCAGCTTTGGGAAGCAGCGCAATCACACGCTGGAAAGATCCGGTTTGTACAAGACGAGGCACTCTCTTTGACGCGTGTCAGCGGCGTCAACAAGATACTTCTTGCAGGCGGCCAAACGATCGTGGCCGACAAAGTTGTGCTCGCTCTCGGCAATTTCGCGCCTGGCGATCTTCGGCTGCCAGGAAAAGCCCCTGATAGCTGCCGCCATGTCGCCAACCCCTGGTCCGGAACTACCCGGTTCGATACCAGCCCAGACAGCAGCGTGCTGCTTGTGGGATCTGGACTTACCGCTGTCGACACGGCAATTGAGCTTCGCGCCCGCGGATTCGAAGGCACGATCCACATCCTCTCGCGCCGAGGACTTCTGCCTCAAAGCCATCGAATAGCCGCTCCGTTCCCGGCGTTCTGGAACTGTAGGTCTCCCCGCACGGTCCGTGGGCTTCTGCAACTGATTCGACAACAAGCCAAAGTTGCCCAAACGCAGGGCTCGGATTGGCGCGCGGTCATCGATTCTCTGCGACCGGTCACGCAGGAAATCTGGCGCACTCTTCCGCGGACGGAGCAACAGCGCTTTCTGCGTCACCTTCGGACCTATTGGGATGTGCATCGGCACCGCATTGCCGGCCGGGTCGCAGAGCAACTTGCCAGACAACTTCGGAGCGGCAAGATCCAGCGGCATGCGGGACGGATTACGGACTATCGCGAAAATGCTGGAGGCGTCGAAGTCACTTATCGGGACCGTAAAAGTGGTATGCTGGCAAATCTGTGCGTGGGCCGAGTTATCAATTGCACAGGTCCCGAGTCCGACTACCGTAGGGCCGGCAGTCCTCTGCTAACCGATCTTATCGAGAAAGGGCTGGCGCGGCCAGACGGACTTTCCTTGGGGGTGGACGTGGCCGACGATGGCGCGCTGGTCGATGCGCAGGGCATGCCTTCGGATTTTCTCTACGCGCTCGGACCACTGCGCAAGGGTGTTTTGTGGGAAAGCATCGCGGTCCCTGAGCTTCGAGTCCAAATCTCAAATCTGGCAAAACTGCTGTCTGCGAGTTGTGCGATGGAAGATTCCTGTGCCGAAGCAGGAACGAGAACTGAGATCTCAGCTGCACTCTATCACTGATCACATGGAGGAAACATGTACTTTGAACAGTTTTACCTGGGGTGTTTGGCGCACGCGTCTTACTTATTGGTCTCGGGAGGGGAGGCTGTGGTGGTCGATCCGCAGCGCGACGTGGACATCTACTTGGAAGCTGCGAAAAAGCACAATGCGACCATTCGCCATATCTTCGAAACACATCTTCATGCTGATTTTGTTTCCGGACACAAGGAACTTGCGCAGCGCACGGGCGCGAGAATTTATATCGGCCCGAACGGAGGGGCAACGGTGGCCCACGTGGAAGTCCGTGACGGGTTCGAATTGAAGGTGGGGAGCGTAAACATCGCGGTTCTCGAGACGCCGGGACATACGCCGGAGAGCATTTGTCTGTTGATCACCGACGAGGAGAAATCCTCCGAACCGTGGGCGATTTTGACCGGCGACACGTTGTTTGTGGGGGACGTGGGGCGGCCTGACTTGTCGAAGGCCTTTGCCCCGCCTGCGCTGGCCGGGATGCTCTATGATTCGCTGCACTCCAAGATCCTCACCCTTCCAGATCACGTTATGGTTTATCCGGGACATGGAGCCGGCTCGCTGTGCGGCGCAACTTGGGAACGTCACGGTCTTCCACAATCGGAACAGAAAAGCTGACCAATTACGCGCTTCAGATCAAGAGGCGAGAGGATTTTATTCAGCAGCTCACAAGCAATCTCCCTCCGCGGCCGGAGTACTTTCCTCAGGATGCGCAGATTAACCGAGCCGGAGCGACTGCAATCGCGGACTTGCCCGAGCTCAAGCCTGTAGCCGCAGAAGAACTGAAATCACTATTGGAGAAGGGCGGGATCGTGGTTGACGTGCGGAGGACTGATGATTTTGCGGCGGCCCACGTTCCTGGCTCAATCAATATTCCGCTTGACGGTCAGTTTGCTTCCTGGGCAGGAACACTGATTGGCCTGAAATCTCAGCCGGTACTGATCGCGGACTCGCCGGAACAACTGTCGGAAGCGCGGGTGCGGTTGGCGAGAATCGGGCTCGATGAAGAACATGGATATTTGCAAGGCGGCACAACGGGATGGAGAAAGGCTGGGTTTGAACTCGCATCCATCGAGAAGATCACGGCCCGAAACCTGGAGCAACAATTAGACTCGGACAGGATTCAAGTGCTGGATGTGCGCCGTCAACCGGAATGGCAAGCGGGGCACGTCGAGGGCGCGGTTTTTCATCCTCTGGATGACTTCAAGGCTGCCATGCCGCAGGTGGATCGTAATAAGCAAGTTGCCGTGATTTGCAAGAGCGGATATCGCAGCATGATCGCTTGCAGCTTGCTGCTGCGTGCCGGGTTCGAGAAGGTTGCCGTCGTCGACGGTGGTTTCGACGCGTGGCAGAAAGCCAATCTGCCTGCGGTCAGCGAGACACCGGCCTTAGCCTAGCGCACGAGCGGCGCCGGCTCCGGACAAGGGCCGGCGCGAATACGTGCTTCCATCCTCGCCCTCTCATCCCAGAAATTCACAGGGGCTTCACGTACTTCGTGGTAGCATCCTGCCATGGAAACCTCGAGTCTCGATTTCTCGTACCTCGAAGATGATCCGAGAACTCACCACCCATCCGCCTGCATCTACCTGAAAACGGTCGGCATCCAAGATTTCGCTGGCGTGAAAGCCGATCGACTGGTTTCCGCTCACTGCATGAGTTTCATCGAACTGGATAGCGAAATCAGAAGGCTGCATGCCGAGCTGGACGAGATCCGCGCGCGAGCGAAAAGGAACTTCTATAAGGCAGAAGGGATGGCCGTGGGCGCTTCTTGACGATGTCGAGCCGGTATTGCACCCACCCCTGTTTGCGATTCTGATCGGTCCATCCGGAACTCTCCTCGGATTCTGCTTTTAGCTGACTGGATCTACTAGCGAATTCCGACCGTTTGCGGCCCGTGCCAATTGGAATCAGCATTACTACTTGTGCGTTGGCCGGGCAGCAGGTAAACCTCGGAACCTAGGGAGCACACCGATGCAACTGGGCGAGACTATTGCTACATACGACGTTGACTTGGCCTTGCGGGATGAGACCGGGAAGTTCGAGGTCAGAAGTCCGAACGGCGAAATTAGCTGCGTAACCTGCCGGCCCAACCGTTTGCTCGCGAAAGCGGAACCCTCAGCCAGCCAGATCTACCCCGGAGCATTCTTTATCAGGAAAATAGCGGAGTCGGTTGCGGTGGAAAACAGCGATGCCGCATCCGCGGCGCGGCAGAATGGTATGTCCATGTCTATGAACAGTCCTTTCCTCCTGGAAAGCCGACAAGACGTTGAAACCGCATCCGTGAATGCAGATGTCGTGGCTATGGTGCCTGACCCGCCGAGGACCAAAGCAGACGAAATCTGCGGTCTCGAGCTTTCTTATTATGCAGGGGACGGCAACACGGCCCAGCCGTCCGCGTTTGTTTACGTGAAGAACAAGGAGACGGAACATTCGCGTACCAGCGCTCGGACGCTGATGACCGCACCCTGTTCGAGCTTCACCGAACTGGATGCTGAGATCCGGAAACTGCACGCCCAGCTGGATGAGATCTGCTTGCGAGCGAAGAAGAACTTCTACAAAGCATACGCCGCTGCCGCCAGCGCCTGAGTGCCCGACTCCGCGACTGGCGCTCCGTGATCCCAAAGCCAGTTTGATTAAGAGCCTGCCGACGTGGAATCGGCAGGCCCCTCCGTTCTCGACTCACCCCAACAATCAGAGCCGGGAACAAAGGAGCGAGCAAGATAACACAAATAGTACAGTATGTAAATAGACTTTATTGTAAATAATTGGGTTGACACCCGCCGGCGCGCACCGCCGAAATTTCGCAGACAAGGAAGTCCGCTCGGCCTCAAGTTCCGTGGCCTTGCCATATTTGTAAATCCTGCGGAATCGTGATCCGGAGTCACAGACTTCGAGTTGTATTTGTGTTATATACTGGCAGTACCCCAACATGTTCGTGTTTGCAATGCGGCCCGCGTCTTGCACGCCTAATACCGACACCGCGTGTTGATGTTCGTATCTCCGGGCGCCTTTCGTCGTGCGGCCCCCAATTTCATGTACTGACGATTAAGGAGCGAAACTCATGGCAACAGCAGAAGTCCGTCATACGCTGAGCGAGCAGCAAGCTCGGCAGCTTTCCACCGTCACAAAAACGGTTCCCATGATGGAAGCGATCACGCCGCGTTGGCTGATCACTTTCCTCTCCTGGGTACCCGTCGAAGCTGGAGTTTACCGCCTAAACAAAGTGAAACCCACTCGTCCGGGGACGCGCACGATTGAGTGCAGCCCCGACGAAGAAATAGATCTGCCGGAAATCTATGTCGACTATGAAGAAAAACCGCGGGAATACACGCTGAACGCGGTCACCAGTGTTCTGGATGTGCAGACTAGAATCTCGGATCTCTACCGCAGCCCCCACGATCAAATCCGCGAGCAGCTGCGTTTGATGATCGAGAAGGTCAAAGAGCGCCAGGAGAGCGCGCTGATCAACAACACCGAGTACGGACTGCTCAACAACATTGCGCCGGAAATGAAAGTCAAGGCGAGAAGTGGCACGCCCACTCCCGACGACTTGGACGAACTCATCGCGCGCGTTTGGAAAGAACCCAGCTTCTTCCTGGCGCATCCTCGCGCCATTGCCGCTTTCGGACGCGAATGCACTCGCCGCGGCGTTCCACCGCCCACGGTTACTCTGTTTGGTTCGCCGTTCACGACCTGGCGTGGAATTCCGCTCGTTCCCTGCGACAAGCTGGCCGTGAAAGCAGAAACAACGGACATGCTTCTGCTGCGTACGGGCGAGAAGAAACAGGGAGTCATTGGGCTGTTCCAGCCGGGAATTCCGGGAGAAGTGTCGCCGAGCCTGTCGGTCCGCTTTATGGGGATCAACCACAAGGCGATTGCTTCCTACCTGATTTCCCTGTACTGCTCAGTTGTAGTCCTGACGCAAGACGCCCTCGGCGTGCTGGAGAACGTCCATGTCGACAAATACCACGAATACAAATAACGGGACCAGCAACGGAGCGAGCCGACCAAAGGCGACGAAATCGACCGCGCCTGGCGAGGGGACGCTGCACTATCCCTTCGCCTCGTTTCCGTTGCCCGAGCCGGAGTTGCTCGAGAAGCTCGCCAACGAATTCTTCCTGGTTTTGCCGAAGGATCTTGCCAACGGCGATGGCTCTACCTCTCCGCCTTCGCCCCCTGGAGCGGACTTGGATGAGATTCCGACGACCTTGCTCACGGAGGAGAACCTACCCCTCCGCGAAACGCCGGTGAAGGAAGTATCTCCAAGCGTTCCGGCTTCGCCGCCAACGACACAGCCGGGTCCGCTCACGGAATCGGATCTGCGCGCGATCGCGGCTTCGCTCGCGGGCTCCACTTCCCTGCTCCCGGGTGCTCCGAGCACGACCGCGACAACGCCGGCGGCGGGCGCACCGCCGGACTTTCTGGCCCATGCAGGAAGCTCACCGGTCGCCGGGGCGGCCAAGCTGCCTTCTGGAAATGAAATGTTCTCATTTCCGGCGGTTCCGGGGGTTCCGTCACCGGCACCGACAGGCTCGCCAAGCGGCGCGGATGCGATCGCCGTTCCGGCGTCGCCGGCAAATGTGGCGGCCTTTCCCGGTTCCACCCCTTATTACGTGGAGGGCGAAAAAGGTGCGTCTCCGGCGGCGCCCGCCGTGCTGCCTCCGGCGAATGAACTATTTTCTTTCCCGCGAATTCCGGCCATGCCGAATGCCGCGGGCGCACAGACCGTTGCCAATCCACCAGCTCCGCCCGCAGCTCC
>Ga0187781_10001609_pt1 | contig 17148 bp, 18 predicted proteins | sample 0715_SJ02_MP02_2_FD_132447 | JGI IMG/M metagenome (GOLD analysis project Ga0187781, IMG submission 132447) | Tropical peat soil microbial communities from peatlands in Department of Meta, Colombia - 0715_SJ02_MP02_20_MG | ecosystem: Environmental > Terrestrial > Soil > Wetlands > Peat | place... | reverse complement strand
TTCCGCAACCTGGTGTACGCGATGCCGCCGTTCATCTGTACGCCTGACGAGATCGCGCAGGTCACCTCAGCGATGCTCGCGGTGGCGCGGCTCACCGGCTCTCGTAGGCTCTAATGCGATGACGCAGATCGATACTTCACCGCTAGCTTGGCTGGAGGCGGTGGAACAGCAGCGCCGGCAGGCCGGACTGCGACGCGCGTTGCGCCCGCGTCCGGCGGTGGCCACCGAACTCGACCTGGCGTCCAACGACTATTTGGGTCTGTCGCAGCACGCGCAAGTCATCGAAGGCGGAGTGGACGCGCTGCGCACCTGGGGTGCTGGCGCCACCGGTTCACGGCTGGTCACCGGTAACACCCTGCTGCACGAGGAATTCGAGTCTGTCCTCGCTGAATTTGTCGGCGCTGCAACAGGTTTGGTGTTCTCCTCCGGATACACCGCCAACCTGGGAGCGGTCGTCGGATTGTCCGGCCCGGGTTCGCTGCTGGTCTCGGATGCCTACTCGCACGCCTCGCTGGTCGACGCGTGCCGGCTGTCGCGCGCCCGGGTGGTGGTGACCCCGCATCGCGATGTCGACGCCGTCGAGGCGGCGCTGGCGTCGCGGGACGAGGAGCGCGCCGTCGTCATCACCGAGTCGGTGTTTTCCGCCGACGGTGCGCTGGCTCCGGTGCGACGGCTGCACGAGGTGTGCCGCCGGCACCGTGCGCTGCTCATCGTCGACGAGGCCCACGGTCTGGGTGTCCGTGGCGCCGGCGGGCGCGGGCTGCTGCACGAGTTGGGGCTGGCCGGCGCGCCCGACGTGGTAATGACCACGACACTGTCCAAGGCGCTGGGCAGCCAGGGCGGCGCGGTGCTGGCATCGGCGCCCGTGCGCGATCACCTGATCGACGCCGCCCGGCCGTTTATTTTCGACACCGGTCTGGCACCGGCGGCGGTCGGCGCCGCGCTGGCCGCGCTGCGCATCCTGACCGCCGAGGCGTGGCGGCCCGAAGCGGTGCTGCGGCATGCGGGCACGTTGGCGCAGGTCTGCGAGGTACCCACAGCGCCGCAATCGGCAGTGGTGTCGGTGATCCTTGGCGCGCCCGAAGTGGCGCTGGCCGCGGCCACAGCCTGCCTGGATGCCGGGGTTCGGGTGGGCTGCTTCCGGCCGCCGACCGTGCCGGCCGGTACGTCGCGGTTGCGGCTCACCGCGCGCGCCTCGCTGGACGCCGACGACCTCGAGCTGGCCCGCACTGTGCTGACCGACGTGCTCTGCGCGGCACGGCGTTGACGGTTCTGATCGTCACCGGGACGGGGACCGGGGTCGGTAAGACCGTCGCTACCGCGGCCCTGACGTCCGCCGCGCGGCAGGCCGGCGTCGACGTCGCGGTGTGCAAACCGGTGCAGACCGGCACCGACGCCGGTGACGACGACCTGGCCGAGGTGACCCGGCTGTCGGGGCTGACCAAGGTGGTAGGGCTGGCGCGGTATCCGCAACCGCTGGCGCCGTTGGCCGCCGCCGAGCAGGCGGGGAAGTCATTGCCCACCCGCCGCAACGTGCTGAAACTCATCCGCGCACTAGACCGCCCGGGACAGTTGACGTTGGTCGAGGGCGCCGGCGGCCTGCTGGTCGAACTTGCCGCGGAAGGTGTGACGTTGCGGGATCTCGCGGCCGACCTGGGGGCCGCGGTGCTGGTGGTGGCCACCGCCGAGCTCGGTACCCTTAATCACACCGCGCTGACAGTGGAATCACTTGCATCACAAGGAATTTTGTGCGCCGGGCTGGTGATCGGCACCTGGCCGGTGCAGCCGGGCGTGGTGGAGACATCCAACCGGTCTGCGCTGGCACGCCTGGCGCCGCTGCGCGCCGCGCTGCCGGCCGGTGCCGCATCGATGCGCATCGGCGAGTTCGCCGCCATGAGCGCGCACGCCTTCGACCGGAAATGGGTAACCGGGCTGGTTGGCTGATGGTTCATTCGATCGAGCTGGTCTTCGACCGCGACACCGAAGCGGCGATCCGGCGCATCTGGGGTGATCTGGCCGCGGCGGGCATACCCAGCCAGGCGCCGGCCAGTCGTCCGCACATGACGCTGGTGGCGGCCGAGCGGATCGCGCCCGACGTCGAGGCACCGCTGCGGCCAGTGGCGCAGCGACTGCCACTGAGGTGCGCCGTCGGGGCGTCGCTGCTATTCGGCAGATCCAACGCCGTGCTGGCCCGTCTTATCGTGCCGACGGCCGAGCTGCTGGCGTTGCACGCCGAGGTGCACCGACTCTGCGGCCCGTATCTGGCGCCCGGCCCTATGCCGAACAGCCTGCCCGGGCAGTGGACGGCGCATGTCACGCTGGCCCGCCGAGTTGGGGGAGCCCAACTCGGGCGGGCCCTGCGTCTCGCGGGTCGACCGTCAGAGATTCGCGGCACCATGGCGGGTTTGCGCCGCTGGGACGGCAACAAACGCGTCGAGCACCTGATCAGCTGACCGGCTGACCGCTGCTCCCGGGACTGGCACCACTGCCTGCGGTGTAGGACGCCTTTCCGGTGCCGGCCAGCGCTCCGCCGGCCACGATCAGGTATTCATCGCGGATGGGTCGGTCGGCGAACCAGTCTTCGAGGATCTCTCGCGTCCCCGCGGCATAGCGGGCTTGGGCCGACAGCGTGGTGCCCGAGATGTGCGGGGTCATCGCGTTATGCGGCATGCTGCGCCACGGGTGATCGGCGGGCGGTGGCTGCGGGTACCACACATCGCCGGCGTAGCCGGCCAGCTGACCACTCTTCAGCGCAGCGACCACCGCGTCGCGCACGCAGATTTCGGCGCGGGCGGTGTTGACGATGTAGGAGCCGTGCCGCATCGACGCCAGCAGCTTATCGTCGAACAGGTGGTAGGTCTGCGGGTGCAGCGGAGCGTGGATGGAAACCACGTCGACCGCGCGCACCAGCGACGCGGCATCGGGATGGTAGGTGACACCCAGTTCGTGCTCGACATCGTCGGGCAGCCGGCGAGTGTCGGTGTAGTGCAGGTTGACGTCGAAGGGGATCAGGCGGCGCAACACGGCTTGGCCGATGCGGCCGGCGGCGATCACCCCGACGTCCATTCCCTCGACGTCGTATGAGTGCGCGACGCAGTCGGCGATATTCCAGCCCCCGTCGGTCGCCCATTTGTGTGACGGGACGAAGTTGCGCACCAACGCCAAGATCTGCATGACGGCGTGCTCGGCGACGCTGATGCTGTTACAGAAGGTGACCTCAGCGACGGTGATCCCGCGGGCAATCGCCGCGTCGAGATCGACGTGGTCCGAACCGATCCCGGCAGTGAGGGCCAGCTTCAGATTAGGAGCCTTGGCGATCCGCTCGGCGGTCAAATATGCCGGCCAAAAGGGTTGGGAGATAACGATATCAGCGTCTGGTAGTTCACGTTCGAACTCCGAGTCCGGGCCGTCCTTGTCTGAGGTCACGACCAGCTGGTGGCCGCCGTCTTCGAGGAACTTACGCAACCCCAGTGCGCCAGACACGCACCCCAGCAGCTCGCCGGGAGTGAAATCGATTTTTGACGGGCTCGGCAAGGTCTGGCCACCCGGGTATCGGTGTATCACCGGGATGCTGTCGCGCGCGTACTTCGGCGGATAGCCAGTGACCGGATCTGGGTACAAAACGAGTAGTACTTTGGCCATCGCTTTCTCCTTTTTGAGACCCCGGTGGACCGATCTTGTGGGCGGCGGGTCGACTACTTTATGGGATCCAACCTAGACTTCATCGCCTCGACGCTGATCGCTTTCCTGCGCGGCGACTCGATGAATACCTATTCGCGACCGGACCGCATTACCGCTTAGAGCCCTCACCCGATTAGCGTCCGGGCCGCGGGGCCGCGTTGACGACGCGGCGAATGAGCGAAACAATCCGAGTTGCCTACCGGATGTCGCGACAACGTCGTCGCTCACCCACCGACCCGAGAAGGGGCAGGATGGACGGTTGCGTTTCGCAATTGCCAAGCCCATCAATCGATTTAGCGCGCCACGTGTTACGCGACCTCTGTTCGGAAACCTACCATGGCCTTTGACCCGGCCGACTCCGCTGCGAGCGTCCTGCGCGGCTGGGCGCGCGCGATGCTCGCGCATCGCCATGGCAGCGAGGTCTACCAGACCTCGACGATGGGCGCGTTGCTCGATGGCGTCTACGACGGTGATGTCACGATCCAGGAGCTGTTGCGGCACGGCAACTTTGGCCTGGGCACTTTCAATGGCCTCGACGGCGAAATGCTGGTGCTCGACGGAGTCTGCTATCAATTGCGCGGTGACGGTAGCGCGCGGGTCGCCGATCCGGACCAACGCACCCCGTTTGCGGTTGTCACCTGGTTCGCCGCCGACCGCACATTCGATGTGTCCGTGCCGATCGACCGTGCCGAGCTCAAAGCGCGCATCGACAAGTCGCTGCCGAGCACCAACCTCATCGTGGCCGTCCGCGTCACCGGCGATTTCAGCGTGATTCGTACCCGCACGGTGACCGAGCAACACCGGCCCTACCGACCGTTCACCGAAGCCACCGAAGACCAGCAGGAGCTGACCTTCACCGACGTGACCGGGACGCTCGCCGGATTCCGGATGCCCGACTACGAACAAGGTATTTCGGTCGCCGGCTACCATTCCCATTTCGTCGACGCCGAGCGTCATCACGGCGGACACGCCCTCGATTACCGGTTAACCCGGGGCACCGTCGAGATCGGTCTCCGCTCCGATCTGCACTTGAGTCTGCCGCGCACACCGGAATTCCTTGCCGCCGAATTGAATAAAGCCGACCTCGACACTCAAATCCGTCGCACCGAGGGAGAATGACGTGAGCGAAAGCGACGTGCGATCCGCCCAGCGCGTGCTCGAGACGCTAGCGGCATACGGCATCCAATTCATCTTCGGCGTGCCCGGGGCCAAGATCGACCCGGTCTTCGACGCTCTGGCTGACGGCGGCCCGGAGTTGGTAGTTTGCCGCCACGAGCAGAACGCGGCGTTCATGGCTGCCGCGGTCGGCCGGCTCACCGGAACCCCTGGTGTGGCGTTGGTGACGTCGGGACCGGGCACCACCAACTTGGCCACCGGCCTGATCACTGCTACCACCGAGCAGGACCCGATGGTCGCCGTCTGCGGGGCCGTCGCTCGCGCCGACCGCCTCAAGCGCACCCATCAATCGATGGACGCTGTTGCGGCGCTTAAACCCTTCACGAAATACACCGGGGAGGTCAACGACCCCGATAACGTGCCCGAGGCTGTCGCCAACGCCATCCGCGCCGCAGTCGCGGCACCCCGGGGTGCCGCCGCTGTCGTGCTCCCCGCTGATGTGTCGGCGGCTGCCACATCAGCAGCGATTGTGAAGCCATCGCCGGTGCCGGCTCTAGGCGCGGCACCGGCAGCCCGAATCAAGCAGGCCGCCAACGTGATTCGGGCGGCGCAGCGTCCGGTGCTATTCGTCGGTGTTCGCGTCGGCGATCCGGAACCGTGCGCGGCACTGCGTGAGTTGCTCGCGGTCACCGACCTGCCGGTGGTGGAGACATTTCAAGCCGCCGGTGTGGTGTCGCGAGACCTCGAGGATCACTTCGTCGGGCGCGTCGGGTTGTTCCGCAATCAACCGGGCGACGTCCTGATCAGCCACGCAGATGTATTGGTGACGGTCGGGTTCGACCCGGTTGAATACGATCCGCGGTTCTGGAACTCGGATCCGACCCGCACGCTGATCCACATCGACGAGATCCCCGCCGACATCGACCACTACTATCAGCCGGCGCTGGAACTGCGCGGCGACATCGCCGCGACCCTCACCGAATTGATCCCACCGCTTTCGGGGCTGCGACTGTCTGAGCAGGCCGGCGTCGCCGTCGCCGAGCAGCGCACAGCGCTGGCCCAGATCGACGACGAAGCACGCGCACACCCCGATACCGCCGTCGGCCCGAACCCGGCGGCGCTCGTCCTCAAAATTCGGGACCTGATCGACGACGACGCGACCGTCGCTTGCGACATCGGCTCCCACTACATCTACATGGCCAGGCACTTTCGTGTTTACCAACCTCGGCGGCTGCTGTTCTCCGATGGCCAACAGACCCTCGGCGTCGCATTGCCATGGGCCATGGCCGCCGCGATGGTTCGGCCGGGCACTCAGGTGGTGTCGGTATCCGGTGACGGTGGATTCCTGTTCAGCGCACAAGAATTGGAGACCGCGACTCGCTTGGGACTCAGTTTCACTCACGTCATCATGCGCGACAACGCCTATGACATGGTTGCGTTCCAAGAGCAGCTCAAGTACGGGCGCACGTCAGGGGTGCAACTGGGCGACTATGACATCGCGCACTACGCCGCAGCGTTCGGTGCCAAAGGCATCCGGGTCGGCGGCATGACCGAGTTCGAGGCCGCGTTCAAACAATCTCTGAACGAACCCGGAATCACCATCATCGACATACGCGTCGATTACAGCCGCAACACCGAACTGTTTGCGGAGCTGCACGAGGACGTCGTGGAATGACGTCCCACCAGTGACCGCCGGTTTCCCATGCGCTGAACGATGCTTGAAACATGTGGATGTGCTTAGGCTGGGCGTACCTTTTCGGGTGGTCAGTCGAAGGTTCGAAGCAGGGCGCTGCTGATTTCAGCGGATAGCTCTGCACGCGAATTACGCGCAACCGAGAAATAGTAATAAAATGAAGGCTGGCAAAATGAAAAAGATAGACCCAGAAGTAGTCGTAAGACAATATATAGATGCCAAGGACAACCATCGTTGGAACGAAGTAGTCTCATTGCTCGACCCCGAGTTCACCAGCACCGATCCCGCAATCCCTGAGCCTGTCAAGGGCATCGAGGCTGTCTCTCAATTCTTCCCAATGCTAGAGCACGTCTACATGCAGACTGAGATCCTCATGATGGCATCTAAGGGTGAGGATGTGGCTGCGGAACTCGCTGTTACTTGCACATTCGACAAACCAAGTGACTCTGCAGCAACCCTGCCTACTAGCCCGTCAATCGTTGTTAAAATGGCTAAATTCTATAAAGTCAATTCCAACGGACTCCTGATGGATGAGCGCGAATACTCTAACCCAGCCGCCAAATCTGCGTTACTTGGGTCCGAGGCTGCTGCTCAATTCCAGGCTCTCGGGGAGGAAGCGGCGACGCGTCACGCGGGCTGCGCTGAGTCCTGAACGCTGGTCCGGCCAGCAGGATCCAATGATGCGCCAGGAACTCGACGTGCGGATCAGTCACTTGGGTTCACCCCTGGGGCTGCACTTTCTACCCCAACTGCGTACCCGCGGCCGCCGCTGCAACCACATCACGTTTGTGCAGGTGCACACCGCTGGCCTAGCCTGGGCACCGTTCAACGCAGGCTGCGATGAGCCCAGGGCGTTTTCGTCCCGGGTGCTCGGACACGACACGATGTGGTTCAACCAGACATAAGGAGTACCTGGTGACTCAGGCGGCGACTCGGCCAACCCCCGGCACCGACAGCACCGACATCCTGACCGTGGCCCGTCGGCAGGTGCTCGAGCGGGGTGCAGGACTGAGCCAGGAGCAGGTGCTGCAGGTACTGCAACTGCCCGACGACCGGCTCGAGCAACTCTTGGCCTTGGCCCACGAGGTGCGGATGGCCTGGTGTGGGCCTGAGGTCGAGGTCGAAGGCATCATCAGCCTCAAAACCGGTGGCTGCCCCGAGGATTGTCATTTCTGTTCTCAGTCGGGGCTGTTCGCCTCGCCGGTGCGCAGCGCGTGGCTCGACATTCCCAGCTTGGTGGAGGCGGCCAAGCAGACCACGAAGACCGGTGCCACCGAGTTCTGCATCGTGGCCGCCGTACGCGGACCCGACGAGCGGTTGATGGCCCAGGTGGCCGCCGGCATCGAGGCGATCCGCGACGCCGTCGACATCCAGATCGCCTGCTCACTGGGGATGCTGACCGCCGAGCAGGTGGACCGCCTGTCGGCGATGGGCGTGCATCGCTACAACCACAACCTGGAGACCGCCCGCTCGTTCTTCCCCAACGTCGTGACGACCCACACCTGGGAAGAACGCTGGCAGACGCTGTCGATGGTGCGCGAGGCCGGCATGGAGGTGTGCTGCGGCGGCATTCTCGGCATGGGCGAGACAGTGGAGCAGCGCGCCGAGTTCGCCGCCAACCTGGCCGAGCTGGATCCCGATGAGGTGCCGCTGAACTTCCTCAACCCGCGTCCAGGCACGCCGTTCGGCGACCTCGAGGTGCTGCCGGCGAGCGAAGCGCTCAAGGTGGTGGCCGCATTCCGGCTGGCACTGCCGCGCACCATGCTGCGTTTCGCCGGTGGTCGTGAGATCACGCTCGGCGATCTGGGCGCCAAACGAGGCATTCTGGGCGGTATCAACGCCGTGATCGTCGGCAACTATCTGACGACGCTGGGCCGCCCGGCCGAGGCCGATCTCGCGCTGCTCGATGACCTGCAGATGCCGATCAAAGCTCTCAACGCGAGCCTGTAGAACGCAATTGATGGTCCGTGACGATCTGCCCGCGCCGGTCGGCGCCGGCGTCTACAACGTCTACACCGGGGAGACGGCCGGCAGCACCGTGCCGACGGCGGCCCGGCTCGGCCTCGAGCCGCCGCGGTTCTGCGCGGAGTGTGGCCGCCGGATGGTGGTCCAGGTCCGACCCGACGGCTGGTGGGCCAGGTGCTCGCGGCACGGCAAGGTGGACTCGACCGACCTGGACACGCGCCGATGACCGAGCCGCGGCCCTCCGACGCCCCACGGACTTCGCGGCGGCGGGCCGTCTGCGCGATGGCGGTGGGGCTGTTGATCGCGGGGGCGGCCATCGGTGGGCTGTGGGCCTGGATTGCCCCGCCGATCCACGGCGTGGTGGCGTTGACGCACGACGGTGACAGGTTGCACGACTACCTGGGCGATGAACCCGAGCATTTCTTCGTCGCGCCGTTCCTGATGCTCGGCCTGTTGAACGTCGTCGCCGCCGTGGCGGCCGTGCAGGCCTGGCAGTGGCGGGCACACCGCGGGCCGGGAATGGTGACCGGGCTTTGCGCCGGCGCGGTGATCGCCGCGGGGGCCGCTGTCGGTGTGGGCGCGCTGCTGGTGCACCTGCGTTATGGCGCAGTGGATTACGCTGCGATACCGGTGAGCCACGACCACCCGGTCTACTACTTCATCCAGGCGCCGCCGGTGTTCTTCGGTCGCACTCCGTGGCAGATCGCCTGCACGCTGCTACTACCGGCGAGCACCGCCGCGCTGGTCTACGCGGTACCGGTCGCGGCAACCGCGCGCGATGACCTGGGCGGCTATCCGGCCGTCGACCCCTCTTACCCGCAACCAGCGCGGGCGTCGACGTCCGCACCGTTATAGCGGGCGGCGGTGCACCGCCTTTCCGGTGATCACCTTGGCCGCAATCACGGCCAGCCGCGTCATGCCGATATATGTCATCGGGTTGAACATGGTCGGCCATTTCGTCCTGACCAGATGATCGGTCAGCGGTCGGCCGGCAAACCGGTCCTGCAGCCAGCGCAGCGTCATCGGCGCAGACAGCGGATGCAGCAACAGGTGCTCATTGAACGCATCGCGGTGATAGGTGACGTCGGCTCCACCCGCCGAGTAGGTGTGGGCCAACTGATCGATGTCCTCGACATCGATCAGGTAGTCGTGGACGGCCTGCACGATCAACACCGGCGGTGTCGGTACCGTGGCACCCAGCCTGATGCTGTCGAAGACGTGTTGGACCTCTGGCGTCATGAGGATTTCCTCCAGCGGCCGGTCGAGGTAGACGCCGACGTCCTTCTTCGCCATCCGCAACACCGCGCCCACCGTGGTCATCCGCTCTAACCGCTGTAGCAGGGCGCGCCCCTCCTCGTTGGCGTGCTCTTGGATCACCCGGTCCAAGTCGGGGTAGATGTGGGCCAGCGCCGCGATCACCATCGCGGGCAAACCCGACAAGAAGGTGCCGTTGAGCCGACGGAAGGTGTGGCCGAGGTCGCCGACCGGTGATCCGAGTACGGCGCCGACGATGTCGAGCTCGGGTGCGTAGTCGGCGCAGAGTTCAGCGGCCCAAGCGGTTGCCAGTCCGCCGCCGGAGTAGCCCCATAGCCCGACCGGCGCCGACGGCGACAGTCCGAGGCCCGCGGCGCCCAGCGCCGCCCGGATTCCGTCGAGAATGCGATAGCCGGGTTCGTGCGGCGCGCCCCACATCCCGTCGCGGCCTTCGTGGTCGGGTATCGACACCGCCCAGCCTTCGGCGAGGGCGGCGGTGATCAGCAGCAACTCCAGCTGCGCCAGCGCGCCGACCGCCCACGCGTTTCGCCGCAACGCATAGGACGGAAAGCAGCGGGATGACACGGCGTCGATGGCGCATTGATACGACAACACCGGGCAGGGCCGTTCGGGAGTGATGTCCCCGGGGACGATCACCGTGGTCACCGTCGCTTCCGGGTTTCCGTTCATGCCCGTCGTCCGGTACAGCAGCTGGGTGGCCATGGCCCGCTGCGGTATCAGACCCAGAAATGCCAGCCCGACGTCGCGTGAGCGCAGCACGGTGCCAGGCATGGCGTGCTGATAGCCAGCTGGCGGCTGGTAGAACGGGTCATTCGATGGCAGTAGCGGGCGCGCCTTGGGCTGCAGCTCTTCATGGGGTGCGCGACCGATCCATTCCGCGCCGGTGGTGCTCGCAAGGCTGCCAATGTCCATCCGGGCATTGTTACTTAAGAGGGCATTAAGAATCCAGTCGGCCCGCCGGGAGGCCGTAGAGCAGCGAACTCGTCGGTGACCCGCAGCTGCGAGTCGGTGAAGCGGTACAGCGCCGCCGGGCGGCCGCCGCTGCGCCCGGATTGCGCGACGGTGCCGGTCGCGGTGATCACGCCGCGACGGGCCAGCACGCGCTGCAGGTTCGTCGTATCGACCTGGTACCCCAGCGCGGCGCTGTAGATATCACGCAGTGTCGAGAGTGCGAATTCGGTTGGGGCCAGGGCAAACCCGATGTTTGTGTAGGACATCTTGGCCACCAGTCGGGTACGGGCGTGGGCGACCATCGGGCCGTGGTCGAACGCCATTGTCGGCAGTGTGGTGACCGGATGCCAGCGGGTGTCGGGCGGCAGTTCCGGCGTGGCGGGGGAGGGCACCAGACCCAGAAAGGTCGACGCGATCGTGCGGGTGCCGGGCACCCGCTCGGGATCGGAGAACACCGCGAGCTGCTCCAAGTGAGCGACTTCCCGCAGGTCAACCTTCTCGGCCAGTTGACGCCGCACCGACGTTGTCATGTCCTCGTCGTGGCGCAGCCGCCCACCCGGCAACGACCACGCACCTCGCTGCGGGTCGCGGGCACGCTGCCACAGCAGGACGCTGAGCTGCGGCTTCTGGGTCTTCGGCCCGCACCCAAGGCCGCGAACCTGGAATACGACGGCGAGCACTTCGTGGGGAGTGCTACCATGTGGCATGTTTTCGATTATAAGTCGAAAACCGGGTTTGGGGGGCGAAAGGAACGGCGATGACGGTCCTGAATCGCACAGATCCAATGGCAAATGAGTTGGTAAAAGACCTGGCCGCCGCAATCACCAGCTCTCCCAGCGGTTACGCCGGCGTCGAGGGCGATGAGCGGTGGGCGGCCGAGATTCGGCGGCTGGCCGAGCTGCGCAATGCCACGATTCTGGCGCATAACTACCAACTACCAGCCATCCAGGATGTCGCCGATCACGTCGGTGACTCGCTGGCGCTGTCCCGGATCGCCGCCGAGGCGCCCGAGGAAACCATCGTGTTCTGCGGCGTGCACTTCATGGCCGAGACGGCGAAAATCCTCAGCCCGGAGAAGACCGTGCTGATCCCCGACCAGCGGGCGGGCTGCTCGCTGGCCGACTCGATCACCCCTGAGGAACTGCAGGCCTGGAAGAACGAACACCCCGGCGCCGTCGTGGTCTCCTACGTCAACACGACCGCGGCGGTCAAGGCGCTGACCGACATCTGCTGCACGTCGTCGAACGCCGTCGACGTGGTCGCCGCCATCGACGCGGACCGCGAGGTGCTGTTCTGCCCCGACCAGTTCCTCGGGGCGCATGTGCGCCGGGAGACGGGTAGAGCGAACCTGCACGTGTGGGCCGGCGAATGCCACGTGCACGCCGGGATCAACGGCGAGGAGCTTACCGATCAGGCTCGCCGGCACCCGGACGCCGAGTTGTTCGTCCACCCAGAGTGCGGCTGTGCGACGTCGGCGCTGTATCTGGCCGGCGAGGGCGCCTTCCCGGCGGAGCGGGTGAAGATCTTGTCGACCGGCGGCATGCTGAACGCCGCGCGGGCCACCCACGCCCGCCAGGTGCTGGTCGCGACCGAGGTCGGGATGCTGTATCAGCTGCGGAACGCCGCGCCCGGCGTCGACTTCCGCGCGGTCAATGACCGCGCGTCATGCAAGTACATGAAGATGATCACCCCCGCGGCGCTGTTGCGTTGCCTGCTCGAGGGCGCCGACGAAGTCCACGTCGATGCCCGAACCGCGGGGCTGGCGCGGCGCAGCGTGCAGCGGATGATCGCCATCGGCCAGCCCGGCGGCGGCGAATGAGCATTCGCCCGGCCTGGCAGCAACAGGCCGACGTCGTGGTCATCGGCACCGGGGTGGCGGGCCTGGCCGCCGCGCTGGCCGCGGACCGCGCCGGGCGCAGGGTCGTCGTGCTCAGCAAGGCGCGCCGCAGGTTTGGTGTGACGGCCACCCACTACGCCCAGGGCGGGATCGCGGTGGTGCTGCCGGAGACCGACGACTCGGTCGACGCACACGTCGCCGACACGCTGGCTGCCGGCGCCGGCCTCTGCGATGCCGATGCTGTGACGTCGATAGTCGCTGATGGTTACCGAGCGGTGGCCGAATTGGTCAGCGAGGGAGCACGATTCGACCAGGCCACGGCCGGCGGATGGGCGCTGAGCCGCGAAGGCGGGCATTCGCGGCGGCGCATCGTGCACGCCGGCGGTGATGCTACCGGCGCCGAGGTCCAGCGCGCGCTCGACCATGCGGCGACCGCGCTGGACATCCGCACCGACCACGCTGCCCTGCGCTTGCTGCATGACGGTGATGCGGTGACGGGGGTGCTGGTCGCCAATCCCGATGGTGTCGGCATCGTCCACGCGGCGTCGGTGATATTGGCCACCGGCGGGCTGGGACACCTCTACCGCGCGACCACCAATCCCGACGGCTCGACCGGTGATGGGATCGCTCTGGCGCTGTGGGCCGGTGTCGCGGTGAGCGACATCGAGTTTATCCAGTTCCACCCCACCATGCTGTTCAACGGCCACCGCGGCGGCCGCCGGCCGCTGGTCACCGAAGCGATCCGCGGTGAGGGTGCGATCTTGGTTGACAGTCAAGGCAATTCGGTCACTGCGGGCGTACATCCAATGGGCGATCTGGCGCCGCGCGACGTGGTGGCGGCCGCTGTCGACGCCCGGCTGCGCGCGACCGGCGACCCATGTGTTTACCTCGACGCCCGCAGCATCGTGGATTTCGAGGACCGCTTCCCGACCGTCAACGCCGCGTGCCGAACAGTCGGCGTCGACCCGGTTCGCCAGCCCATCCCGGTGGTTCCGGGTGCGCACTACAGCTGTGGCGGCGTCTCCACCGATGTGCACGGACAAACCGAGTTGCCCGGGCTGTTCGCCGCGGGTGAGGTCGCTCGAACCGGAATGCACGGTGCCAACCGGCTGGCGTCCAACAGCCTGCTGGAGGGGCTGGTCGTCGGGGGCCGGGCGGGCCGGGCCGCGGCGGCGCACGCGGTGCTGGTCGGACCTCCGCGTGCGACGGCGCCGGATTCGATCGGCCGTACCACGCTGCCCCGCGGCGATCTGCAACCGGCGATGACCCGCGATGCCTCGGTGGTCCGCGACGGCGATGGTCTGCGCAGGCTGACCGGCACGCTGTCGGCGGCGCCGGTCCGGGCCATGTTCACTCATGTCGACGTCGAAGACGCGGCACTGACCGTGACTGCTCGCGCGATCGCGGCCGCAGCGCTGGCCCGTGACGAGAGCCGGGGCTGTCACCACCGTGCCGAATACCCCGACGCCGCCGTCGCCCCGGCGCGCAGCATCGTCGTCCGGCTGGCCGATGACGACAGCGCGCGCGTCGAGGAGCCGGTGGCGGTGTGCTGATGGCCGCGCCGGCGACGATGCAGAGCGAAGCGATGAGGAGGAGCGGCGCCATTGGTGTTGTCGGAATGTGAGCTCGCCGAGGCTCGCGCCACGATCAGCCGCGCCCTCGACGAGGACCTGCGCTACGGGCCGGACGTCACGACGCTCGCGACGGTGCCCGACGGCGCCACCACCACCGCGTCGCTGATCACCCGTGAGCCGGGTGTGATCGCCGGTGTGGACGTCGCACTGCTGGTGCTCGACGAGGTGCTCGGCGCCCGCAGCTACCGGGTGCTCGACCGCGTCGAGGACGGCGCGCGGCTGCAGCCGGGGGCATCGGCGTTGACGGTGCAGGCCCAGATGCTCGGCTTGTTGACCGCCGAGCGGACCCTGCTCAACCTGGCCTGCCACCTGTCCGGGATTGCCACCGCAACGGCCGCGTGGGTTGACGCCGTGCACGGCACCAACGCGAAGATCCGCGACACCCGCAAGACACTGCCGGGCCTGCGGGCGCTGCAGAAGTACGCGGTCCGGGTCGGCGGTGGCGTCAACCATCGACTCGGCTTGGGCGATGCGGCGCTGATCAAGGACAACCACGTCGCGGCGGCGGGATCGGTGGTCGCGGCGCTACGCGCGGTGCGCGCCGCCGCACCCGATCTGCCGTGCGAGGTCGAGGTCGACTCGCTCGATCAGCTCGACGAGGTATTGGACGAAGCGGCCGAATTGGTGCTGCTCGACAACTTTGCGGTCTGGCAGACTCAGATCGCGGTGCAGCGCCGCGATGCCCGCGCACCGGCAACCAAACTGGAGTCGTCCGGCGGGCTTTCGTTGGACACCGCCGCAGACTACGCGGGTACGGGCGTGGACTACCTGGCCGTCGGCGCGCTCACCCACTCGGTGCGGGCGCTCGACATCGGCCTGGACATCTGACGGCCCTCAGGGCCTGACACAGTCCAGCAGAATGAAACTCGGATACTTCAGGAAATCGTCCCAGTAGGCGGGATCGTCATCGGGGGCGTGTGACACCTCGGGCATGTGCACCGCAAAGTCCCGGAAGCCCGCCTGGGTGAGAGCGGACTCGTAGGCCGCGACCGGCATGTAATAGTTCTCGATCTCCAGCGTCGAATCCTCCAGCAGCAGAATCACTTTGGTCGGCGCACCCTCGACGGCGTGATCGGCGAGTGACAATTCGAAGCCGTACTTGCGGTAGTCCGGCAGCGGGTCGAAGCCGTACACCGCGGGGTTGTTGACCACGGTCACAAAGCGCCCGCCCGAACGGAGCCGGCTGGCCAGCCCCCGGCACATCTGCAGGAGTTCGGCTCGGGTTTGCGCGTACACCAGCAGCCAGGCAGCGACCACCAGGTCGAAATCCGCATGCTCGGCCATGGCCCCGGCGTCCTCGACGCGGTAGTCGATACCGAGCGGCTGACGCGCCTCCTGCACACGGGCCGAGTCGATCATCCGCTCGGAGATGTCGATCCCGGCCACCTCTGCGGCACCGGCTTTGCGCAGCATTCGCGTGAAATTCCCTTCACCGCAAGCGACGTCGAGCACCCTTTTCCCCTCGACATCGCCGATCAGCTTCATGAATGAATACGCTTCGGCATGCGAACGCCAGGACTGAGCCCTGTATTGCTGGTACTGCTCTGCGATCCGATTTTCGTCGTAATCGGTGACCATGACGACTCAGACTAACGCCGGGGATCACCACCGTGGCGGCGCGGCTCCCCGACCGAAGCCCCACGTCGACTGACCCAGTCTGGGCTTCCGCGGTTCGTTGGGCGGCCGTTGAAAGTCGGCCTGCAGCAAGGGTTCCGCATCGGCGCCCTCGGTGAGCGCCGAACAGGGCGTGGTGAATTCGCAGTCGCGGCAATGCGCGGCGAACGTCGGGTAGATGGTTGGCCAACTGGTCATGTCGACCGCCTCGGCAGCGATCAGCGATCCCACCGAGGCGATCTCGTGGCGGCTCCGACGGATACGAGTACGACGCAGCACACCCGCGGTGCGTTGCTCGGTCCGCCCCGTCGCGACGCGGCGCGCTGCCTGCGCCGAGACCCGCTGGTGCTGCGGGAGTAAACGACCACCACCGCTGGCCTCGCTTTGGGCCACCGCTTTCGGCAAGCGCTTCATCGCGGACCCGGCCGGCGGGAACTTGAGCGGGCCGGCGACGCGCACCTCGTTGTGGATGGTTCCGGCGATCTGCACGCCGATGTAGTCGTGCTCGAACGCCCAACAGGACGCCACCGCCTCCTCGTCGCGGACCAACGTGTCGATGTCCTGCCACTCATCGACGATCCGATGGCAGACCACCCAATACTCGTCGGCGGCGTCCACGGCTACCAAATCGATTCGGCACGGGTAGATCACCGGCGATCCGTCGTGCACCACCAATCCGCGCTCGGGGTCGTCGGAATCCGGGACCAGGGCATCGACATCGAGGTTGATCTTGACCGGCGCGAAGTCGTCGACAGCGTTTGCCCAGGCGTCATAACAGTCCAGCAGCGCCGCTGCCTTGTCGAGCATGCCGGTCGCGTCGGCATCGGCCAAGGACCGTTCGAGCGCTTTGTGCACCAAGGGCTGGGTCACCTCGTGTTGCCAGTCCCAGGTGCCGGGGTAGTAGTACACGGCCAACGCATCCTTGAGCGCAGCGGGCAGCGCAGCCTCGACGAACCCCGTCGATCTCAGGTTGCGGCGGTGCGGCGACGCGAAATCCCACTGCCGCCGGCAGCGCTTGAACCGTGTGCGCTCCTCGGCGGTGATCCGATAGTCGACCATGCGTCCGGCCGTCTCAGTGATGGTGTGCGTGATGCTGCGGCCAGGGCTCGTCGACCGGCCACCGACACCGGTCTGCGGTATCGGCCATCGACTCGAGTTCAGCGAGCAGATCGTCGAAGAACGTGCGCAGCTGTCCCGGTTCGTCGAGTGGCCAGGCGGCCGAAAACGACATCCACACGTCGGGGGCGGTTGCCGGAGAGGGCATTTGCCCGGCCGTCACTATTCGCCAGTCATAGGCATCGCCGGAGCGCTGTAGGTACACGAGGTCATCGCGACCGGGGCTTGCCGCCACGATCGAGGCGAACAGTTCATCCCTAGTCATT
>Ga0187781_10001608_pt1 | contig 17157 bp, 10 predicted proteins | sample 0715_SJ02_MP02_2_FD_132447 | JGI IMG/M metagenome (GOLD analysis project Ga0187781, IMG submission 132447) | Tropical peat soil microbial communities from peatlands in Department of Meta, Colombia - 0715_SJ02_MP02_20_MG | ecosystem: Environmental > Terrestrial > Soil > Wetlands > Peat | place... | reverse complement strand
CAACTGAATTGCAACTCTGCCACCCGTCAGACGCGGAAAGTGGGGCAGAGCGGGTAGCATGTCGCGCGCTGCCTAAGAAACCAAGGAATCAGAGGATCTCAAGGTGCATTCGATATCGTCCCCCAAGCTCTCAGGTAGTCCAATTATTCCCTCTCTTAGCTCTGGCAGGTGGCTGGTTTTTGTTTTGGCCTTCCTGATCAGCGTAGCGGCTTCTTCCACCTTGCGGGCGGGAGGCGGCGGGCGCATCTCTGGCACGATTCAGGACCCAAGCGGCCTGGTGATCGCCGGGGCGAGCGTCACAGCCATTAATGAAGAGACAGCTTCAACGCGAACAACGATTTCGGATGATCGTGGCGCGTACGCATTTGCGGACTTGCCGGTCGGCCATTACACGATTTCCATTGAAGACGCAGGATTCAAGCCGTATCGCCGGACCGGAATCGTCCTGGACGTCAACAGCTCGGTCCTGGTCGACGCCAAATTGACGGTCGGCAATGAAAGGCAGGAGGTCTCCGTCGAGGAAAATGCCGTTCAAGTAGACACTTCTGATACTCAACTGGGGGACGTGATCACCGGAATGAAAATGACCGCGGTGCCTCTGAACGGGCGCAGCTATACGGACCTTCTATCCCTTCAGCCGGGCGTGGCGCCCTTCACTTCCCTCACCTCCGACACGCAGCAGGATGTTGGTGTCAGCGCTTTGATGCCTTCGGGTGGATTGAACCCGGGAACCATTTCCATCAATGGCCAACGGGAATTTGCAAATGCTTTCATTGTGAACGGGAGTGACACGGAGGAGGATGTCAACTCCGGGACTGCCATTATTCCGAACCTCGACTCCATTGCCGAATTTCGGATTATCGCTGGAAGCGAAAACGCCGAATCCGGTGAATACAGCGGCGGCCAGATCAACGTCGTGACAAAATCCGGGACCAACGAATTTCACGGCAACGCCTTCGAATTCCTGAGAAATACGGATTTGGATGCAAAGAACTTTTTTTCTCCGGCGCGCGGAGTCTTCCAACAGAACCAGTTTGGCGGAACCTTTGGGGGCCCCATTGTCCGGACGAAGTTGTTTTTCTTCGTGGACTATCAGGGAACGCGCACGAAGCAAGGGATCGACACCGGCCTGATTGCGGTGCCGTCGGCCGAGGACAGGGCGGGCAATCTCTCGGATATGGCGGGGGCATTGAGCGGAGCTGTCAACGGGCAATATTGGGCAGGCCTGCTGTCAGAAAAGCTAGGGTACACGGTCACTCCCGGCGAAGCCTATTACACAGCGGGCTGCACGAGTTCCGCTCAGTGCGTTTTTCCAAATGCGACGATTCTGCCGAGCGCGTGGTCGGGGCCCGCCATGAATTTGTTGAAGTACATTCCCCAGCCCAATGCCGGAACGAATACGTTCTCTACCGCCGCCGAAAACGAGATTTTGGGAGACGACAAAGGCGCTTCGCGGATCGATTACGAGAACCGTTGGGGACTGGTCTCACTCTATTATTTTCTGGACCAATACTCCCTGGACAATCCCTATCCTGTGGCGCAAAGCGGGGCCAGCGTGCCCGGCTTTAACGCCTTGAATACGGGGAGAGCGCAGTTGTTCAGTGTGGGTGACACGAAGACCCTGGGATCGGCCATGGTCAATGAAGTGCACTTCAGCTTCCTGCGGGCCAAAAACGATCTAGGGCAGCCCGAGGGCGGGAAGGGCATAAGCCTCGCGTCACAGGGATTTGTAACTGGGCCGGGGACGCCGGGGATCGTGCCGCTGAATCCCAAGGGAGAAGGCGTCGAAAACGTCGTGTTCAACGCATTCTCCATCGGCACAAACGCGAACGAATTGAAACAAGCGAACAACACGTACCAGGCGCTCGACAACTTCTCCAAAATCCTGCATGACCATACGCTGAGATTTGGAGGAGAATTCCACTACGATCAAATCAACACGAACCCCATTGCGCAATTCAACGGCAATTTTCTTTTCACCGGAAGCGAGACGGGATCGGACTTCGCGGATTTTCTGCTCGGGATTCCGAGTCAATACAATCAGAGCCAGTTGAACCCGTTTTATGGAAGGAACAAATACGCAGGACTTTTCGCGCAGGATAGTTGGCGGATGCGCTCGAATTTGACGCTGAACTACGGCCTCCGCTGGGACCGCATCGAGCCCTGGTACGAGAAATACAATGGAATTTCCACCTTCATTCCGGGACAACAGTCTGTGGTCTTCCCGGGCGCTCCGGAAGGCATTCTGTTTCCCGGCGATCCCGGCGTGTCGCGTACACTTTCGCCTCCGGGAAATCGTGATTTTTCGCCGCGAGTCGGGATTGCCTGGTCGCCGGCCGCAAGCTCGGAGGGAATCCTAGGCAAGACTCTTGGCGGTCCCGGCAAGACTAGCATTCGGGCCAGTTTCGGGACGTATTACACAGCGATAGAAGCGCTGACCGTCGGCATCCTGGCAGGAAATCCGCCGTTCGGGTTCACGTATTCGAGCCCCGCCCCTCCCTTGTTTGCCACACCGTTCATCACCGCGTCCAACGGCCAGAACGTAGGCCAGCCGTTTCCGGTGGTGTTGGCGAATCAGTATGCGTCGAGCACAAATCCGGACACGAATATCAATTGGTCGCAGTTCCTGCCCATTTCCGGCGTACCGGGCTACGCGACGACCAATCGCATTCCTTATGCTGAGGAATACACGTTGACGCTCGAGCGGCAACTCGGCTCGAGCACAATTGTGAGTGCCGGCTATGTCGGCACAGAGGCCCACCGGCTGCTCGTTCTGCAGGAGGCTAATCCTGGAGATCCAGCATTGTGCCTGAGCCTGAGCCAGCCAAGCCAGGTTGCTCCAGATTCTGCCACATGCGGACCTTTCGGCGAAAACAACGTGTACACGTCCGCTTCCGGGCAGGTCTTCAACGGCACGCGCGGACCGCTCGGCCCGAACTTTGGAAGCGACACGTACCAATCCACCATCGGTAATTCCAGCTACAACGCTATGCAACTGAGCTTGCGCCACAACAGCAGGACGCTGGAGGTTTTTGCCGCTTACACGTTCAGCAAATCGCTGGACAATGCGTCGAATCTCGGCGAGGAGGTGAATCCCGTCAATCCATCGCTGAGCCGGGCGCTCTCCGCTTTTGATATCACGCACAACTTCGTGGTCAGCTATGACTGCCAGCTTCCCGTCACGAGGATTTTGCCGTCCAACCGTTGGACGAAGGGCTGGTCGCTTTCAGGAATTACTAGGTTCAGCACCGGATTTCCGGTGACGCTGTACAGCCTCGCCGATAATTCCCTACTGGGAGCGGAGCCGAACGGCATCAACAATTTCGGCATCGATCTGCCCGATTTCACGCCGGGCCCGCTAAATCTCAGCAATAACCCGCGGAAGAACGACCGACTGTATTTCAACACGGCGCTGTTCAGCATGAATGCGCTCGGCACACCCGGAAACGCGAACCGGCGGTTTTTCCATGGCCCAGGGATCGACAACTACGACATGGCGCTTGCGAAAAGCATTCCTCTCACGGAATCAAAGGCGCTGCTGTTCCGGATCGAGACCTTTAACACGTTCAATCACGCGCAATTCTACGGTCCGGCGGCGGTCGACGGGAACATCAGCGACCTTGGGACGACCTTTGGCCATGTGGTCAGTTCCGCACCCGGCCGCGTGGTGCAAATCTCGGCGAAGTTTAGCTTTTAGAGCGAAGGGTAGAAGAAAAGATGGCCAGTCACCAGGACTGGCCATCTTGCGGCTGCATTCTGAAGACGCCTGCCTTACTGCTTGCTCTTGTTAACGGGTGTGGCCTTTTGCAGTGTTTCCAGCAATTCCTTGGCGCTATCCGGCACGGGAACAGCCTTTTTGAAGACAATGTCCGAAGCGCTGACTTTCTTGCCGTAGAGATTCTCGTTTGCTCCGTTATCGGGCCGAAGAGTGGAACCCTCGAGAGAAACACCCGCAAACAGCCCGCGTGACCGGGAATAAGAGAGGATTTCCGCGCGCAGAGTCACGTCGGTCTCCGCAGAGGCGGCGCGGCCAACTGGCCCGGCAGCTGCGGAAGCATCCGCGCCGAGCTTGACCTTGCTTTTGAGAATATTTTCCGCCGAGCGTGGCGACATTAGAAGCAAAATGAAATCTGTGGCATTTCCACCCAGTTGCAAGCCGGCGCTGCCGCCTTCGAGGGCCATCATGGACGGGGCGCCCCATGGCCCGTGGAATTTGCTGCCCCCGCGGCAGGTCATTACGCCGCGGCCGTAACTGCCCCCAAATCCGATCGCCAATTTCAGAACAGAGGGAAGAATGACGACACAGTCCGCTTTGTCCAACACACTCTGCGGAATGCCGTCCGGAGCCCTCAGAATTTCCTGCATGACTTTTCCAGAGTTTTCGACACGATCTGCTTCTTTGTCTTGAGCAAATAGGGGGAAAGCCACGGCAAGGGCAAAGCTAATACCAAGCAATGTTTTTTTCATGATTGATCCTCAGATTTTTCCAGGCACTCATAAGCGGACTTTGCCGGAAGATTTGCGATACCCAGGGCGGTATTCGTTTGGGTAAAGGGATGATATCCCTTCAGTCAGGAATGTTCCAGTCTCAAGCTCTACGTGCAGGTCAGCCTTCGAACAGGCAGGAGATCTCCCGGGGATTCACGGCATCTTTTGCAAATCCGAATGTGCCCTGTTCGCGCATCTCTCGGGCTGCACGCAGAAACGCGCCCAGAGCAGTTCGCATCAGCGCGCTTCCCACGCTGACGCGCTTCACTCCGATGGCAGAAAGTTCGTGGAGCGTGAGTTGGACGCCTTGCAGGCCCATGAGCACATTGACGGGCTTGTCTAGGGAGCTGACCACCACGGCGATTTCCTCTTTCGCTTGCAGACCAGGAGCGTAGAGAACATCGGCGCCAGCCTCCTGATAGGCTTGCAACCGCGCAATTGTATCTTTCAGGTCAGGCCTGCCATGCAAATAGTTCTCGGCACGTCCTGTAAGAAGGAAGGCAAAGGGAAGGCTGTGCGCTGCTTCCGCTGCGGCGCGCACTCTCTCGGCCGCAAATTCCCTTTCGTAAATTGGATCTCCGTGCCGGCTGGTTGCGTCTTCGATCGATCCACCGACGACACCGGCAGCCGCCGCAAGGCGGATCGTCTCCGCTGCGATCTCCGGCCTGTCGCCGTACCCATTTTCGAGATCGGCGCTCACCGGCAAGTCCGTTGCCGCAGCGATCGCCGCAACATGTTCGATCATGCGATCGCGGCCGATGGTGGTGTCTCGGTGGCCGGCAGAAAAGGCATATCCCATGCTGGTGGTGGCCAGCGCCTCAAAACCCAGGTGCGCCAGCAAGCGCGCCGTGCCAATGTCCCACGGGTTCGGGATGATAAATGCTCCCTTGCGGGCGTGCAGAGCACGAAAGAGCTCTCCTTTTTCCATCTGTGTCTTCATGAAAGGCTAGTCTCCTCCCGACAGCTTAGATGGAATCTCGAACGTCCCATCTACAACCTCCACGAAGTTTCTTTCCTCGTGAAGGATGAGGCGTTTATTCTGCACCATGGCAAAGTTATCCCGGCCTCCCTGGTCGGACCGTAAGCGGGCCCGGTAAGCCTCGTAGGCCGCAAGGCTTTCGAAAGCGATTAGGCCCCAGGCCACGTCATTCGTGCCTTCATAGGGCAGAAAATATCCTACAAGGTGCCCTCCGCACCGTGGAATGATGCGGCCCCAATTTTCGGCGTACTGTTTGAAGACCTCCCGTTGGAAGGGGTCAATCTGGTAGCGGATTATGCATACAATCGTCATTGCTGTTCTCCTGGAGTCCCGCGCGGTTGTCCCGTCACCAAAGCACAAGGCTGCACACAAAGCGGCGACGCTGGCCAGGACATCCCGGCGGCCGATGAGCGCAGTTGCTGGCTGCTTTGACTGCATGTCCGCAGATTGCCCATTGCGCAGCAACTACACTTCGTTTATCATCAAACTATGGATGTTGAGACCTACACAGACGTGGCCGCCTCTGCAGTCGCCGCTGCCATCGGCGAACCGGCTCGCGCTCGGATGCTCTATTGCCTGATGGACGGGCATGCGAGAACCAGCACAGAACTGGCTGTCGTTGCCGGGGTCACTCCATCGACCGCGAGTGTTCACTTGCACCGATTGCAGGATGCTAACCTCGTCAAAGTTACTGTCCAGGGTAAACACCGCTTCTACAGCCTGGAAGGTCAGGATGTGGCCAGCACGCTGGAAGGGCTGAGCGTGATTGCGGGCGCTCCACGAAATAAATTCGTGGCGACCACGCCAAGCCGACTGCGCACGGCGCGTACCTGCTACGACCACTTGGCCGGCACGGTTGGCGTGGCGCTGCACGATCGCTTCACGATGATGGGTTGGCTTTGCTCTTCAAAGACGCAGAAAGACAGCGAGCGAGCATATGACCTCACTCATACCGGGGAGCGAGCTTTTGAGGCGCTGGGTATCGACATCGCGGCATGGCGCGCTTTGCGCCGCCGTTTTGCCTACCCTTGCCTCGATTGGAGCGAGCGGAGGCCACATGTCGGAGGAGCGCTTGGCGCTGCGGTGCTGAAAATCGCGTTGAAGCGGAAATGGGTGCTTCAGGAGCTCGACAGCAGGGCCTTGCAAGTCACCGGCCTCGGGAAACGCGAACTGCTATGCCGGTTCGGCATTCAAATTTGAACGATCAGCGGGCCGTTCACAGTCCACAATATCTCTACTGTAAAAAAGTAAGGTTTGCGCTAGAATAACTGGCCGAGTTCACCCAGGAGTCAACCGGTTCTCGGACGGAGCTGCTTTCATGGCCATTGCTACCATCAATCCCGCGACAGGTGAAGTGATTAAGAGATTCGACGCGCTCACGGATGCGCAGGTCGATGAAAAAATCGGGAAGGCCGCGAAAACGTTTCACAGCTATCGCAAAACCTCCTTTGCCGAGCGCGCCCGCTGGATGCTCAGGGCTGCGGAAATTCTGGAAGCTGAAAAAGAGCCCATCGGCCGGCTGATGACGCTCGAGATGGGGAAGACTTTTGGTTCCGCTATCGCCGAAGCGGAAAAGTGTGCGGGTGGCTGCCGCTATTACGCCGAGCATGCCGAGAAATTCGTTGCGGACGAAATCATCCAGACGGCCGCGTCCCAAAGCTTTATCCGCTACCAACCGCTGGGCATTGTGCTGGCCGTGATGCCCTGGAACTTCCCTTTCTGGCAGGTATTCCGTTTCATCGCACCCGGAATGATGACGGGCAACGTCGGTTTGCTGAAGCATGCCTCGAACGTGCCGCAATGCGCCTTGAAGATCGAAGAGATCCTCCTTCGCGCGGGATTTCCGGAAGGTGTGTTTCAAACCCTGCTGATTGGCGCATCGCAGGTCGACCGCATTTTGAACGATCCGCGCGTGGCGGCTGCGACGCTGACGGGCAGTGAACAGGCCGGCATTCAAGTAGGAGTTTCGGCAGCGAAGCGAATTAAGAAGGTGGTGCTGGAGCTTGGCGGGAGCGATCCCTTCATCGTGATGCCGAGCGCCAATCTGGAAGAGGCGGCGGCCACCGCGGTAAAGGCGCGCGTCATCAATAATGGCCAGTCCTGCATTGCCGCAAAGCGATTCATCGTGCACGAGCAGATCGCCGACGCCTTCGAGAAGGAATTTGTCCGCCGGATGCAATCTTTGAAGCTTGGTGATCCCTTTGACGCAAAGACCGACATCGGCCCTCTGGCGACACCGGATGCCGTGAAGGACATCGACGGCGACGTGCAGAAGACGATTCAGGCCGGAGCAAAGCTTCTGACGGGCGGCAAGCCTGTGCCCGGTCCGGGTAATTTCTATGAACCAACGGTTCTCACGTGTATTCCCAAGGATTCGCCGGCATATCGCGAAGAATTCTTCGGTCCGGTCGCCAGCATTTTCCGGGTTAAGGATGTGGATGGCGCGCTGGCGATTGCGAACGACAGCCGCTTCGGCCTGGGTGCGAGCGCCTGGACCAACGACCCTGCCGAGCGCGAGCGTTTCATCAACGATCTGGAAGCAGGAATGGTTTTCATCAATCAGATGGTCGTTTCCGACGCGCGTTTGCCATTTGGCGGAGTGAAAGCCTCCGGACACGGCCGCGAACTTGGTCCTTACGGGATCCGCGAATTCGCAAACGCCAAAACGGTTTGGATTCGCGACGCCAATAAGTAGCAACCGCGCTTCGCATCCCAAAAAAGATTCATTGCACTTCCAGGGTCACAGCACTGAGGGGGCGTTCACCCACTTCCAATTTCTGTGCCTTTGCCAGAAAGGGCTGCAGCACTTCTGGCTCCGACCATTCCATGCCCCAACCATTCTCGAGCGCGAACAGGACATACTTTCCGGGCAAGATCGTGGTCAGGCGAAAGGTGCCGTCGGAATCGCTTTGATCGCGGCGCATGAGCCGTTCCCAATCCTTGTGGTCTTCCGGCATGAGCAGGATCATGGCCCCGGCAAATGGCTTGCCTTGTTTTAAGGCGGCACCATCCAGGGTGGTCGAAATTTGCGCCACGGTGACCGTCAGACTCACCTCCTGACTGCCGTCGGTTTCGATGGTCGCGCCGGAGACCTTAGCACCCTTGGCCTCGATCTCTTTCACGACGGCGTCCTGAGGCTGCAGGAAGGAAAGCTGCAACACTTGGCCGGCGGGGACGTTTGCAAAGACGAAGGTTCCGGGCGGATTGTCTACATTTCCAGAAGCCTCATAGAAGAGGCTGTTGTAGGCGTGACCTTCGGCATCCTTTAATTGCAGCATCGCTTGTTCAATCTTGGGCGCGCCCGGGGCTACGCGTATCACACCACGAATCGCAAGTCCGCCAGTCGTCGGGCTTTCCAATCGCAACTGCGAATCCGCGGAGAGATCGACTTCCTGCTCTGTCTCTTTCTCGTTGCCTCCGCTACCCATTTGAATTCGATAACGTCCCTCGGGAACTCCGGAGATTTCCATGGTCCCGGAACCTGTCCGTACGCCCCTGTAGGTCACATTGCTCCGCCCTTCACCGGGAAGCTCCATCATCAGTGCAAAGTTGGTAGGCGGTTGGGTGTCACTTTGACCCGTCTGCACCTGAAGGTGGGCCGAGGGTTCCGCTACCAACTTAAAATCCGCGCTTTCCGTCTGACCGGCTTGCAGTTTGATCCACTCCATTCCGTGCCAATCTCGCGAGTTACGGTAGTACAGAGTTGCGTAAACCGCGTCCGGCAACGCTTCCTGCGCCTCCCTGGCAGGTGGAGCGAGCGCTCCTTCCTTGGGCTGCTGGGACTGCATGTATCGGCTGTACCAGGGCATCGCGGTCACGCTTAAGGAGTATTCCCCAGTCTGCAGGTGCTCCAGGCGGTATCGCCCTTCATCGTCGGTTTGCGCGGTCTGACCTTGCGTGATGGCGTGGGCACCGTTCTCCATTTGTTGTACCCAGAGCGTGACAGTTGCCTCGCGCACTGCTTCGCCATTCTCGTCTGTGACCTGACCGGTTATGGTCGCGGAAGGACTCAGCGGAAAACGCACATGGAGCGAGTCCTTGCCGGGACCGACGGCAATGCCCGTCCAGTAGTTCTCGTGTTGCAGGAAGGCTTGTTCCACATAACCCTGCCGCGAGGCGCGGATTGTGAACTTGCCTTCGGCCAGGTTCCTTACGCGAAAAGCTCCGTTCGCGTCTGACTGGATGATCTCGAACGGCGGGCTTGTGGGTTGCGCGCTCTCTTGAAAACTCAGCTCCACTTCAGGGACTGGCTGCCCCGTTCCCGCATCGACCACCACGCCCCGAATTTCGTAAGGACCATTTGGCCTTGGCTGCAGTTCGAAGGGGACCTGAGCCAGTGAGGGCAAAGCCACAAGGAGAGCCAGGCCGCAAACGAGACTGCGCAAGCTGCTCATGGCTCTAGACTCTTCAATTCCAGCGAGACGCTTACTTCGGCGGAAGGCTGCACTTCCACCTTCGTGGCCCGGCCTCTCTGAGCCTTGAGCGCCTCGGGATTTTCCGGGTCCAGATCGTCGGCGCCATCGAGGGCGACGGCAAAATAGCTCCCCGGCAGGAGACCCTGGAATTCGAATTTGCCGTCGGAGTTCGCAGCCGTTGAAATCCCTCGGCGTGGCTCACTTTCGGGGATTAGGAAAACCCGGCCCATGGCAGGCTGGCCATCTTTTGTAATTGAGCCTTGTACGCGCCCACAGTCGTCCCGCACAACTAACTCAACGGGTTCCACCGGCCCGGCCGCGGTGACAACCAAATCCTCGGCGACAATATCGGTCCCGCCGGATCTTATGGATGCGACGCACCGATTTGTGGCAGCGTTGATCTTTGCCCGGTACGTGCCGGGATCCAGCGAGATTTCGGACCGGCCGGGAACATACGTTTCGGTAAACAAACCCGCTTCGGGCGCCAGGTCCGTACGCTCGAACGAAACAGAAACTCCCGGATCCTGCGCTACATTTCCGTTGGGTTGCGTGGACTCGAAGCGGTACCGCATGGGAATTGTCTTTTTTCCCGCAAGCACAATCGAAACGCCTTCCCTATTCTCGGTGACTTCGACCCTGGTGATGCCGGTCTTTTCTCCAACGCTGTCCCCCGGTCCCGCTTGAAGGGCACCAAGGAAATAACTTCCCGCGGGTACACCCTCCAGGACAAAGCCGTTCAGTCCAGGCGCGACAACACTGGCCGCGACTGGCTCCACGTCATTCTGGCCCACCATTACGACGACTACCGGTGCACCCGCGCTAATGCCTTGTACCGTGCCAGAGATTCGAAAGAGGGGCTGCATGGTCAATCGCAAATCCGCCTGAACCTGTTTGCCGGGGGTAATCCTCACAGGCGTTGCCAGGCTGGAATCGGTGACGTTGGGATAGAAGTAGGTGGGGTAACCGTGGCTCAGCTTGGACGCCTGGAAAAAGGCAATGGGTCCGTTGGCATTCATTTTCCTGGATGCGCTGACGAGATAGGTGCCTGCGTGCAATTCGGCAAGACGGTATTCCCCATTTTCATTTGTGAGGGTATTCGGTAGGTCCTCCAGCTTGCGCGCAGAGTTCTCGGTTCCGGTGGGAACAAGTTGAACCGTAAGGCCTTCGAGTGGCCTGCCGTTCTCGTTGGTGGCTCTGCCAAAAATCACCGCTTCCGGATACAGCTTCAATTCTATAGGCGCCAGGTTCGGTGCCAAATGCACAACCCTTTCGCCAATGGACTCCGGATAATATTCCTGGGGAGAAAAATAACCCGGCTTGCGAACGCTGATGGTTGCATCCCCTGCCGCTAGTCCTTCGAACTGAAAACTGCCATCCGCGCCGGTGAGCATGGCGCGTGGTTTTTCGCCGAGCAATTGCACGAGCGCCGACCGAATGGGAGTTTTGTCCACAGAACTGACGACGGTACCGCGAAGCACAACGTCGTCCTCAGCAACACTGGCAGGGGAAAAGGACTGACTTCTTGCGGAAGCATTCATTGAAAGAAACAGCGCCAAGGCCAGGGACGACCGCGTCAGTGCACCGAGCCAAAGTCTCATTCCGTGAACCCCATGTCGGCGAAAGACCTGCCCTACGGCAACTATATCAACTTGGATGGCGCTAGATTAGACGGAGTTTGCCGTGATTCGTTCCCGCCCCATGCCGCCCTTGTTTGCCGAAATTCCACTCTTCTGGCCGATTGACGCGGGAAGTGCGGTAGTAGCATGATTTCCACTCTGGCCCTGGACCCGACGCTGGTCCCCTGGCGTCTTGGCAAACCGAAGCGAAGCCCCGCTCCGCCTAAAGTCTATGGCCTAGCGTCTTGTTTGCCTTCACTGGAGAGAGTGCCGTGCCTAAAGTCATGGAGAAAAAGCAGTCCGAACGGAAATCTGGTGCCAAGAAAACGGGTTTGACGGAGGCCCAGATTGCGGTGCATTGGAAAGAGGAAGAGTACGTTCGACCGCCGGCACGCTTCATTGCCCAGGCCAACCTGAACGATCCGTATATCGCGGAACGCTTCAGCGAGAAGAACTTTCCCGAATGTTTCCGGGAATACGCGGAGCTCCTTCACTGGGATCAGTATTGGCACACAACACTGGACACGGAACATCCTCCCTTTTGGAAGTGGTTTGTGGGGGGCAAGCTGAATGCCAGCTACAACTGCGTTGACCGCCACCTCACGAAGTGGAAGAACAAGGCTGCCATCATCTTCGTTCCAGAACCGGAGGATGAACATCACGTCGTCATCACGTTCCAGGAACTTTATCGCCGGGTGAACGAAGTGGCGGCGTTGCTCCGCGATTTCGCTGGCCTGCAGCGCGGGGACCGGGTCACGATCCACATGCCCATGATCCCGGAGCTGCCGATCACCATGCTGGCGTGTGCGCGGCTCGGCGTCATCCACTCCGTGGTTTTCGGCGGGTTTTCGGGGGAGGCCTGTGGCCTGCGCGCCGCCGATTCCGGAAGCCGAGTGTTAATTTATGCCGATGGCTATCACCGCAACGGCCGTTGGGTGGATCACAAGGCCAGCGCCGATCTAGCCGTGGAAACCGCGAAAAAGGAAGGCCAAGCCATCGACAAGGTATTGGTCTGGAAGCGCTATTCCCACAAGTACACTTCAGACGCACCGATGATTCTCGAGCGCGACTTTTTCATCAACGATCTGATCAAGGATTACAGGAACCGCACTATCGAGCCCGTGTCCATGGATGCGGAAGATCCGCTGTTCCTCATGTATACGAGCGGCACGACAGGCAAACCCAAAGGATGCCAGCACCGCACCGGCGGATATCTTGCTTACGTCGCCGGCACCTCCAAGTTCTATCAGGACATACATCCCGAGGATGTGTACTGGTGTATGGCGGACATTGGTTGGATCACTGGACATTCCTACATTGTGTATGGCCCGCTCTCGCTGGCGGCTACTAGCGTCCTCTATGAAGGCGTGCCGCAATTTCCCGATGCCGGACGTCCCTGGCGCATCGCGGAACGGCTTGACGTAAACATTTTCCACACATCGCCGACAGCGATTCGCATGCTTCGCAAAGCGGGTTCAGAGGAGCCGAAGAAGCATAGCTACCGGTTCAAACACATGACGACGGTCGGCGAGCCGATCGAGCCAGAAGTGTGGCGCTGGTATCACGAAGTGGTGGGGAAGGGCGAAGCGGTTATTGTCGACACCTGGTGGCAAACCGAAACGGGCGGGTTCCTTTGCACAACCAAACCTGCGCTCGATCCTATGAAACCTGGCAGCGCCGGACCGGCCTGCCTCGGAATCTATCCCGCGATTTGGGACGAAAACGGCAAGGAAGTTTCTTCAGACGCACACGTGGCTGGGAACATCTGTATCCGTAATCCCTGGCCAGGCATCATGCAGACCATCTGGGGCGACCCGCACCGGTTTCTGAACAACTACTACAAGAAATACAACAAGAATCCCCAAAGCAAGGACTGGCGCGACTGGCCTTATTACGCCGCGGATGGCGCTGTGCTGCCGCCGGACGGCTACTTCCGCATCCTGGGCCGCGTGGACGACGTCATCAACGTAGCTGGGCATCGCTTGGGGACGAAGGAACTCGAGTCCGCTTGCCTTACAGTAAGCGAAATTGCGGAAGCGGCTGTTGTTCCCGTGGTGGACGAAGTCAAAGGCCGCGTGCCGGAGATTTACATTTCACTCAAGCCGGGTGTGCTCCCGAAGAAGGCAATCCTGGAAAAAGTGACGTCAACGATCGAGACGATGATTGGCAAGATCGCACGCCCGAAGCGCATCAACATCGTTCCAGATATGCCAAAGACGCGTTCGGGCAAGATCATGAGGCGCGTTCTGGCCGCCATTTCGAATCACATGGACACTGGCGACATTACGACCCTCGCGAATCCAGACATCGTCGAGCAGATTCGCCAGCTTGTGCAGGGGCGCGAAATCATGCCGCTTAATGAAGGTCCGGAAGACATCAAACGCTTTGGAGAAGAGGGGTAGCGGAGAAGAATTCTCGATAGTCCCAGCGAAAACTCCGTGGGAATAATCCGTGTGTTGTTGCGCCAAAGGCTCCGCGTAAAGTCGTTCCGCTTCCACCTCGTGACCCTCGGCTCGCAGTGCTTGGGCCGGTTGCGTCCTAGCAATGCTTCGCGCACGTCGCACTCGATGAGAACGGAGTGGTAGCAGATGGTGGAACGCTGCGCGTGAGCGTAAGGCGGCTGCGGAACCAGGGACACAGCCTTGGCGAAGGCTGATTATGAGCACTGCGGGTTGTCTACTGCGACCCAACACAACTTGCGAACACAGCCGCCTGAACATCCGCGTCAAACTGCGCCCCCCGCCAACCCTGAGTCGAGCACACCTGCCACGCTTCCAGCCCTAGCGCGCCGCGGAAATCCGCCCCCAGCACGTTCGCCCCATCCAGCTTCACTTGCCGCAGAACGGCTCCCGCAAATGTCGCGCCGCGCAGGTCCGCCTTCGAAAGGTCGGCTTCTAGGAAAATCGTGCCTTTGGCCATGGCTCCGGTCAGATTCGCGCCGATCATCTTGGCCGCCGAAAGATCAGTCTGCTCCAGTTTAGCCAAGGATAGAACCGCGTCTTGCAGTTGGGCATCGCGCAGATCCGTATGAGCCAGTTCCGCACGCAGGAGGTTCGCCTGGCGCAGGTTCACGGAGTACATCGTCGCTCCGGTCAGGTTTGCAGTGGTGAGGACGGCTCCCTGAAGGTTTGCAAACGACCAATCAGAGTCTTCGAAATTTCCCCCGCCAAACGCCGCGCCGCGCGCGTCGGCGCTTACCAAATTCGCGTTCTCCGCCAGCACATGGTCCATTTTCGCGGAGCGCAAATCCGCCTCACGTAGATTCGCGCCGCGAAGATCGGTTTCCGCCAGGTTGCTGCCTTCCAGGTTGGCTCGCCACATCCGCGCATTGGCAAGCGCCGCGTGATATCCGCGCGCGTATCGAAGATTGATTTCGTTCAGTCGGGGCCCATTCCCCTCGTTTGCCTGTATGTTCTCCGGCACAGTGTTTTCGTGGTGGGTGGAAATACTTTCGTCGGTCAGATCCGCGTATGGCCGATAACCGACCGTCTGGAACGCGGTTGCGGACCACCGCCGCGGATCCCACTGGGCCACTTCGGGGCGGACCGTCATGTCGCCGGGCAGTCCTCGAATGACGCCCAAAGACAACAGAAAGAGCGTGAGCCCAATCAGCACCGGCACGCGTGTTGCCCGCAAAACGTCGCGTAGGAATTGTGGAGTGCTCTCTTCCGTCCAGTCGCCCGGCCTAAGCACGCGCTTTACAACTCGCGGCATGGCGCAAGATGCGGCACTCGCAACCGTGAACAAAAACAGGTGAAGCAAGGTCCCCCGGTAGTCCTGCATGACCAGATAACGCAGCCAGAAACAGAAAAGCACGGCCGGCACCACCCCATAGGCAAGCAGCATGGCCACATAGCATTCCACCATGCCCACCGCCGAATGCGGCTCGCGCGTCCAGCGCAGCAAAGGCCGAATCGGACCCATCAGATACCAGCGCCCGTCTTTTTCCGGCGTCTGGCCATCCGGGAACACGGCTGGCAATGCGCCCAGGCTTCCCCAAAGCCGCAGCAACAGAAACTGCAGCCGAAGATAGAAGACGGTCAGCAGCAGCGGCGCTCCCAGATAAAACCCTTTCAAGGGCAGGATATTCGGGATGCGCGCCATGACCGTTGCGGACTCATCGAGCAGCAGGCGGACGTCGGTTGTGATCGCAATCAGGCCGCAGGCCCCCACGCAAAGCCCGATCAGCAACATATAGAACCATCGCGCGGATTGCGTAAATTGCTCGATGGTTTTTCTGCCTGTCAGTGCGGCGACAGCCTCCGGAAGCGTCGCATCGAACAGATTGGTGCCCCCGAGGCGTCCCGACCAGAGCCCCTGGGCTCCATAAAGATTGGCACCCATCAAGTTCGCACCGGAAAATTCCGTTCCGAGAAGATTCGCTTCGCGCAAATCCGCCTCGACAAGGTTCGCATTGCGCAGGTTGGCCATCGATAGATCCGCGCCCCGCAGATTCACTTTCGGAAGATCGGCGCCTTGGAGGTTCGTGGCGGTAAGGTCCGCGCCGGTCAAATCCATACCGGAGAAGTGGCCTTGGACGCCTTCTTTGCCTCCTGATTCGACCCACAGGCGGTGTTGGTCCAAGGCTTGCGCAAATTCGAGCAGGTCGCCGGTGGCCCCGATGGCCATACTTGGCTCGGCTACTTCCGGGATGACGTCGGCCGCCAAAACAACCGGTTCGCTCACCACTGGTTCATCTTCGGCAACCGTGGGCTCAAACGCAATTTCCGGTTCCGGTTCGACGGGCTTCTCCTCGATAATATCTTTCACTAGCTCAATCTGGATCGGCACAGGTTCTTGCGCCGGCTTGTCCGTGGGTTCTTCCATAGGGGTTTCCGCCGCGAACTCAGAGTCCGGCGTTTCCGCGGGCTCGTTCGCTTCCACTTCGATCTCCGTGATGGTTTCTGTCGCGGCGGCTGGGGAACCGGGTAGAACTGTACGGGCTGGTGACTCTCGAATCAAATCCTGCAACAACTGTTCTTCGAACAGAGCAAGAATCTTCGCCTCGGTGGTTGGGTCAGGGCCGAGGGCTCCATATTCTGCGAGTTCTTCGGGCGTGGCAAGTCTTTCCGTCTGCTTCGCCTTGCTGCCCCACGTAAATCCCAAAAAGCTGTTGGCCGGTTGATCCGGCATAGCGGTCGTTCCTATCGCTTCCCCCACAACAGAAGCACGAAGATTAAGCCCATTCCTGGGGATGATCGCATCTTCGCTTATCCCCGGGGGAAAAGCGCCTGACCCAAAGGACAGGCGCTACCTGGAGAGCAACGCGCTTCGGTAGGGTGGTCATCTTGGTTGGAACGCGATCAGGGACCCGCGGGAAAGTAATCGGTAATCAGTGAGAAGCGAGCTTTCAGATTAATGGGAGCATACGCTGGAGGGCCACCCGCGAATAGCGATCAGGCGGAAATAATCAGTAATCGGGTACGACTTGCCTCGCGGTCGCAGGGTGACTGAAGCACGGAGGAGCGAGTGATGAGCATCAGGTGACCGTGTCCGTTTGAGGCTTAGAGTCAATCGAGCTTCGAACCAGTTACCAACATCGGTGTCAGATGCGTAATCCTAGAACAGGGACACTGGTTGCCGATCGCTGGTCGCCAATCGCGCTGAGCAAGCCACAACCTCTTCCGCTCGGACCGACTACTGGTTGCTTCGATCGGAT
>Ga0187781_10001607_pt1 | contig 17159 bp, 15 predicted proteins | sample 0715_SJ02_MP02_2_FD_132447 | JGI IMG/M metagenome (GOLD analysis project Ga0187781, IMG submission 132447) | Tropical peat soil microbial communities from peatlands in Department of Meta, Colombia - 0715_SJ02_MP02_20_MG | ecosystem: Environmental > Terrestrial > Soil > Wetlands > Peat | place... | reverse complement strand
GCGGCGGTCCCGGCGTCCGTGGCCGGAGCCGGTGCCGGAGCAGGCGCAGCCGCCGGGGCCGGCGGGGGTGGCGGCGGAGGCGCAGGTTTTTCGCACGCGGCCAAGGCGGCCACCGACAGAGAAGCGGCAAGCAGCAATTTCTTCACGATGTTTTCCCTTCGAATAAAAAAAGCAGACAGGACCTCTTGGCGAGTCGACCGCCCAGAACAGCACCGGTATGAGCCATCGCCAAGCGACGACCTCGAACTCCCCGGCTGAGGATTATAGCTTGCGCAATGCAACAATTCCCGCATTCGGACCTTGCATCCCTATTTAGCGGCAAGATGTAACCAGCCGAACCGATACCAGTCGTGCAAAAGCGCAAAAAGCGCTTGTGCGTCGCGGGCCCGCATGCCACCAAGCGCGGTAGCGGACAGGTGCTGGCGGTTGGCTAAGGTGCGCAAGAGGCGCTGCACGGTAACCGGCAGTTGGGGCTGGATCTCGCCGTTGACCGCAATGTCCCCGCCTTGATAAAACACACGCGTGCGCAGGTCCAAAACGACACCGCGTCGGCATGCGGCGCTGGCAAATCGCTGTTGCCCAGCGGCATGCCTTGGTGGCGCAAAGTGCACGAACGGCTTGGGTTCGCTTAAGTGCTCAAGCAAAGTGCGCCGAACCTCAATCGGGGAAGGTCGCATGCGGCGCAGTTCCCGACTTGCGTCTTGGACCATGCCGGCAGGCAAGCGCGCGGGTGCTCTTGTGGGACTGCGCGTGCGATCGATCAGTCGGCCAAGACGCGGCGCAGTGCGCAACTGTCGTTGCGACCACGCTTCGATGAGTTCTTGCCATATGGGCAGGCGAAATCCGATCGAAATCGTGATACTAGGCTCCAGAGCAACGCCTTCGTGCGCCACGCCCGGCGGCAAATACAGCAGATCACCGGGTTCGAGCACCCACTCGCGCTGGTGTCGAAAGTTGGCAAGCAGCCGCAATGGCGCCCCGGTCACCAGCTGCGGGTCAAAGACGGTGGCAGCGCGCCATCGACGTCTGCCCTGCGCCTGGAGCAAGAAAACGTCGTATTGGTCCACATGCGGGCCCACGCCGCCCGCCAAACTTGCATAACTAATCATCACATCGTCAAAGCGGGCTGCGGGAAGAAACCGAAATCGTGCCGCCAGCGCCCAGATCTGCGCATCGTGCAGATCGACTCCCTGGACCAACAAGGTCCAACCGGCACGGCGCAACGACGGCAATGCGGCCCCGGCAATGGGGCCGTGCTGCATTTTCCAGCGACCGGAAAAGGCGCTGACTAGGCGCGACTCAACCTCGGGGTCACTTGCGAGTTCAAAGAGACGCGCGCGCGAAATCGGACTGGTAAAACCGTCGATGGCCTGACGGATGCAAATGGCTTCGCGTTGCCAGTAACGAGCGAGAAATTCGCGCACACCGAGCTTGCCCAGACGCCGCAACGGTACGGCCGCAGGAATCAATGCAACTCCGGCCGTGGCGAATCGGCCAGGGATCGGAGCTCGTAAAGCAGCTCCAGGGCGGCCCTTGGCGTCAGCTGGTCCGGCTCAATTTGTTGCAGGCGTTCGCGCAATCGATCGCGGGGTGCGGGCGCAGCGGCCAGGCGCGGCGTTGCTGGCGACAAGCTCTCACTGGCGGGTTGTACCCGCGAAGGCGCGAACAGATCAAGCTGCGCCCCGGCGGCCGGTTGGCCCCGTTCCAGCTGTGTAAGCATCTCGCGGGCGTGCGCGATGACTGCGCGCGGCACTCCGGCCAACGCCGCCACGGCCAGACCGTGGCTTTGACTGACCGGTCCTTCGCGGACTTGGTGAAGAAAGACAAGTTTGTCGCCACTTTGGGTCGCGGCGACGTGCACATTGGCCACGCCAGGCAGCCGAGCCGCCAGCGCGGTGATCTCGAAATAGTGTGTCGCAAACAGCGTCATGCAGCCGTTGTCCTCAACCAGGGCGCGGACGATGGCGGCGGCAAGCGCCATGCCATCGAAAGTGGACGTGCCGCGGCCGATTTCATCCATTAGCACCAGACTGTGCGGGCCAGCGCTGTGCAATATCGCGGCCGCTTCGCTCATTTCGACCAGGAAAGTCGAGGCGCCGCGAGCAAGATCGTCGCCGGCACCGATGCGCGTGAGGATGCGGTCCAACGGTCCGATTCGCGCGGTCGATGCCGGCACGAAGCTGCCACAGTAGGCAAGCAGGCCGATCAGGGCAATGGAGCGCATGTACGTGGACTTTCCGCCCATGTTGGGTCCCGTAATGATCAACATGCGCCGTTCGGGATCCAGCCGACAGTCGTTGGGGGTGTAGTCCTCGAGTGAGCGTTCGACCACGGCGTGGCGGGCACCGACGATTTGTAGCCCGGGCTCGTCGATGATCTGCGGTCGCACCCAATTGGCGCTGCGCGCATGCAACGCCAGCGCGGCAAGCATATCGAGCGTAGCGACCGCATCGGCGCTTCGTAGTAGCCCTGCGACGTGCTCTTGCAGGGCAAAGAGCAGCGCGTCGAACAGCTCCTTTTCGCGGTTGCGCGCCCTCTCCTGCGCGGAAAGGGCGCGGTCTTCGAACGCCTTGAGCTCCGGAGTTATGTAGCGCTCGGCGTTCTTGAGCGTTTGCCGCCGTCGGTAATCTTGCGGCACCTTGTCGCTTTGACCGTTTGTGACTTCAATATAAAAGCCATGCACCCGGTTGTATTCGACACGCAGATTGGGTATCCCGGTGCGCGCCCGCTCGCGACCTTCAAGTTCCAGGAGAAATTCTCCTGCGTTATCGCGCAGTGCGCGCAATTCATCGAGCTCCGGATCAAAGCCCCGTTGCATCACGTCACCGTCGCGCGGGCCAAACGCCGGCTCCGGCAGCAACGCCGCGGTCAAATGCTCGATGAGCCGTGGCGAGAGCGAGACGGCTGCGGCCAAAGAAATCGCACTTTGCGTGCTAAGTCCCTGGGCAAGCTGCGCCGCTTGCATCAGTGCGGGCGCACAGTCTCGTAGCGCCGCAAGCTCGCGGGGCCGCGCCGAACGCAATGCAATGCGGCTGGCGATTCGGTCTAGGTCTGGGACGGAGGCGAGCGCGGCCAGCACCCGCGTGGCCAGATCCGCATCCAGCAGCGCTTCGATGATGTCGTGGCGTGCACGCACGGTTGCGATATCGCGCAGTGGATGGTGCAGCGCGTGACGCAGACGGCGGCTACCCATGCCGCTTGCGCAATGGTCAAGAACGGACAGCAGCGTCAAACCATCCGCCTCGCGCATTGGTTCGGTCAACTCCAGGTTGCGCCGGCTCACGGGATCGAGTGCAACGAAATCCGACTTCGTTTCTACCTGCAGCTTGGACACGTGCACCAGCGCCTGCCCCTGCGTGTGTTGCGCGTACTCGAGCAATGCGGCGCAGGCCGATAGGGCCATGGCATCGCCCTCCAGATTAAAGGCACGCAGGCTTGAAACGGCCAGCGCACCACAGAGCAGTTCGCGGCCGCGATGTGCCGCAAAATGCCAATCGGGCGCCGCGTGCACGGGCACGGAGGTCGTCAGCTGTGGCCGCTGGCTTTGCGCGATGACAATTTCCGCGGGACTGATGCGCGCAAGCTCGCTGGACAATTCTTCGCGCGTGGTCGCGATCAGCCGCAAGTCGCCGCTTGCGAGCACAAGCCAAGCGATCGCGACGCGCTTTTCGTCGTCAGAGGCAAAGCAGATGGCCGCAAGTACCGCGTCGGCCTTAGCGGGCAGCAGACTTTGTTCGGTCAATGTGCCGGGCGTAACAATGCGTACCACACGGCGCTCCACAGGACCTCGCGAGAGCGCCGGATCACCGACTTGTTCGCAAATTGCGACCGACTCGCCCAGCCGGACCAGTCGAGCAAGGTATTGATCGACGCTCACCGCCGGCACTCCGGCCATGCGAACTGGCATTCCGCCCGACACACCTCGAGCCGTCAGTGTCAGGTTCAGCAGCGAAGCGGCCTTTTGCGCATCCTCGTAAAACAGCTCGTAAAAATCTCCCATTCGGTAAAAAACCAGCACACCCGGGTATTGCGCTTTGATGCGCAGGTACTGCTGCATGACGGGGGTATGCGCCGAAAAATCGTCGGCGCCTGCCGATTGCACTGGGGACGATCGAATCTGAACCGACACAAAGTTTCCAGGATGATGTTTTTTATTGAATTTTGGTCAAAAAAGCGGTACGATGACGGATAAACCGTCGTTTTACACGCATCAGCAGAAAGCCCCCGCGCTTGTGTTCTGCGGCCGGGGTGGCAATTTGCCGGCATCGCGTGATCTGGCGGTCCAGATCCTACCCGAGCAGCCGTAAAAGGGCAGTGCACCGCGCTGGATGGGTCCAACAACGAATTGCAGTTGCCATAGGGTGTTTCTCGCCGATTGTGGTTGCTGCGCTAAATCAAGCCTTTTAGGGATTGCCACGATACAATGTCGGGTTGCGATTTTCCGGTTGCCCTAGGGAAGCGGCGCTCCTGGCAGCTGCCAAGCCGGGCACAGTGGCGATTTTCCTGTTCGTTGCGCTTTCCCCTTTCTGGAAGCCATGAAACCTAATTCGAACGAAGTCTTAGCACACCATCCTTCTCCGATTGCTGCAAGCGCGCCGCTGCCACATCGTAAGGTCATGCGCCGCTGGCTCACTGCGCTATCGAAGAGGACCACGGCGTACGCCATCTTTTTGCTGATTTTCGATTACACCTTGCTGCTTGCCGCGCTTACCGCCACGGTGCTCGTCACGGGCTGGCTGGGCAAGGTTTTCTTTGGTGTTGCGGCCGGGTTCATGATCGGGCGTTTGTTCATCATTGGCCATGATGCTTGCCACCAGAGCCTTACGCCCCACCGGGGACTGAACCGCTGGCTCGGACGCATTGCCTTCTTGCCCTCCATCACTCCGTACAGTCTGTGGGACGTTGGCCATAACGTCGTGCATCATGGTTACACGAATTTGAAGGGCTTTGACTTTGTCTGGGCACCGCTTACGCGCGAGGAGTTCAATGCGCTGCCGCACTGGAAGCAAATACTCGATCGCATCTACCGCAGTGGCTGGGCGCCGGGTTTGTATTACATGGTCGAAATTTGGTGGCTTCGGATGTTCTTCCCGAGCCAGACGTACATGGGCACGCGCCGGTCAATTTTCTTATGGGACTGCCTGCTGGTTTCGGCATTTGGCCTGTTGTGGATCGGGGCGCTCGTTGCTGCGGCCTCTGCCACGGGCCAGGCGCTGCTGCCAATTCTTGTCTGTGGTTTGGTGATTCCGTTTTTGTTCTGGTGCTCGATGATCGGCTTCGTGGTGTACGTGCACCACACGCACGTGAAGGTGTCTTGGTATGACGATCGGTCCGATTGGGCAAGCGCGCAGCCGTTTATTTCGACGACGGTACATCTGACCTTTCCGTTGCGCATTGGGGCCGTCTTGCACCACATCATGGAGCACACGGCCCATCATTTGGACATGAGCATTCCGCTTTATCGGCTCAGGAACGCCCAGAAGTTGCTCGAGGAGTTGCTGCCCCAACGCATCGTTATTCAACGCTTTTCATGGCGCTGGTACTTTGATACGGCGCGTCGATGCAAGCTCTACGACTTTACTCGGCGGTGCTGGACCGGGTATTCGGGGCGTGCGACGAGCGAACCGGCGGCAACCCCGGCCTGATTGGTGCCGAGGCTAACTAGCGTCTGGCTTGTGCAAGCGCTAAAAACAGCGCCAAAGTCAGCAACCAGATCAGCGACCACGCCGGAATCGTCAAACCGAGAAAACTCCAGTCGATCGCGGTGCAGTCTCCATATCCCTGAAAGATTCGCGGCAAGGCCCGTCCCAAGGGAAGGTTGCTGACCAGGTACTCCAGGCTTGGCCCGCAAGAGGCGACCGCGGGTGGATGAAGCTGCAACCAGACGTGCCATGCGCCCACACCGGCGCCGCAAATCGCCAGCACGATGCCAAGCGCGGCGGCGATTCGCCCCAGCAGCCGTGGCAACAATGCCGCCGAAACTGCGGCCACGCCCACCGCGACAAAGGCGTAGCGCTGCAGTATGCAAAGCGGGCAGGGTTCGAGGTGATCGAACTCTTGCAAAAAAATTCCAAAGCCCACCAGCGCCGTACAAAGGGCGGCAACGCCCAGATACAGCAGCCGCGGCTGCCTCAGAGTTCGGGACAAGGCAAAGAGGCTCATGTGGCCTCCTCGGCGTTGCTCATGGGCTCCTGGCCGCGCACTAAGCGCAGTAATTGCTCGAAGATTTTTGGTGTACCACAGACGACGTTGCCACTTTGCAGGTAGGCGGAATTTCCCTCGTCGTCCGCGATCAGCCCGCCGGCCTCGATGATGAGCAAGCTGCCGGCCGCCATGTCCCACGGAGATAGACCAAACTCCCAGAAACCGTCCAACCGTCCTGCCGCAACGTACGCCAGATCCAGCGCGGCCGCGCCAGGGCGACGGATACCCGCCGTGTGCATGGTGACGCGCTTAAACAGCTGCAGATATCGATCAAGGTGTTCCAGACTGCGAAAGGGAAATCCCGTGCCGATAAGGCTCTCCTCTAGTTGGGTGCGCCGGGAAACGCGTAAACGCCGGTCATTGAGAAAAGCTCCCCTTCCGCGGGTGGCCGTGAAAAGATCGTTGCGCGTGGGATCGTAGACCACCGCCTGCGTAATTTGACCGCCGTGTTGGCAGCCAATGGACACGGCGTATTGGGGAAAACCGTGGATGAAGTTGGTCGTCCCGTCGAGCGGATCGATGATCCAGGTGTAGTCGCTCGCGTTTTGCGGGCGCCGCGTGCCGGATTCTTCGGCCAAAAAGCAATGATCGGGGTAGGCCTGCGATAGCGTTTCGATGATGGCCTGCTCGGCGGCCCGATCAACCTGCGTGACAAAATCCGCATGACCTTTGGACGCCACCCGCAGCAGATCCAGGTCGAGGCTGGCACGATTGATAATGGCACCGGCCTTTCGGGCGGCTTTTACCGCGGTATTGAGCAGTGGATGCATTCGAAGGCAGTGGTCGGGCGCCGATACGCGCCCAAACGGTTACGGAGGCAAGAAGGCAGGTGCAACAGACGCATTCTATAGGTCCGCACGAAAGCGCGCCTTGGGCGCACGTGCGCTTTGTTTTGGTCGCGCCGAGCCACGTCGGCAACATTGGCGCGTGCGCTCGCGCGATCCGCAGCATGGGCTTTACGCGGCTGCATCTGGTGCAGCCGCGCGAGGCGCAATTTCAAACCGCGCCGCAAGCGCTCGCGTTGGCCGCTGGCGCCAGGGATGTACTGGAGCGGGCCCTCGTATTTGACTCTTTGCCCGAGGCGCTGCAAGGCGTGCAGCTGGCGTTGGCAACCAGCGGCTACGCCCGCCAATTTGGTCCGCAGCAACTTGATATCGGTCGTGCGGCGCAAGCTGCCGCGGAAGCCGTCCACCAGCAAGATGCGTTGGTGGCTTTCGTCTTTGGTCCAGAGCGCACGGGCCTATCCAATGTTGATGTCCAGCGCTGTCACCTTTGCTGCAGCATTCCATCGGATCCGCAAAAAGGATCGCTGAACCTGGCACAGGCGGTGCAGGTGGTCGCTTATGAGAGTCGACGAGCGTTGCTCTCCTATGTGCAGCAGACCGATCAGCCGCTGGCGCGTCGTGGCCTTGTCGCCGAGCGATGCGCCCCTGAAGAGGCGGCGGCAAGCATCGAACAGACCGAGGCCATGTTTGCGCATCTGGAGCAGGGCCTAGCGGCCATTGGATACCTCGATCCGGGTCAACCCAAGCACCTGCTTGCGCGTCTTCGCCAACTGCTGCTGCGGGCTAGGCCAACAGCAACAGAGGTCGATATTTTGCGCGGCATAGCCAGCGCGATGATCTTGCCCCGCCGCCTGCGGAGCGGTAGCAAGTTGGCTTCGCGCAGCCCTCGCTCAAGCGATTAAGCGCCGCCCCAGGTGCACCCGATCAAAGCGCCAGCGACTCGAGCGTCCCTCGTACCCAGCGCAATCCACCGCCTCGCGGCGGCGTCATATCCTGGTCCCAATCGGGCAAGACCCAGCGGATGGCCGGTGCCCCATCTAGGGAAAATTCGTGCCGGGCGGGTCGGTGCGTGTGCCCATGGACCATGTGCCGCACGCCCGCGCTGCGAAGCGCCTGATCGATCGCCGCCGGCGTAACGTCCATGATTTGCAAATCCAGTTGCTGTTTGGCGGCTTCGCTGCGCTCTCGCGCCTGGCCGATCAAATGGCGACGCTCCGATAGCGGACGAGCCAAAAACGCTGCCTGAAATTGCGCATCGCGCGCCTGACGACGAAAGGCTTGGTAGGGCAGATCCAACGTGCAATACGCATCGCCATGCGCAAGCAGCGTCGCCAAGCCCGTCGCTGCAGCAGTTGCCATGGATCCGCCGATCATAGCAATTGCCGGATCCGCCAGCAGTTTTGCGCCGCTTTGCGCCAAAAAATCCGGACCCAACAAGACATCGCGGTTGCCATGCATCAGGTACACGACGGTGCCCCGGGTGCCGATCTTGCGCAAGGCTGCGGCAACTTGCCGGCCCACCAGATCCTCGTTGTCTGCTGCGTCGATGCCGGCCGGCGCGCTTGCGCCTTGCTGCAAGGTATCGTCGCCCGCCCAATACTCGAACAAATCGCCCAGCAGGACCAACTCGGCCACCTGCCCGCCGATCTGCTCGAGCAGGCCAAGAAACGACTGCAGTGTGCGCGGGCGCTGGGCGCAAAGATGCAAATCCGATACAAAGATCGGCTCGCGCAGCGTCAACCGGTCGATCGTCGCAGCGCGCGCGGGTACCGGGCGCGCCGCCTCGGTGCTTGCCATCGGTTTTTAGGCGTCGGCTTCGGCGCGCTGGATCAGGACATCTTCTTCCGGCACGTCCTGATGGGTGCCGGTGCGTGCGGTGCGCACGCCCTTGATCTTGTCGACGACATCGCTGCCCTCGACCACTTTGCCAAAGACACAGTAACCCCAGCCTTGCCCGGACGGTGCCTTGTGATTAAGAAAGTCATTGTCCGCAACGTTAATGAAGAACTGCGACGTAGCCGAATGTGGGTCGGAAGTGCGCGCCATCGCAATGCTGTACTTGGTGTTGCGCAAACCATTTGTGGCCTCGTTTTCTATTGGGTCCGCGGTGGGTTTTTGGCGCATGCCCGGCTCAAAACCCCCGCCCTGGATCATGAAGCCATTGATCACGCGATGAAACAAGGTGTTGTCATAGTGGCCCATGCGAACGTAGCGAAGAAAGTTTTCTACCGTCTTGGGTGCGTGCTCGGCGTCAAGTTCGATACCGATTACGCCGTGGTTGGTGTGCAGTCGTACCATCGCTTCGTTCTCCTGATTGTGGCTGTGTTTGCACGGCTTTTTTTGTCACTTGCGCCAAACGCCGCCGCGGTTGTTTCACTTGCCGATTCGGGCCTTCTCGATCGCGACCGGGGTGACGGGCAGGTTCGAAAACGCCGCTCCGCGATTGGCCGTGGGGGCCGCACCGATCTTGTCGACAACGTCCATGCCCTGCACTACGTGGCCAAAAACCGTATAGCCGTAACCGTCACGACCCGGGTAGTCAAGAAAGCTGTTATCGACCAAGTTGATGAAGAACTGCGCCGCTGCAGAGTTCGGGTCGCTTGTGCGAGCCATTGCGATCGAACCGCGCACGTTTTTCAGGCCGTTGTTGCTCTCGATGGCAATGGGCGCGCGCGTTGTCTTTTGCTGCTGCTCCTTCGTGAAACCGCCGCCCTGGATCATGAACCCGGCGATGACACGATGGAAAATCGTCCCCGGATAAAAGCCCTCATTAACATATTGCGTGAAATTCGAAACCGTGTGTGGTGCATGTTGCGCATCGAGTTCGAGCACGATTGCGCCCGCCGTGGTCTCCAAGGTGACCAGCACCGGTGAAGCCGCGCCAGCAGGCGATGATGCGGTGGTTTGCGCGTGCGCTGCGCCCGCGAAGGCGAGGGCAAGGGCTGCGACGGTAGCCAAGACGGTAGCGCGACAAGTCCAAAACATGAAAAAACTCCTTTGTTGCGGCGAAATTGCGTTTCGTGTGATGAGCTATCGTGCAGCGCGCAGTTTGCCGCTTAATTCGCGCGTCAGACTGAGCTTGGTCCTTAATGTGCCGTTAGCCGGCGCCAGGCGCACCGCCTGCTCGTAGGAGGCCGCTGCCATCGAAATGTACAAGTCTCCAAGATTTTCCTGCGCGGTAACGTAGTTCGCTCGGGCGGCAATCGCCAATTGCAGGTAGTGCTCGGCGGCTGCAAATTTGCCCTGATTGGCACGAATGACGGCCAAGTTATTGTACGGTTCGGGAAGCTCCGGGAAGTCCTCGGTTAGCGACTCCAACGCCGTCGCGGCATCTTCCTGGCGATTTAAGTCCCCAAGCACCACCGCGCGCAAAAACCGCACCTGAGCGTCGCGCGGTTGGGTAACGAGGAACTCGTCGGCGATCTTTAACGCTCCGCTCTTATCACCCTTTCGCAAAGCGGTGTTGATACGCGCGACCGGGTTCAATTCGGGTGCGATCGGTTCGGCAGGATTGGAGCTGGGCGTTGGGGCGGCGGCCGGCAAGGCATCGCCGGTGCCGGAGGGCGCCACCGCTGGCGTTGCTTCACTGCCCGAGCTTGTTTGGGGCGGCGATGAGGATGGCCCCGGGGCCGGTTGCACCGTCGTTGCGGATGCGGGGGAAGTGGTGTTTTCGGACGCCGGTGCCGGCGCTGTAGTACCCGCTGGGGCAGCAGGCACTGGCGCCGCAGGCGTTTGATCGTTGACCGAGGTTGGTTGCGGCGCCGGGGTCGGCGTCGCTGGTGGCGAGGCAGGCGCAGCGGCCGGTGCGGACGCGCTGGGAGCGGCTTGCTCCAAGGTCGACCCCGGCGTTTCGTTGCCCGCTGCGCTAGTTGCTGTAGGCGTTTGGTCGCTAGCTAGCGCCGATGGCAAATCCCCCGCCGACGTCGACATTGACACGCTCAATGCGACGAGGGCATAGGCCAAATGCGGTGCAAGACTACGTGCGAGCAAGGTCGGAAGATGCCACGTTATAATGAACTTGGCATTCTAACAATGCACGCGGCCCGACACCGTCGATGGCACATGCACCGACGCCCGACGGGCGCAGGTGGGCCGGCACCGTTATGGCGGTTCGCCTTTATAACACCTTGACGCGCAAGATCCAGGACCTGGTACCGCTGGAGCCGGGCCATGTGCGCATGTACGTTTGCGGCATGACCACCTACGAGCTTTGCCACCTGGGGCACGCCCGCCTGATGCTCGCCTTCGATGTCGTGCAGCGCTGGCTACGGGCGCGCGGCTTGCATGTTACGTACGTGCGCAATATCACCGACATCGACGACAAGATCATTCGCCGAGCGCTGGAGAGCGGTGAAACGGTTTCGGCGGTGACAGAGCGCAACATTCAGGCGATGCACGAGGACCTCGACGCGCTCGGAATCCAGCGTCCCGATGTCGAGCCGCGGGCAACGCAGTACGTCGCACAGATGCTTGACCTGATCGGAGTGCTCGAACGCAAGGGCTTGGCCTATCTGGCGGAAGATGGCGATGTCGATTTTGCCGTGCGCCAGTTCCCCGGCTACGGCAAGCTTTCGGGAAAGTCCATCGACGAGCTGCGTGCGGGCGAGCGCGTCGGAGTGCGCCAATCCAAGCGCGATCCGCTGGACTTTGTGCTCTGGAAGCATGCCAAACCCGACGAGCCGCAGTGGGCCTCGGCCTGGGGTCCCGGACGGCCCGGGTGGCACATCGAATGCTCGGCGATGGCCGCAAGCACTTTGGGGCGCACGATCGATATCCATGGAGGTGGGCCGGACCTGATCTTTCCACACCATGAAAACGAGATCGCCCAAAGCGAGGGCGCGTACGGGGTTCCACTGGCCAACGTCTGGATGCACTGCGGTGCGTTGCGGGTCGGTGAGGAGAAAATGTCCAAATCACTGGGCAACTTCCTGACCATTCGGGACGCACTGAAGCGGCACCAGGCCGAGGTGTTGCGATTTTTCCTGGTACGCACGCATTACCGGGGTCAGATCTCGTTTACCGAGGAGCTATTGGCAGACGCGCGCTCGGGCTTGTCGCGTCTGTACACTGCACTGCGAGGTTTCGATCTGACGCCCGTTGCCGTCGATTGGAACGGCGCGAATGCACGAGGGTTTGCCGCGGCGATGGACGAAGATTTCAATACCGCGGCGGCGATCGCCGAACTCTTTGACCTTGCCAGCGAAGTCAATCGCAATAAATCGCCGGCGGCTGCGCAGCAGTTGCGCGCACTTGGCGGCGTGCTCGGACTGTTGCAGCAAGATCCCGAATCGTTCCTGCAAGCCGATCCTTCCCGCCCCCTGGTGACTGCCGAGGGCGTGCAGGAACTCGTTGCGCAACGCGCGGCGGCGAAAAAGGCGAGAAATTTCCAGGAAGCGGACCGAATTCGCGCTTTACTGGCGGCCCAAGGGGTGCTGCTCGAGGACGGTCCGAACGGCACGACCTGGCGGCGCAATTGAAGACTCTGGCGCGGGTGAGCGCTGCGGGCACTTCGGTTGCCGTCCCGCCTTCGTTCTGGCCCCAGGCCAAGCGTTGCCTGCGGGCGACCGATCCGACACTCGCGTCGGTCATCGCGCGCCATCCACGCATACATCTGGTTTCGCGTGGCGATGGTTTCGCGACCTTGGCCCGGTCGATTGTTGGCCAACAAATTTCTGTCAAGGCCGCCGATTCGGTGTGGGCGCGGGTCAAGGAGCGTTGTCCCGAGATGACTCCTCGCGAGATGCTTGGCCGGCGCCGATCGTCCCTGCGCGCCTGCGGTCTGTCCGAGCGCAAGGCTGAGTATCTGCGCGATCTGGCGCGCCACTTTGCCGAGGGACGGATCGACATCGCGCAGCTTGCAAGCCAGCCCGATGAGGCTGTCATCGCTTGCTTGACCGACATTCGTGGGATCGGGCGCTGGACAGCCGAGATGTTTTTGATCTTTAATCTCTTGCGTCCGGACGTGTTGCCGTTGGATGATCTGGGCTTGCTGAAGGCAATCGGACGTCTTTACTTTGACGGCGAATCGACCACAGCGCTTTTGCGGGGTTCGGGGCGGGAGAAAGTGGCGCGGTTGGGAGCGCGCTGGGCGCCGTATCGAAGTGTTGCGACCTGGTATTTATGGCGCAGTCTCGATCCGGTGCCGGTGGAATATTGACGACAGGACCACTTATGGCAACGGCCAAAAACAGCTTTCTGGACTTCGAGCAGCCCATCGCCGATCTGGAAGCCAAAATTGAAGAGTTGCGCTTCGTTCAGGATGACTCGGCGGTGGACATCTCCGAGGAGATCGCTCGCCTGCAGGCCAAGAGCCAAGCCTTGCTCAAGGAAATTTACGCCAAGCTCACGCCATGGCAGGTTTCCCAGCTTGCGCGCCATCCGCAGCGGCCGTACACGCTCGATTATGTGAGCGAGATCTTTACCGATTTTCATGAGCTGCACGGCGACCGGACGTTTTCAGACGATCTGTCGGTCGTTGGCGGTTTGGCCCGCTTTAACGGCCAGCCGGTCATGGTGCTCGGGCACCAGAAAGGACGCGACACCAAGGAGCGGGCGCTGCGCAATTTCGGCATGCCCAAGCCCGAGGGCTACCGCAAGGCGCTGCGATTGATGATGCTGGCAGAAAAGTTTCGCTTGCCGCTGTTTACCTTCATCGACACACCCGGAGCCTATCCCGGTGTCGATGCGGAGGAGCGTGGCCAGTCCGAGGCGATTGGCCACAACTTGTACGCCATGTCGCAGTTGCAAGTGCCGATCATCGCGACGATTATCGGCGAGGGTGGCTCCGGGGGAGCACTTGCGATTGGCGTTGCCGATATGGTGCTGATGCTGCAATACGCCACATACTCGGTAATCTCTCCCGAAGGATGCGCGTCGATCCTGTGGAAAAGCGCCGAGCGCGCCTCCGATGCTGCAGAAGCGCTGGGGCTGACCGCCAACCGCCTGAAGGCACTTGGACTCGTCGATCGAATCGTGGCCGAACCCCTTGGAGGGGCGCACCGTGATGCCTCGCAAATGGCCGCGCTGCTCAAGCGCGCGCTTGGCGACGCGCTGCGCCAGTTTCAAGGCGTCAAAACAAAAGACCTGCTGGCGGCACGCCATACGCGCCTGATGGGCTATGGCAAGTTCAAGGAAACGTCCACCGAAGCCTGATCCGGCCGATCGCGCCTTATTGTCCGCTTTGCATCGGGTAGTCACCGAGGCAGCTGCGGGCTCGCCCGATTTGGCGATGCCGACGGCCGCGACGGAATTTGCCCGTGGGGGCCAAGCTGCCTCTCGGCGCCGCAAGTCGATGCCGGCGCCGGCACTGCTCATCGCCTATAGCGGTGGACCGGACTCCAGTGCCTTGCTGGATCTGGCGTGCCGTCTGCGCGATCGTGGCATTGCCGCTTTCGGAACGCTGCGTAGCGTGCACGTACACCACGGGCTGCAACCTCAGGCCGAGGAATGGGTTGATCACTGCCAGCGGCAATGTCGGCTGCGCGATGTCGAGCTAACGGTGTGTCGAGTACACGTGGCGGGCGAACGCGGCACGGAGGCCGGTGCGCGCGAGGCGCGCTACATGGCACTGGCGCAGGTCGCGCGAGAATGCGACGCGTTTGCGGTGCTGACGGCGCACAATGCCGACGATCGCATAGAGACGTTCTTGCTGCAATGGCTGCGAGGTGCAGGATTGGCCGGACTAGCCGGAATTGCCGAACAAAGGCAACTAGCGCAGACAAAGGTGCTCTTGCTGCGCCCGTTTCTGGAGATTTCTCGCCGCGAGATCGAGGCCTACGTTGCGCGCCACGAGATCGTAACGATCCAAGATCCGAGCAATTTGGATCCGCGCTTTGCGCGCAATGCGATACGAGCGCAGATCATGCCGCAGCTGGCGCGAATCCGCAGTGGTTTTCGAAAATCTGCGGCTCGATCGATCGAGCTCGTGGGCGAGGCGGCCGAACTGCTGCAGGAGCTCGCGCAAGAAGGACTGGAGTTTTGCTCCGCAGACGCTCCAGAAGGCATGCTACGCATCGATCGGCTGGCATCGCTTGCGTTCGCGCGCAGACTGCTCGTGTTGCGCGCTTGGCTCGCACGCGCCGACCTGGAGTCGCCCTCACGCGCGCGGCTGCGCGAGGCTTTGGCGCAGGCAATAACGGGACGCGGAGACAGCCGGATGCTAATCCGCATCGGCGTGCACGAATTGCGGCGCCACCGCGGACTGCTTTGCTTGCGGTTACCCACGACCGTCGCGCGCAAACGCGAGCAGCTGCAATGGCGGGGTGAAGAGGAGATCGCGGTTGCAAGCTGGGGCGGCGTACTGCGCTTTGTGCCAGACGAGACCGGCTTTGATGCAGACTGGCTGCGCGCGCGTCCCCTGGAGGTGCGCGCCCGCACGGGCGGAGAGCGCTTTAAGCCGCATCCCACGCGCCCTTCGAAGCGGCTCAAGCAGCTGTACCAGGAAGCGGGTGTTCCGGAGTTTGAACGCAGCGCGCTGCCGTTGCTGTGGCGCGATGATCGGCTGATATTTGTGGCGCGGATTGGGTCGGATGCGCGCTTGATCGAACGCGGCGGCGATCGCGTGCGCGTCGAGTGGAGCGGAGAAGCCAGTTTTCTTCCGGAAGAGCCCCGCCTGGGCACTTTATAATTGCAAGTTTCGCGTTCCCGAGGCAAGTTTCCAAGCCGGTCCCCATGTCCCTGATCGTTCATAAGTACGGCGGCACGTCGGTTGGCAGCGTCGAGCGCATCCGAAATGTCGCGCGCCGCATTGCCAAATGGCACCGCGCGGGTCATAAAGTCGCCGTCGTTGTGTCGGCAATGAGCGGCGAAACCAATCGTCTGATTGATTTGGCCAGGCAAATCCAGCCCGATCCTGACCCGCGCGAACTCGATGTCGTTGCAGCGACCGGCGAACAAGTCACGATCGGCCTGCTTTCGATGGCCTTAAAGGCACTCGGCGTTCAGGCAAGGAGCTTCACCGGCGGTCAGGTGCGTGTCCTGACGGACGATGCATACACCAAGGCACGCATTCGCTCGATCGATGCGGCCCGCCTGCATGAAGAACTCAACGGCGGATATGTGGTCGTGGTAGCGGGTTTTCAGGGCGTGGACGAGAGCGGCAACATCACCACACTTGGGCGCGGCGGTTCGGACACTTCTGCGGTGGCGCTTGCGGCGGCGTTGCAAGCGGACGAATGCCTGATTTATACCGATGTGGACGGCGTGTACACGACAGACCCGCGGATTGTGCCTGAGGCCCGACGCCTGCATACCGTCACATTCGAGGAGATGCTGGAGATGGCCAGCCTGGGCTCGAAGGTGCTTCAGATTCGCTCGGTTGAGTTTGCGGGCAAGTACCGAGTGCGGCTGCGCGTGCTCTCGAGTTTGACCGAACCGGACTTGCCACTCCAAGTCGAGGCCACATCCGGAACGCTGATCACTTTTGAGGAAGATACTCGTATGGAAGAGGCTGCCATTTCTGGGATCGCTTTTACCCGCGACGAAGCCAAGATCACGCTCACCAGCGTACCGGACCGGCCGGGCATTGCGTACCAGATCCTGGGCCCGATCGCCGATGCGAACATTGACGTCGACATGATCATTCAAAACACCGGCGTCGACGGTATGACCGACCTTTCCTTCACTGTGCACCGCAACGAATACGCCAAGGCGATGGACGTGCTCAATGAGAGCGTCAAGGCGCACGTCGGCGCGCGGGCGGTCATCGGCGATGCAAAGATTTGCAAGGTTTCGGTGGTTGGCATCGGTATGCGCTCGCACGTGGGTATCGCAAGCAAAATGTTTCGCACGCTCGCGGAGGAGGGCATCAATATCCAGATGATCTCAACGAGCGAAATTAAGATCTCCTGCATCGTTGAGGACAAGTACATGGAACTTGCGGTGCGGGCCTTGCACAAGGCGTTTGGATTGGAACAAGCTGCCGGAAATTGAAATAGATAACCGGTTCTAGGCAAAGCCCAATTCGGTTCCTGGCGATCGAAACGCGCGTTGACCGCATTTTTGCTAGGCTCTAGACTGCCGCGCTGGGTACCGAGCCCAAAACAGCGGCTGTACCGTGGGCGACGATGTGTATCGCCGTTGTGCGTTGTAGATTTCGGAGACGTGGCCGAGTGGTCGAAGGCGCTCCCCTGCTAAGGGAGTATGCGCGCAAAAACGTGCATCGACGGTTCG
>Ga0187781_10001606_pt1 | contig 17159 bp, 11 predicted proteins | sample 0715_SJ02_MP02_2_FD_132447 | JGI IMG/M metagenome (GOLD analysis project Ga0187781, IMG submission 132447) | Tropical peat soil microbial communities from peatlands in Department of Meta, Colombia - 0715_SJ02_MP02_20_MG | ecosystem: Environmental > Terrestrial > Soil > Wetlands > Peat | place... | reverse complement strand
TTGAGCTGCCATTCCGACGTTCGGGGGCAGCAGCCCGAAGTACGCCAGGCCCCACGTGAAGTCCGCAAAGTCTCCTCGCTGCATGTAGGTGCCGAGAACAGAACTGGCAAGGATCGCGGTGTTGTGCCCTGCTGGCTTGCTCAACGGGGGAAGAATGTCGTTGTACCAGGGCTGTTCTGTGATGGGGGCACCGGTCCGCAGTTCCTGGGAGGCGGTGGCAAATGCGGTGGACATCAGCTCGCCGCCCTGTCCCGGCGTTGTATCCCGGAAATCGATCAGCTGGCTGGCGTCAGCCTGCGCCAGCAGCCGCCTGCCCAGGCGGCCGGCGTAGGAAGCCTTCAGAATCATCCCTCCAGGGATCTCGTGTTCGAAGCCAGCGTTAAAGTTCATGTAATAGGGGCTCTTCAGCGTCGGGTCAATGGTTTCGTTGAATACCCCCTCAGCCAATCCATACGGGACCGCGCTCGACCCGGAACCCGCGACATAAGGATAGTACGGTTTGGTAATTGTAGGAGCGGTGGGCGGCGGCGGCGGGCTGCTCACACCGGTAAATCTCGGAAGGTCCGTGAGCAAACCTGGGACGCTGGTCGCGTCCGCAGGGTCCAGCCAATCAGGCTGGGTGGCGTAAAACAGGTAAGAGAACTGCGATTGCTGGTATTGCACCGCGTTGATTACGGTCTGATCGTAAAGGACGCCGACGCTGGCATTGACCACTGTCTTGGGATTCACGCTGTAGGCCAGGGCAAACCTCGGCCCAAAGTTCAGATGCTGCGGCTTGTAATAGCCGGGGGTATGGTTGGCCTTCCCGCCCAGCGAGTACGAGATGAACGGAACCACCAGGTTCCCCTCCTGGCTGGCTTCGCTCTGCGCCACGCGATCCTCGAAATAAGTGTTAAAGTCGAAATTCTGAATGGACTCGAGACCGTTTACCTCATACGGCACGGAGTAATTCACCCAGCGAACTCCATAGGAAAGGGTGAGCTTCGGCAGCACCTTCCAGGTGTCGCCAAAGTACAGCTCCGTTTCGTAATATCGATAACTGGTTTGGGTGCCGGTGCCTTGGGGCAGCACATTCCCCTGTGCGTCGTAGTTGAAGGCGGCATTGCTTGTCGTGTACGGAGCCAGCGCAAGGGCAAACGCAGGGTCGTATAAACCCGTCGCGTAACCGCAGATGTTTGACGATGCAGGACAGATATCCGGGGGCCGGTAGCTGGGCGCGGGCGGCGTGGTTGCCAGACTTGACAGATACCCCCCTATCCCGATCCCGGGCGTGTTGTAGTCAAGGATGGTGTAGCCCTTAGGGCTGATGTACTTGAACGTGCCCCCGAACTGGAAGGAGTGTTTCCCTTTTTGCCAGGTGAAATCGTCACGAATTACGGGGATGGGATAGGTCCGGCCTTGCTGGTTAATGGCTATGGGGTAAGGACCTGTAAGGATCGCTCCCCCAGTGCCGTTCCCACCGAAGGTCTGGAATTGCGTAGTGCCAGTTGGATTGTACGTGGCCGGCCAATTCAGGCTTTCAACTGTTTCCCCGTAAGAGGCTTGGTTCACCATGGTGTTGTTGATGGTCCAGACGTGGCCAACCACCCACGCGTAGCTCTGATCGGTGTGGGGATACGTGTCCGGATCACCTGGGAACAGGGGTGCTGACCAATCGAACTTGGTTCGAGTGAAGCTGCCCCTGCCCCATAACTTATGTTTCTCGCTTAGGTTGAAATCCACCCTCTGGACATAATCGTATTCACTGAGCGGAGCGGGCGCGTTGAAGCGGAAGCCGGCTGTATTAAGCAGATCTCCGGCGTCACCGGAGAAGTCATTAGCATGCGGATAGCGGCTGCTGAAGAGGCTGAGCAGAGCGGGATTGAAGCCTACTCCCTGGGGATCCATCGTCGCTACCGTCCCTGAGCTGAGCGTCCCGATGCTGTTCGAGGAATTGATGTACTGAATAGTGCCATTCCTGAACGAGTCCAATGGAACGGTGCGGGTCTGCACGTTGCTGACGGTGTCTCGCCTGGCGTTAAGGTCGAAGAAAAAGAACAGCTTATTCTTGAGGACTGGCCCGCCGATATTACCGCCGAACTGGTTCCGGATGAGAGGAGGCCTCGGGACGGTAGGCACGGAGTTGTTGTTGAACCAATCGTTAGCTTCGAGATCGGTGTCGCGATGGTATTCCACCAGGGCACCATGGAAAGAGTTGGTGCCGCTCTTGGTCACGAGTTCGTATTGGCCGCCACCACCACCGGCAGCAGTGGAAAGATAGCCGGCGCTAACGCCTCGGAACTCCTGGATAGAGTCAACCGGAGCGTTGGCGACAATACATGCAAAGCAACCGGTAGCCATGTCGTTGACGTCGAGGCCGTCGATCGTGACCCGGCTTTGGTCCGTACGCGCGCCGGTTACGGATCCGTCCAGGGTCACGCCCGGCTGCTGGACGAACAGCGCTCCGGGGTTGCTCCGGTCTTCGATCGGCAAATCATTCAAAAACTGGACCTGGAAATTGTTGCCGATAGTCGCATCGGTCGTGTCGAGGGTCACGGTCTGGGTCTCGGCCGTCACCTCCACCGTCGCAGTCGTTCCACCAACGACCAATTGAGCATTCTGCACACGGGTCGCGTCCACGTTCATGTAGAGGCCGGAGACGATCACGGCCTTGAAGCCGTCGTGCGTGAATTCGATCTTGTAGCCGGGGCCCGGCTTGACTTCATTGAACGTATAGGAGCCTGAGGCGTTGGTAACGGTCTTGTACACGACTCCGGTCTGGGGATTTTGCAGAGTGACATTGACATCTGCGATGACGGCGCCACTCTGGTCGGTGACAACACCAGTAATGGTGGCTACGTCTTGTGCCTCCATGGGCTGTGCCACAAACAGGCTAAACACAGCCAGAACCGTAACGATCAGCGAAGAACGAGCGGAGGAAATCGTTGACATAGGTGTCTCCTCTTTCAAGATCGCGCATGGAAAGCCATGCGGCTTGTCCCCAGAAGGTCGGAACTCAGTCCGATCCGTAATTTGTTCAAGCAGGGTGTCGCCCAGATTCCCACAACACCCCCAAACGCTACTATTTTCCAGTGTGCTTTTTCAAGCACATTGTTGGCTGCGAGCCACGCCAATAACGGGTGGATGGCCTAGGGCCAGGGCATTCAGTTCGTGCCTTGTCTCCGCTATCGAGGTGGATCCGAGTCTAGAGGATGCCGGACTTTCTCCCGGGGGGTGCGGAGAGATCGCCGGAATTGCACGGTCAGGGTAGACTTGTAGGCTGAACTACAAGCGAAGAACCTTCATGCGCGTGCGTGTGCTCTTCTTCGGGACGCTCAAGGACGTCGCAGGAAAGTCGTCAGGCATGCTTGACCTGCGGGAGGGGGCGTCGGTCGCCGATGTGCTGGCGCACTACCAAGCAGAGACGCCACGTCTGAAGGAATTGCTGCCGTCGCTCGCAATGGCGGTGAACCAGGAGTATGCAGGCCCAAGCGCGAAATTGAACGAGGGTGACGAGATCGCACTCCTGCCTCCGGTCAGCGGGGGCGCAGAGGCGACAGGCGGCAGGGGGCGGCATGCTGCCATGGTTCGCGATCGGATCGACACGCAGCGGACGCTGGCCAGCCTGAAGCGCGGGGAAGACGGCGCTGCAGTTGTGTTTGAGGGCATCGTTCGCAACCAGACGCGCGGCCGAAAGACGCTTTATCTCGACTATGAGGCCTACGAAGAAATGGCGCTGCGGGAGTTGGAGTCGCTCGCGGTTCAGGCCTTAGGGAAGTTCCAGATTCGCGATGTGGCGCTGGTGCATCGCCTCGGGCGCCTGGAAATCGGCGAGACCAGCGTGCTGATTGTGGTCGTCTCAGCTCATCGGGCGGCGGCCTTCGACGCTTGCCGCTGGCTCATCGACACCCTCAAACGCACCGTTCCCATCTGGAAGAAGGAGCACTTTGAGGACGGAGCCGTCTGGGCGGACGGCGAAGCGTTCCCGGCAGAAATTCCGCGGGCAAATTCCTCGGGTTAAGGCAGCCCTGCCACCGGTTCAGCATCTAAGTAAGCGGCGTGCAGGGCCGGCATTCGGCTCAAGGGGCCGGTGCGCGCAGATCACCAAGGTATAATCTCCTCATTCGATGAGAAAGCTCGCCACTCTGGGACTGGTTGCCGTTGGCCTGCTCTTTACTGGTCGCGGTCTTTGGGCGCAGCAATCATCGCCTCCGCCAACTCCGGCCCGGCAGTCCACAAATCACCAGAGCACGCCGTCCGAACCCCAATCTGAGCCGATGACCACGATCGTTACGAACGTCAACCTGGTGAACGTGTTCGTGACCGTGACCGATGAACATGGCGCTCCCGTCGGCGGCCTGACCAAGGAAAATTTCGTTCTGGAGGAAGATGACCGCGAACAGACGATCAAAGTTTTCGACCGGGAATCGGCCCTGCCGCTCTCGATTGCGCTCACCATTGATACCAGCCTGAGCACGCGTCACGACCTGCCGCTGGAGCAGGCCTCGGCCAAGCGTTTTGTACACACCATCATGCGGCCCGTGGACGCGCTCGCCGTGTATGACTTCAGCGAAGTGTTGCACGACGACACCCGCGGCTTTACCTCTGACCTGAAGCATATTGATGAGAGCATCGACCACATTCGCGTGGGTGCTGCGACCGCGCTCTACGATGCTATCAAAGTGACTTCGCGCGCGTTGGACCGCCGGAAAGGACGCAAAATTATTGTCCTGATCACCGACGGCGGCGACACGATCAGCAAAGTCGACTATCAGGAAGCGGTGCGTTCAGCCGAAGAAGCCGAGGCCCTGGTCTACTCGATCATCATCGTTCCCATCGAAAACAGCGCCGGACGCGAGATCGGCGGTGAGCACGCACTCATTCAGCTTTCCGAAGATACGGGCGGCAAATACTACTACGCGACGTCGATGGCGCAGCTCGACGATGCCTTCCGTAAAATCAGCGATGAACTGCGCACGCAGTACCTGCTGGCCTACTATCCTTCGCAGCACACTTCGTTTTCCGAGTTCCGGCGCATCGAAGTGAAGGTCGCTGGCGTTCCCAGTGCGGACTCATATCGGGTGCGCCACCGCGCCGGCTATTACACGGTCAAGTCGGAGTTGTGACCCGCGCGGTGGGCGGGCATGGGGTGCGGAAGAAGCCTGTATTCGACAACAGCTCTGCGCGGCGGTTAGAGGACCTCTCTCGATGGCCCCAGTTCGCTGTGATATGTTTCAAGAACGCATACTGAAGAATGATGATGATGCTGGTGGGCGCGAGCTGGCAAGAGATTGCTTCGCCATGCCACGGTGGCCCGCAAGTGCAGAGGAGTCTTTTGCAACTCGACGAGACCTTGCAATGAAAGGAAGGTGGCTGATGGTAAGGCTCAACTCCAGCCCCAGCCCGCGACTTTGCCGGCTGGCGCTGGTCCCCACGATTGCATTTATTCTTTGCGCGCTGGCGTGGGCGCAGACCTCCGATTCTACGGGGCGGATTGCTGGTACCGTGACCGATGCGAAGGGCATCGCAATCGCCGGGGCCCGGGTCACGGTTTCGACTCCCGCAGCGCAGATCGCTAAAGCCACGACAGACGCTCAGGGAGCCTATGCGGCGGAGGGTGTCACCCCCGGCAGTTACAACGTGCGGGTTGAAGCCAGAGGCTATGTTAGCGCCCAATTGCACGTGGAGGTTAAGATCGGCACGACGAGCGACGGTAGCGTAAAGCTCCCGATCGGCAACGAATTGCAGGTGAACCCAGAGCAGGCCTCACTCCAGGAAGTGTTAAACGCCAGCCAGATCGGGAACCTGCTTCTTAATGGCCGCGACTTTCTTGCTCTGCCTGAACTTGAGCCGGGGGTTCAGATCGAGGACGGCGAGAACCTTGCCCCCACCAAAACCGGATACTCCTCCCTGTCGCTCGGCAGCCGTACCGGCCGTAACACACGCATTGCCGTGGATGGGGCGGACCTCAGCGATGAGATCGTGGGCACCGCTGCCGAAAGCATTCCGATCAGCGGCATGCAGACGTTTTCCGTGGAAGAGTCGACGCTTGACATTACTACCGACCTGACTACGTCGGGCGCGGTTAACATAGCCACGAAACGGGGCCAGAACGCGATTCACGGCGAAGCTTTCGGGCTCTTCCGTGACAGCGCGATCGGGGCGGCGCAACTGCAGCAGCCTCTCGATGCGGCAACTGACTCATTCCTGAAGACTCCCTACCAGCGCAACCAGGAGGGCGGCAGCTTGGGCGGGGCTATCATTCCAGACCAGGCGTTCTTCTTTCTGGACGGTGAGCGCACTCTGCAACATCTCACCGCCCCCGTGTCAGTGGCGTCGCCTTTCGCCCAGTATTCGGGCACATACGCAGCCCCCTTTGACGAGGATGAACTGCAAGGGCGGGTCGATTATTCCCTGCGCAAGACCGCACATCTGTTGGGCCGGTTCAACTATTTCAAGAATTCCGACGATGCGACATTTTTTCCTTCGAGCTTCCAGTTGTACAGCTCTCGGAACCACGCCATCAATGGTCTGGCGGGCCTGGACTTCGATGCCCGTAACATTACGCACTCCATTCGCTTTTCCTATCTGAGATCCCAAAGCAGCATTCTGGACGCGACCGCGGGCACCAACCTGCCCTTTGCCGGTTATCCAGTCAGCATAGATATCGCCACGTTCTCAGCGGGGACCAACCCGCTGGCTCCGCAGGCTACTTACCAGAGCGACCGCCAGATCCGATATGACGGCACCAAGACCATGGGCAATCATGTCGTTCGTTTCGGTGCGGGCTATAACCGTATTCAAGTCGGAGGCTATGTCGGTTTATCCCAAGCCAATCCGCTAGTTCTCGTCACGGCACCCGGCACGAACAATGATCCGACCACGGTGCCGCTCAGCGCTGGGGACGTGATCGTAAGCAACGGCCAACGCTATTCCAGTACACAGCCGGCGTTCGGTTACCCCGCTGGAGGTCTTGGACCCGATAACCGATTGGACCTCTACATCGGCGATACCTGGAGATATTCGTCGGGCCTCACCATTACTTCCGGACTGCGCTGGGAACGCGACACCAGCCGCACCGACAGCGATCTGCCTGCGATTCCGGAACTGAACAGCGCTTTCCCGGGCTTCGGTAACGTGGTACGGCAGCCGAACCAGAACGTCGCACCGCAGTTGGGGATTGCCTGGGATCCGAAGGGCACTGGCAAGACCGTGCTGCGGATCGGCGCGGGCCTGTACTATGAAAACTTCCTGTATAGCAACACCTTCGGTGATCGGCGGCTGCGCCAGAGCGCTGGGACGTTCCTCGCGAATCCGGCAGCATGTTCCTTCGGAACGGCAATGCCGCTGCCTACGGAGTCCGCGGGCATCATTACATTGGATTCTGTAGAGGGACTCGATCCTGCCACCGGCCATAGCTATTGCGGCGACACGATTGGCCAGGCAGCGGCTGCTCTGGCTGGCTTCCAGACCCGGTATCAGGCCGACAATCCGTTCAGTGTGACGGCGCAGAATCCGAACTTTGTCGGCGCGCTGTTGGCCTCGGGATTGAACGTCCCGTTGGGATTGTTGGCCCCCAATTACCGGACACCAAGAGCTTGGCAGATGAACGCCGGCTTCCAGCATGAAATCCGTCCCGGGTTAATTCTCAGCGCCGACTACGTGCGCAACATTGACACCCACGGTCTTCTCGGGGTTGATATCAACCACACCGGAGCGGCGCGGTACTTCAATGCAGCGTCGGCGCTGTCGGCGGTGAACTTGACGGTTGCTGATTGCGAGGCCGCGTCGTTAGCGGCAGCCATTTCCCCGCAGGGCTGTCCGGGCATCCATCCACCATCGGGTTCGGCCTCGGCGGGCGCGGCGACCATCACCGATTTTGCCGTGCGCGGTCTGGGCGACTCGGCCGATACAGGTTCATCGTGTTACACCGCGGCTGACCCCAGCACCGGAATTCCTCTCGGGTTCCCGTGTGCTTTTAGCGGCATCAACCCAAACTACGGCGCCATGAACGTCCTGGAGTCGATCAGCCGTTCGCTTTACCGCGCCGCACAGGTGAAGGTCGCGCAGAGCGCCGCCAACCCGTTTCGCGGAGTGAAGGCGATCAATCTGCAGCTTGGGTATACCTACTCGCGATTTGTCAATCCCTTGGCGTTCCAAGGCAACACCGTGCCGTCCAACCCGATTGTTTCCGACGATCAGGACCTCGCATTGCAGGCGGCGGACAACGACAATCCCTTGAAGTTCACGGGACCTTCACTTTTCGATCGCACCCACCAGTTTTCGCTCGCCGGAACGGTCGATGTACCTTTCGGGTTCCGGATTGATATAGCCGGCCACTTCCTCAGCCCGCTCTCCAGCCCCGCAATTGTGGGCAACACCGGCACAGCGGGACAAATCTTTCAGACTGATTTCAGCGGAAGCGGGGTGGGCAGCCAGCCGCTTGCCGGCACGACGAACGGCTCGTTCATGCGCAGTCTTGACGTGGACGGATTGAATCACGCGATCAGCCGCTACAACGCCACCGCTGCCGGCCAGGCGACTCCTGCGGGCCTGGCCCTGATCGGCAGCAACGTGCTTTCCCTCAATTCCGCCACGGGGTTGGCCGACATGCAGGCGATAGGCGCTGTGGCCCCCGCGCTCCCTTTGGCGCAAATCGATCAACTGGTCTTTCCCTGGCTCAAGCTGTTTGACGTGCGCTTGAGCTGGAGCCATACCTTCCATGATCGCTTTAAGGTGCAGCCGAGCGTGGGGGTCTTCAACGTTTTCAACATCGCGAACTTCGACCTGCCACCCGGGGCAACCAGCGGCTGGCTGAATGCAGGCGCGGGTTCGATCAACAGTGTGAACACCTTAACTCAGCCGGGCGAAACCGGTCCCGAATCGAATACATTTCGCGTCGGCAATGGTACTGGCGTGTTTAGCCAGGGCTCCCCTCGTACCATCGAGTGGGGCCTGCGCATAACCTTCTAGATTTTGCCAAGGTGGTTTGGCCGTGCCGTTCGGGTGCGGGCGTTTGTGTACAATGCCTGCATGCCGTTCCGTCCGCCACGAGGGAATCCGCAGGCCGGCAAGAAGGGAAGAACGCCCCCTCCCGAGGAAACGTTTGAGGAAGCCGGGTTTCTCAGGATGCTGGGGGAGAAACAGAAACCGGTGCTGATCAAGCTGATGGACGGCCAACTGGTCCGCGGCTGGATCGAGTACTACGACAAGAACATGGTGCGGCTGACGCGCCAAGACGCCCCCAACCTGTTCATCTTCAAGCACGAGATCATGTACATCGCCGAAGATGGCGGCAGCAGGGGTGGCTCTGGGCGTTAGGCCTTGAGTGTCAGGTCGCAGGCAAAGACCTGGCTGGAATTCCCAAGACCCTAAGACCCAAGACCTGAGACCTGAAACTCAACCGTGCCCCACAGTCCTCAAGACAACTTCCTCCCCGCCATGTCGGCCATCGCCCGCGAGGCAGGCGCGCTGTTGCTCGATTATTTTCATCAGAAACTGAAGATCGAATACAAGGGCGACGCCGACCTGGTCACGGCAGCCGACCGCGCCTCGGAAGCGCTGATTCGTGAACGCATCGGCCAGCAATTTCCCTCGCATGATGTATTGGGTGAAGAACAGGGCCTGAATGACCGGGGCGGCGAATACCGGTGGTATGTGGATCCGCTCGACGGCACGACGAATTTTGCCCACGGGTACCCTGTATTCTGCGTCTCGCTGGCGCTCGAGCGCCGTTACGGGAAGGCGGGAAAGCGCATTGCCGGCGCCGTCTACGATCCTTCGCGCGACGAACTTTTCACCGCGGCTGAAGGGCAGGGCGCGCAGCTGAATGGGCAGCCAATCCACGTGTCAAAAGTCGCGCAACTGAAAGAATGTCTCGTAGCCACTGGTTTTCCCAGCCACAAGCGTCACAAGAGTCCGAATATTTACTTCTACCACCAGATCACGCTGCGGACGCACGGAGTACGGCGCGCGGGATCGGCTGCCCTCGATTTGTGCAACGTGGCTTGCGGGCGATTTGACGGCTTCTGGGAATTCAATCTCAATCCTTGGGATACGGCCGCGGGCGTGCTCATCGTGGAAGAAGCCGGAGGCAGGGCCAGCCTCTTCGACGGGTCTCCGTTCGAAATCGACAGCCGCGAGACGCTGGCTTCGAACCGTCTGGTCCACGACGCGCTGCTCGCGGAGTTCAGTCAGATCTTCGCCGGCCGCGGACTGGATCCTTTGCCCGACCCACGCAGGTAACTGTAGTAACTGGAAACGTACTGTGTCTGGCTCGTAGAGTGGTCTGTTTCGCCAGAGGCCAAAGGGCCCTGTTGACATCCTAAGAATAACGGGTGATTGATTAGGCGAGAATGTTGGGATCGACGTGGAAGAGCGGCCCTTTAGGGCCGCGTTCGCGGTTCGGCGGAAGAAGGCCTTTAGGCCCGGTGTCCACTGGGGCTAAAGCCCGTGAGCTTTGGACCATTGCTTACGCGGCGCTAAAGCGCCGCTCTTCCACGCCTGTTCCAGCCTTTCGGAGGACGTCAACAGAGCCAGAGGCCAAATCAAGGAAGATCGAACCAACATGGAAAAACCAGGATGGTCGGTCGTTGCCGTCGTGTTGTCGCTCTCAATTATTGCTCCGGCCCGCCGTGCCGGAGCGCCAGAAATTCCCGACGCCGCTTATGTGCAAGCATTCGAGAAATGGAAAGCCGAGCAGACAGACGACTTGAAGACGAACTGGTTGTCGCTGGCTGGTTTGTTCTGGCTCAAGCCGGGAGTGAACAGCTTTGGCTCCGATGCGGACAATGCGATCGTTTTTCCCAAAGGTCCGGCCCACGCCGGGGAATTCGATCTGGCGGGCAAGGAAGTCACGCTGAAGGTGAATCCCGGCACGCCAGCGACGAATGCAGGCGAGACGGTGACCACCGCCAAGATGGATCCGGATACCTCAAACCAGGTCACGCGCGTTGAGATGGGGACGCTGCGCTTCCACGTCATTATTCGCGGCCAGCACGTGGGCATCCGCCTGCGAGACAGCGACAGCGCCGCAGCGCGCAATTTCAAAGGAATGATGTTTTATCCGCTGGACCTGGGTTACCGGCTTACGGGGACCTGGGTTCCCGCCAGCGGCGGGAAAACAGTTGAGATTCCCAACGCTTTGGGCGAGGTTACCTCCGAGGCCTCGCCGGGCATGGTCGCATTCAAACTGAATGGCGTCGACCTCACGCTGACCGCGCTGGGAGGCGACGCCAACAGTGGGCTGTTCTTTGTCTTCACCGACCCGACAGCGAAAACCGATACCTATCCCGGGGGGCGGTTTCTCGAAACCGGCGCGGTAGCGCATGGCGAAGTTGTGCTTGATTTCAACCGGGCGCACAACCCTCCCTGTGCCGTAACCCCGTATGCCACTTGTCCTTTGGCACCGAAGGAGAACCGCCTCACCGTGGCCATACCGGCCGGCGAGAAGTTCGACAAGGCGGCGCACGGCCACCACTCGCCAGCGAGCGCGTTACAATGACTTGTAGGGTTGGCGGCTGCTTCCGGCCGGCGCGAATTCTTCTGGGTTCAAACGTGATCCATTCACTGCTGCAACGCAAGATCGAAAAGCGGCCGGACAAGGTGCGCCTCGAGGGGCGAATTCTTTTTCTCACCGAAGATCCGGAACTCATCCAGCGGCAACTTGCGGGCGAGGATTTGCCCTGGGACACGAAGAATCCGGCGGCGAATCCCAAGCTGCGTGACGACATTTCGACCGACGAGATCACTCCCGCGCACTATTGCTTCTACTTTGACGAGACTCTGGGCGAGATTCCATATCTCGGCTTGAAGTGCGGCAACCTGCTTCCCATCGGCCGGGGCGATGTGAAGCGCGGCGGGTTTGTGTGCGCGGTGAGCGGCAAACGCCGCGGCAAAGGATCGAGCCGCGAGCAGTCTCCTTATGCCGAGATGTGCGCCGGCATTCGCGTGGTGATTGCCGAAAACATCGAGCGCATCTATAAGCAGAACTGCCAGAATCTGGGACTGCTGACTTCCACCAATTTCTCGCTGATTGACCGCATTCGGCATCGGGAAGAAATAGCCCTGAGCGAATTCACGGCTGGCGAAGACGAGATCACGCGGCAGGTGATCGAGTACGGAGGGTTGTTTCCTTTCAACGTGGCGCGCATGCAGGGCAAAGTATTCTTGCCGCCGATTCAGAGCCCGGGCGCGAGCGACGCGGGCAAAGCCACACGAGCGATGACGCTCGCCGAGAAGATCTTTGCGCGGCACATGATCAACCAGAAAGGCGATGTGGGAGTGACATCGGTTAAGCCGGGAGACACGGGTTTTGCCCGGGCTGATCTGCGTTTCAGCCACGAATATGTCACGCCCATGGCGGCGATTTTCTTCGAGCAATACGTAGGCAAAGACGCCAAGGTCAACGATCCGGCGAGCATCCTGTTTTTCCGCGATCACCTGACGTTTCTCGATGAGGTCATTTCTGAAGAAAAGAAGAAACTCGGTTTGCTCGATCTGGCCACGCAACTCAAGCTGAAGCAGCAGGAGTTTGCCCGGAAGCAGGGAATCAAGCTGCACGGTGAACTGACGGACCGCAAGGGATCAGAGGGCATTTGCCATTCGATTGTGCTGGAAAGCTACGCCCTGCCCGGGCAACTGAACATCGGGTCGGATTCGCATACCCCGCATGTGGGCGCGATCGGTTGTATAGCTTTCGGGATTGGCACAACCGACGTGTTCAATTCGTGGATCACGAAAGACGTGCGGGTGAGGGTTCCGGAGTCGGTGAAGATCGTGATTCGCGGCCGGAAGCATGCGAACGTCACGGCCAAGGATTTCATTCTGAAGATTCTCAGTCTCGACTACGTGCGCAGCGGCAAAGCGCTGGCCAAGGTCATGGAGTACGCGGGCGAGGCGATTGAAGAATTGAGCGTGGATGAGCGCGCCACCATGACCAATATGGCCGCCGAGATTGGAGGTTTCACGGGTATCGTTGCGCCAGACAAAAAGGCAGTCGATTTTCTGATTGAGCGGCGCGGCATGGAACGTGCGGAGGCCGAAGGCATGGTTGCCGGCCTGTGCAGCGATTCCGCTGCGCAGTATGCGCACGTAATCGAACTTGATGCTGCGGAAATCACTCCCATGGTGGCCACGCCGGGCGATCCGGGCAACGGAAAGTATATCCGCGAGCTAAATACTCCCGTGCCGATCGAGATTGCTTATGGCGGCACCTGCACCGCGGGCAAGAACGAAGATATGGATATGTACGCCTTGGTGCTCGCCGACGCGCTCAAACACGGCAAGCGCGTGGCCGCCTCAGTGAAGTTTTATATTCAATTCGGCTCGCAGGAAACGCGCGACTACTGTGTGCGGCGCGGGTATCTGGACGTTTTCCACAAGGCCGGAGCGCAGGTGATCGAGCCGAGTTGCGGCGCCTGCATTAATGCCGGGCCGGGAGTTTCGACGCGTCCCGACCAGGTGGTGATCAGTGCCCAGAACCGCAATTTTCCTGGCCGCAGCGGTCCGGGCCAGATGTATCTCGCGTCGCCGCTAACGGTCGCGGCGAGCGCGGTCGCGGGCTATATCGTGGAGTACGAGCCGAGCGAAAAATTCGTTGCCGTTTAGTGCTGCTTGCCTAGGGGAACTCTGAGTAAGTTCAGTAAACCCAAAGCAGGTTCCTCGACTTCGCGGAATTGCCCGAAAAACGGACAATTCCACTTCCCTCGGAATGACAAGCTCCCGTTCCTGGCAGAAAGCAACTTCTTTTCTTGGTGTGGGAGACCATGCTCACCAGGAAACTTCCCGTGCGTCTGACTTCCTCAGGAGGACGCCATGAGCCGATCCCGCTTGCCTCTCAACGCCTGCCTCGCCTTCACCTTCGCCTTTACTGCGACCGCCGTTCATTCGTCGTTGCCGTCTGCTCCGTCCGTCGGGTCGCTCGTCCCGGCGGAGCAAATGCTTGAGCCCCGCTCCGGTCACACTTCGACGCTGCTGCCGGATGGCAAGGTGTTGATCGCCGGCGGCATGCGCCGCAATCAGGACTTCTACAAGTCCGCCGAACTTTACGATCCGGCCACGGGCAAGTTCCAGCCAACGGGCGAAATGAGCATCGGTCGCGTCGGTCAGATCGCCGTCCTGTTGCCGACGGGCAAAGTGCTCATTGCCGGCGGATGGGTTGGCCACGGCGGCACCGATTCGGCCGAGCTGTACGACCCGGCCACCGGCAAGTTCACCGTCACCTCCAAAATGAATAGTCGGCGCGGTAGGCCAAGCGCGACTTTGCTGGCTGACGGCGACGTCCTCATTGCTGGTGGAGAACGTGAGGATAACGAATCTCTGGCTTCGGCTGAAATCTTCCATGTGAAGACGCTGTCTTTCATGCCAACCGGCTCGATGCATCGTGCCCGCATTTCGCACACTGCAACCCTGCTCAATGACGGCCGCGTTCTCATTGCCGGCGGCTACGCTGGCGATGTTACGTCGAGTGCCGAAGTTTATGACCCAAAGACCGACACTTTCACTGAGACTGGCAGTATGGGCGTCGCGCGCTGCAAGCACACCGCGGGCCTGCTTCCCGACGGTCGAGTGCTGATCGCGGGCGGTTCGGACGAACGAGGCTGGAAGGGAAATCTTGCGAGCGCCGAGATCTACGATCCGCACACAGGGAAGTTCACGCCGACCGCTTCGCTGAACGACAGCCGCTTCAAACTCCCCGACGAAGCCGTTCGGCTTGCCTCCGGCAGACTGCTGATTGCGGGTGGAAGCAAGGAAATCGAAGTGTTCGATCCGCCCAGCGGGAAATTCTTGGTCGCCGCCGGGCAGATGAACGACGCACGTCATTTCATGACCGAGACGAAGCTCAAAGATGGCAGCGTGCTGCTTGCCGGCGGCTATCCCAACAACGATCAGGCGACGGCGCAGGCATGGATTTATCGCCCTTAACAAGGTATGTGCCGCATTCCGCACCTGCCCCGTTCTTCCCCGGACTCTTGCAAGTGGTTGATTTCAGCCGGGATGGCTGAAATCAGCCACTCGGTTTCCTGCAACTTTTTCTTCCCCATGAGGTTCCAATCACTAGATGGACTTGGAGAGGTTTCCGGATCCACTCGAAAGCGGTGACTGGGTTGCGGAAGAGGAGGTTCTATGCGATACCTAAAATACTTCGCGCTACTGGCGGTTCTGATGCTGCCGCTGGCTTATTCCGAGGCGCAGGTTCGAGTAGGAATTGGCGTGGGAGTGGGGCCGGTGGGTGTTGCGGTGGGGGCGGCTCCGGTTTGTTCGTGGGGATATTACGGATACTACCCATACGCCTGCGCGCCTTACGGCTACTACGGTCCAGACTGGTTTGTCGGCGGATTGTTCGTCGGTGCCGGCCCGTGGTTCCATGGCCCGGCATGGTTGGGACGCTGGGGCTGGGCTAACGGATGGTACGGTCGCCCGTGGTATGGGAATCCGGGCTGGGGTCGCGCCTGGTACGGGGGCGGGGGCTATCGTGGCGGTTACGGCTATGGGCATGGTTATGGATACGGTCGTGGCGGCTATGGTCATGGCTTTTACGGCCGGGGCTACGCGGGCGGCGGATTTCACGGTGGGGCGATTCGCGGCGGCGGTGGCTTTCACGGAGGTGGTGTTCGCAGTGGTGGTGGATTCCACGGCGGTGGGTTCCACAGCGGAGGTGGATTCCATGGTGGGGGCGGCGGATTCCATGGTGGTGGGCACCGCTAACCGGCTTCAAACTAGCGGGTGTGCAACGGCGGGCAGCGTGGAGCTGCTCGCCGTTTCTGCTTGGCCTGTGGGCTCCATATTGCCATTCGGCCTGCCCGGCGCTGTACCCGCGTAGGCATTCTTGCTAGAATGTCGGCTCGCAAACCACTGCGGTAGTAAAATGAAAGCAGAACTCTCAGGAGACTGACACCTCTATGGCCTACGTGATTGCTGAGCCTTGTATTGGTACGAAAGACACCGCATGTGTGGATGCGTGCCCGGTGGATTGCATTCATCCCAAAAAGGATGAGCCTGCCTACGCCACCGAAGAATTGCTCTACATCGATCCGGTAGAATGCATTGATTGCGGCGCCTGCGTCCCGGTATGCCCGGTGTCGGCCATCTTCGCCCTCGACGATCTGCCGGAGAAGTGGAAGGACTTCACCGCCCGGAATGCCAAGTACTTCGGACGGTAACGGCTCTTACTCCGTCTCGCCTGTAGCCAACGAAACTGAGGCGCACGGCCCGCGTGGCTGCGGGCCTTATGATTTTTGAGCCTGACCTGAAATTCTGCCCGGGGTTACCTTCGCTGATACACGTTTCCCAGGACCGCCACGTCAGTCCCGGTGTGAGCTTTGAAGGCGTCGAGAATGCGAAGGTACTCGTGCTTGTCCATGCGGAGGACGAGGACCTTGGGAATGTCCTCGCGGTAGTGAATCTCCAGCCAGTGGCTCGTAGACTTGGTCATCATGACCACCAGGCCAACGCCGATTGGAGCCGTTATGATAGAGGCGGCAGAAACGCGGTGTTTTCTGTTGATTTCGTACGAGGCGCTGTCGATCGCAGCATAAGGAATGCTGACCGCGTCACGCTTGGCTGAGCGCACTTCGAGCGCCTTGTGCTCGTCGCTGAAAGTCAGCACGGCATTCGCCTGGCTCCCTTTCGCATCCGGTACTTTCACGCGCGAGAAGGAATCATCCGCGGCGCAAGCGAGGTTCGCGGCAATCAGGAAAACAACAAACGCGAAGACGTTTTTTCTCACGATCTTGAGAGTATATCGAAACAATCATCCCAGACGGAGAGTCGCCTTTTGCATGGTGCTGTCCTAATTTGCCGGACACCACCGGCGACCTAACCTGTGGACCTTGGACCTGCCCGGATGGCACCTTAAAGGGAGATCATCCCGGAGTGTTCTTGTTGTCGCAGAGTACTTTTCTGTAATCGGCTCCGCGGCTAGAATGCCCATTGCGGGGCCGGAAACGGCCCTGGCAGCCACGATCGTTGGCAGGGGCGAGGGAAACCATCACCGACAGAAATTCGCGGCTCCTGCGGCTTCCCTGCGCGTTCGACGTATTTTCGATGGTTTACACGAAGACTCAATCACTTACGGGTAACTAAATCGTAGTGTCGTGGTTTGCGTTTTTTCCCCGCGGAGTCACGGAGGAAATCTCGGAACTGCAAAAGCCAATAGACGAAGGTCTTGCCGCGCCGTT
>Ga0187781_10001605_pt1 | contig 17160 bp, 17 predicted proteins | sample 0715_SJ02_MP02_2_FD_132447 | JGI IMG/M metagenome (GOLD analysis project Ga0187781, IMG submission 132447) | Tropical peat soil microbial communities from peatlands in Department of Meta, Colombia - 0715_SJ02_MP02_20_MG | ecosystem: Environmental > Terrestrial > Soil > Wetlands > Peat | place... | reverse complement strand
TGGCTTGCCTTCTCCCGGCCCATGCAGCTTTTGGCATGGCTTGCCCTTACGCGTTAGACGCAAGTAATCCAGGACCAACCGGCGTTTCATAAGCTGGATTGCTTTCGCGGGATCAACTCCTTTGGGGCAGGCGCGCGAACACTCGCCGGCGTAGTGACAACGGAAAGCGCCAATCGGCCCACCCGTGATCTCGTTACGCTCCCGGCGTCCTTCGTCGCGCGTATCCGTGTTGTAGCGTCTCCCGGCGGTCAAAGGCATGGGGCCGAGATAGCGAGCGTCGGTAGCCAAAGTCGGGCACGCCGCCATGCAGCACCCGCACTTAATGCAGTAGGTGAACTGGAGATAGCTCTCCAACTCTTCGGGCGACTGGTAAAACTCTCCGGCCGGATCATTCAGCTCTGCTTCATCGGCACGAAGGATGTAAGGCTTGATCGTCCTGTGCTTGTCGAACATGCTTCGGAGCGCAGGAACAAGGTCGCGGATAATCTCGAAGTTCGGTAGCGGCCCCACGGTGAGATTGGTTTCCGCAATGTGCAAGACCTGAGTGTTGCAGGCCAAACCCGGCCGCCCGTTCAGCAGCATGCCACAGGAACCACAGATTCCCATGCGGCATGAGTAACGCCAAACCAGTGTGGAATCCAGGTTGTCCTTTATGTAATGCAGACCATCGAGCACGGTCATGCCTTCGCGTACGGGTACGTCGAATTTCATGACGTACGGCTGACTGTCGCTTTCAGGGTTGTAGCGGGTTACGTGGAAGTTGACCTGTCGCACAGCGTGGCTGGTTTCCGGCATTCTACCCCCTTGCTCCTGCGAGTGCGATGCTGTGCGCAATCACGGCTGCCCATGTGCCTAGCCCAAACAGCCCGACACCAACGATCACCAGGACGAAAGTGACTGCCTTTTCTGTCATCGAATTCAACGTCAGCTCAAACAGCATGGTGCGGAGACCGTAGAGGCCGTGATACAGCCCCAACCCAAGCATGAGGATGTACGTGACCGTGAAAAAGAGCTTGCCGTCGCGCAGCAAGGTGTTCTTCACCATGTCAGTGCCGGTGCTGTACGGCGAGAATCGAGGCAGCAAAGCCGCATGCATGATCAGCATATGCATGCCCAGCAAAAACAGGATCAGCACTCCCGCTGCCATGTGCCATGTCCAGTATTTTGTTCCGCCCATATCGTCTCCTAGTCAGCCGCGGTAAGAAAGCGGTATCCGCCGAGCACAAAAAAAATCAAGGCCAGCAGCATCATGGCGATCAGCAGCGGCCGTTGCGTATTGAGCGACGTCTTGTAGGGATAAACCGGTTCGATCGGCTTGCCCACCGCGAATCCCAGTTCGACAAGCACCAGTCGAATGCCGTTGAAAGCGTGATAAGCAAAGGCAGCAAAGACCAGGAACTCTCCAAACTTGAAGATCGGCTGGTCCAGGAGGTGATGCTCCTCCCACAGGTATATCTGCTTCGCCCGCAAGCTTGTGACCACAATGTGCAGCAGGAAGTAGAACAGGATCCCGAGTCCCGTGATGCGGTGCAGGATGTAGGCATAACGTTCAAGGCCCCAACGGCCGCCTCCAAGCCATCCCCATACCCCGAGCCGGTTATCGTATCTCTTGATTTCGTCCATATCGACCTCTCTTGCTACGCGTGTAAGCCTCAGTACTTCCGCTCCACCGGTTTCCAGTTGGTAATCGTTACCGGCTTGTAGTCCAGCCGGGGCGTGCCGCCGGTGTGATAGACCATGGAGTGACCCAGAAACTTCTCGTCATCGCGCTTGGGGAAATCCGTGCGCGAATGGCCTCCGCGAGACTCCTCGCGGGCCAACCCTGCGAAGAGCAGCACCTCGGCCAGCTCCAGCATGTTTTCGGTCTCGAGGACCTGAACCAGGTTGGTGTTGTAGATGCGGCTCTTGTCCTGAACTGCAACTTTCTTGAAGCGCTGCTCCAGCTCAGTGATTCTGGCCAGACCTTCCTTCATGGACTCACCGGTGCGGTAGACACCCGCGTGTTTGTCCATCAAGCCGCGGAGCTCCCGCCGAATCTGAGCCGGGCTTTCTGTTCCGCTCTGTTGCAGCAGACCTGCGAAAATGCGACCTTCTTCGTCTTTCGCCTTCTGCGCCGGAACCGCGCTCAGTTGAGGATTCGTATGCAAGTACTGCGCAATTCCGCCTCCGGTGATGCCGCCCCACACCAGGCATTCCGCCGTCGAGTTGCATCCCAGCCGGTTGGCTCCATGCATGGAATGGCAAGCCACTTCTCCCGCAGCCCAGATGTTGTCGACCTTGGTTCGGCCGTCAATATCGGCCTCGATCCCGCCCATGGAGTAGTGCGCGACGGGCCGGATTGGAATCGGCTGCGTAATCGGATCAATCCCCAGGAACTTCATGCAAACTTCGCGAATCAGCGGCAGGCGTTTATTGATGCGATCGGCGCCAAGGTGGGTAAGGTCGAGGTTGATGTAGTCGAGTCCGTCGGGACCAGCGAAGCCGCGCCCCTCCAGGATCTCTGTCATTTCCGAGCGGGAGACGATGTCGCGAGGAGCCAACTCCATCATCTTGGGAGCGTACTTCTCCATGAAGCGCTCGCCCTTGTTGTTGCGCAGATAGCCGCCCTCTCCGCGGCAGCCCTCGGTCATCAATATGCCTGACGGCACTAACCCGGTGGGGTGAAATTGCAGGAACTCGGGATCCTCCAGCGCCAGACCCGCACGATAAGCGATGGCCTGACCGTCACCGGTCACGGTCTGCGAATAGGTGGTGAATCCGTAGAGGTTGCCGAGCCCGCCGGAAGCGATCAGCAGCGCCTTGCCTCGGAGAACGATGAATTCGCCGCTCGGCAGGTCGTAAACGGTGAGACCTGCGAACCGGTCACGGTCCAGAAGTAACGAGGTTACAAAGCATTCGTCATAGCGTTTGAAGCAGTTGTACTTGAGCAGAGTGTCGTAAAGAGCCTGCATCTCGAAGAAGCCGGTCTTGTCGGCGGCCATGCAGGCACGCGGAAACGAGTGCCCTCCGAACGGCCGCTGCATGATGCGGCCATCCTCACGGCGCGACCAGGGCACTCCCCAGTGCTCCAGCAGTCGAATCTCATCGGGAGCCTTCGCTACGAAGCGGTCCACCGTATCCTGGTCCGCCAGGAAGTCGGATCCCTTGACCGTGTCCCAGGCATGCAATGCAAGGCTGTCGCCTTCTTCGGGACGCATCACCGCACCCGTGCCGCCTTCGGCGCACACCGAATGAGAGCGCATCACCTGCACTTTCGAGACAATGCCGATATCAACGGCGCCCCTCATTCGCATGCTGATCTCCACCGCAGCACGCAACCCGGCAAGTCCGGTTCCCAGTATCAAGACGTCATGAGTTATTTCGCGCATGGTTCGCGTTTCCTCAGGCTCCACCGCTTTCTAAAGCGATGGTCGGTTCGAATCAGCGTTTCAACCGACGCATAAGAATGCACTCAACCGGCGGGGTCGCGCTGTGATATGTGTGACCCAGGAGTGTGACGTGCGCGCTAACCGGAGCAGTCCCAAATCCCTGCTATTTCGCCCGGAGTGCGAAAGGTGAGGACCTCTACCGGCATCTACTGGGCTCTGGGAGTCGGTTTCTTGGGGTCAGTGGGAAAGCCTTCCTGCAGCGGGGGAACGCTGAACAAGTGAGATTGTGAAGTGAACCAGAGCGAGGGCTTACTTCCCTTCGACAGCCACGGTGAGTCTCAAACGAGTTCGCAATACCTCGCCAAAAAGAAACAAATCTGTCAGCAAAGCGCGCAGATGGACGGAAGCATTCAGATTGTCAATCAACTGCGAACTGAGCGCCGGTTGCGCGAGAACCAGGTTGATGGCCGCTAAGGAATCCTGTGCATCGCGCTCCAGGGTGGAACGAAATTCAACGTAGTGCGCGGCTGGTTCGAGTTGTTGCTCAACGATGGTGCGTTCACAACTCTTTGCCAAACCGATCAGCGCTTCCCGCGCTTGTTGCAGTCGAGTTCGAAGCTCACGGCCCGCTGCGCTGCCCTCATCGGTGGGCAAGCCTTGCGCCGCATAACCGAGCAGGAACTCATAACACTTTTCGATGACGTCCGAGCGTTCGAGAAAGTCAATCGCCATCCACGATTCCCTTCTGATCGGATAGGTTTCGCACAGCCCACCGGCTGGGGTCGTGTTCCTTCAAGTAAAATTCGCGGCTCATCGAGCCGACAATCATCGATGCAGTAATCGGCAGCTTCTCCGGCCGGATCGCAAAATATACGTGGACGATGGTCAGAGTGATGAATCCCACCCCCGCAAGCCCATGCAGCACGTACATCATGCCCCATGCCATGTCGCTGAACAGGTAAGGATTGCGGGGGAAGAAGATAGTCCGCACGCGAAACATCATGCAAATTCCGGTGACAATCACCGCCACGCCGGTCAGCATCACGACGCCATGGTAAAGCTTATTTTCCAAAGGATACTTGGCAAACTTCCGCGGCACAGCCGACGAGTTGCCCAGGAAACGCTGAACGCGCTTGCGAGCATCGTCGAGGTCGGACCGGTCTGGCCAGATCGACCAGAAGTCGAGATAAAAGGTCGCGTGAATGATGTGAAAAAGAATCGAGACGGTCAGCACCGACCCGGCAATCCAGTGATACGCGACCCAATTGAACTGAACTCCGACCTTGGGCAGGAACGCGGTGAACAGCAGCACGAACATCGCCGCTGCCATGATCCAGTGGAAGAGTCTCGCCGCCAGCGAGTGCCGCGGAATGCGCGGCGGGAACTCGGTGGCCTTCACCGGTTGAGACTCAGCTGCGAACTCTTTCTCTTTTGCGAAATAGCGGACATAGATCGCATGCACAATCAGAAACGCCAGACCGCCAATCAGCGCAACCCAGATCAGGAACCACGCAATGTGAATCGGAACTCTTTGCCCTAACGGACTCGTTGCCCACTCTAGGATGCCCATGCCGCCTCCTCGACTCCAGTGATGGCGCGCTTTACCAGGTTGCGCATGAGCGGAATTTTGTACGCGTTGAACTGCAGTGGGACGGCTCCTTGTACTGCCAGTTTTCCGGCCGCTTCACCGGTTGCGGCATTGCGTGGCTTGCCCCGCACCGATTGTTCGACCATTCTTAACCGCAGAGGCCGGGCGGCGACGGCATTCACTGCGATCCGAACATCCTGAATCGTCTCGCCTGACACTCGCATAGACGATGCAACATTCATCAGCGGGAAATCCCATACGTTTCGATCGCGAACTTTCTCAAAATAAAATTCCGCATTCGCCCATTTCGAGGGTATACGAATCGCCGTTAGCAAAAATCCGGGCCGCAGAATATTCATGCGAGTGATATCCAAACCGGGTCCGACAAAATAATCCTCGGCGTCAAGCGCCTGCCGACCTTTGGGAGTCATGACAACGAACTGGGCATCGAGCGCGATGCAAGCCGGCGCGGTGTCAGAGGGATTCACGGCCACGCAGCGTTCGGCATGCAGAATAGCGTGCTCACGATTCCTGCCGACGGGAGTGTCGGCATAGCAGATGTTCCCGCCTGCGCGGTAGCACGGCCAGCCCGCGCGGTAATACCAGCATCGGGTGTCCTGGGAAAGATTCCCGCCGATTGTGCCCTGATTGCGAATCTGGGGTGAAGCGACCAACTCCGCCGCCTGCGCCAGCAAACTGTATTTCTGTCGGATGATCGGGCTTTGCGTGACATCGGTGAGCGTAGTCATGGCTCCGATTTCGATTCCATCCGCCGTCTCGCGAATTCCTTTCAGTTCCTCGATGCCGCCCAGATCGACCACCACTTTGGGTTTCCTGATGCGGTCCTTCAACCAATCCATGCTGTCGAGTCCGCCGGCCAGTACTAACGCATCGTGTCCGTTCTGTTCGAGGAGCTTTTGCGCGTCAGCGACGGAATTCGGTTGGTACAACTGAAACGCCGGCATCACATCCCGGATTACCGCCATAATTCTCTCCGTATCATGTCGGTCAAATGTGCGCAGTCAGCGGGTCCTGCACAGGCCGTCCCGCTTCGAGCGATGCGAGAATCGTGTCGAGGTTCACAGGCGCACGGCGGAAGATCTCATCGCCAAGCGCATCCGACAATGCATTCAAAATCGCCCCACAACCTCCACCAACCGGCGGCTCTCCGATCCCACGCGCGCCTACGGGCGTCTCGGGATCGGGAATATCCAGCGCCGCCCACTGCATGTTGACGGGCACATCCAAAATTGTCGGCGGCTTTGTGTGGTAAAACCGCAGCGAGATCGTGTGCCCATAATGAGGATCAAATACCCACTTCTGGCCAATGGCATGACCAATGCCCAGCGTGGATCGACCGAGAATCTGGCCCGACAACGACTTGGGATGAAGCACAGTCCCGACGTCGGCCACGGCGAGAAAGTCAGTGATCTCGTACTTTCCGGTTTCGACGTCTACCTCGACCTCGGCGAAGCTGGCTACGTAAGAAAATGTCTGCCCGTCGTGCGGAAATTTATCTTTCGCCGCCGCCACAAGTCCTTGCCCGGCTAGAGCCGCGATCGACGCCTTTGTAAACTTGTTCACGTCGTCGGGCGGTTCGTGGCCATCGTATTTGCCGCCGAGTTGAATCGCATGCTGCGCGGCTTGCGCCAGAGTCATGCTTCTGCCGCCGCCCTTCCGAAACACGCGCTCATTCGCCACTTCATATTGCTCCGGCTTGCCGCCCAGAGTCTTGGCCGCAATTTCCTGCAATTTCTCTTTGCCGTCCATGGCGGCAGCGTACGCGGCGCGCGTCATCGCGTGGGTCGTCTGGCTTCCTCCCGAGACGCAGGTCCACGGCAGATTCTTCGATGTGTTGCCCCAAGTGATATCGCATTTTTCCCACGGCACTCCGAGGACTTCGGCGACGACACGGTGCACGTCAAGCAGCGACTCGGTTCCCAGATTCCCAATGCCCGATTGAATGGCGATGCGCCCATCGGGCCGGATAATAAACAGGCCGTCGTACCCAATCGATCCCCCAACGAAGCAACTCGAAGCAACACCGACTCCACGCGCTTTGGTTCCGCTCCGTTTAGGACGTGCGATGCGCTCTTTCCATTGGAACTGTTCGGCACCGCGGTCGAATGCTTCTTTCAGGAAAGCGCTCGTGCAATGCGTCCGCGTTCCATTTCTAATCGGCCCCACCGGCGACTTACCCTCAGGGCAGTTGATTTTCCGAATCTCGACCTGATCGAGCCCCAGCTTGCGCGCCGCCTTGGAAACAATCGTTTCCATGATCACGATTCCCTGCATGCCGCCGGGAGAACTTTGCGCGCCACGCGGAGGAGTATTTGTCAGCACAGTGGTACCGCGCCAGCGCATCGCCAGTGGCTGATATAGCAATGAAACGATATTGCCCGACGTGTTCGCATCGCCAACGGCGTCGTAGGGTCCGTTGTTGCAAATCACGAACATATCAAGCGCCGTTATGCGCCCATCCTTGGCGAAGCCGACTTTCATCCGGCCCTGGAAACCCGGCCGTGCCCGCCCGATGAAATGCTCCTCCTCTCGGCTGATGCGCATCATCACCGGCGCTCCCGCCTTCTTCGACAACAATGCCGGAATGATCGCGAAGATATAGCCCGTGGCTTTGCTGCCGAAGCCGCCGCCGGTGTACTCGCTGATCAGCACGATCTGGCTCTGATCCATGTTCAACCAGCGCGCCAGGCTGGCCAGAGTTTGCACCGTGCTCTGGGTTCCCATGTGAACGAAAACTTTACCGTTCTGCCAGTAAGCCAATGCCGTGCGCGGCTCCAGCGTCTCGTGACTGGTATCGGGAGTAACAAATGTTTCATCAAGAACCAAGGCCGCGTTCTTGAAACCAGAATCCAAGTCGCCGACAACCCATTCGTCTTGCGCCTTGCCCATGGGCAAGCGCCCATGTTTCGCCTCAGCGAAGTCAGACTCTGTCCACTTCAGCTCTCCGATATGCGGTGGTGGAGGACTGGGAGGCTTCTCTCCGGGTTTCGCTTGCGGCATTGCCGGCCGGACCCAGACATTTCCTTGCGTGCGCGGGTTCGGTCCGCCGGGTCGAAGCGTATCCAGCGGATCGATGGCAAAGGGAAGAGGCTCGAACTCGATGTCAATCGCTTCGATCGCTTCCGCCGCCGTGTACTCGTCAACTGCTGCGACCGCCAACACCGGCTCGCCGTGATACAGCGGCTCATTGGTAAGAGCTTTTTCCCCTAGCGGATTCGCCTTGATGGTGACGCCGAGATCGGTCACGGTGTCAGCCGGGGCGGGCAGATCGTCCTGCGTGAGAATTGCTTTCACGCCCGGCATTGCCATCGCTTTGCTGACGTCCAGATGCTTCACACGCCCGTGCGGCGCGGGACTGAGCAACAATTTGCAGAACAACATGCCGTCAACACGAAAATCCTCGGCGTATTTCGCTTTCCCTGTCACTTTGGCATACAAATCGGGCGTGGGATAGTCCTTGCCAATCAGCTTGTACTGCGGGCCGAATTTCTGCTGATTGGGCTTCCACTCTGACCTAGACATGTTGCGCCTTCCTCAGGTTTTCCGCGCCGCGCATCATTGCCGTGAGGATCTTGTCGTAGTCCTGGCAACGGCAAAGATTTCCGGAGAGCCCGTGCGCCATTTGCAGCCGAGTGGGATTCGGATTCGTCTTCAGGAATCCGACCGCGGACATAATGAATCCCGACATGCAGAACGCGCACTGAAATCCCTGTTCGTCAATCACGCCTTGCTGCACCGGATGCAGTTTCCCATCGGCTTTGGCCAGCCCTTCAATCGTCAGGATTTTTCTGCCACGCACGATGTGCGTCAGTACGGAGCACGAGTAATGCGGCACGTCGTCAAGCAGGACGGTGCAGGCTCCGCACTCGGCGCGGTCACAGCCCAGTTTGGTGCCCGTCAGCCCCAGTTTGTAGCGCAGCGTCCAAGCCAGCGTTTCCTGCTTCGCGACGTCCACGCAACGCTGCTGACCATTCACGTTGAGAGTGATAAGACGTTCGCCCAATCCGAAAGGCTGTTGGCTGAACACTGACGAAGCTCGAAACAGATAGGTCGCGGAGGAAGCTGCCACACCTCCTGCGATGACTCCCTTGATGAAGTTGCGCCGCGAGACGCCCTTCATCGCTGGGTCGACGATGGTTTGTAGCTGATCGTCCATCCGGGTTACCTCTCGTGTGTTGAGACCCAACCCCATCTGCGCCCGCACAGCAATGTGGAGCGCAAAGCCCGAAAGCGACGCTAAAAGTTAATTAGAATTCTACTACTCTTCGGCGAGAACTCACATTTGCGGCGGCATTGTCGCTGACCCTCCCCAAAGGCGGAACGGGCCGATAACGACTCGGCCATTGGGCGCATGATCGAGCCTCAAGAGCGAGGCCCCGGCCAACCTGAAACTGCCCCGGCGCCGATGTGAACGTTATCTAGACTTCGTGCCGCGACAACGCGAAGAAACCACCGTTTGTCGATTTTCATGAATCGAGAGAAATTGCTGAAAATTCTCGCGTAATCCATCTTTTAAGCTCGATACGTGCGCCGCGTCGCAATTCCCCTCCCGACACTGTTTGTTTTCCGTGGCTTAGGACGCGACATGTAGATGCCGTGCGCCATGGGCGCCGAATGCCAAGGGCGGAATTTGTTTGACACAGTCGGGACCATCCGCTATGCTGCCTCCATGTTGAAAGCGGCTCATCACCATCATCATCACCACGCGCACGGCGCGTCGGCGGCGGTGTTTGGCTGAGCTAGCGGAAACACTCAACGAGATTCAAGCCCGCTGATGCGATCGAAGGCTCAGCGGGCTTTTTGTTTTTTAGCTTTTCGCAAGGGGAGACAGACATATGAAAGCGGAGATCGATTTCGATAAGATGCAGGGCCTGGCACCCGCCATTGTGCAGGAGGCCACGACCGGCGAGGTCCTCATGCTGGGTTTCCTGAATGGCGACGCCTGGGAGCGGACGTTCTCGACCGGCTATGTGACCTTCTTCAGCCGCACGCGCAACCGCCTCTGGACTAAGGGAGAAACTTCTGGGAACCGGCTGCGGGTGATTTCCGCTTCCACCGATTGCGACCGGGACACGCTCTTGTTCCAGGTCGAGGTCGAGGGTGCAGGGGTGGTCTGCCATGAAGGCACGCGATCTTGTTTCACAAAGCCGCTCTTTCAAAGCGGCACAGCAGCGAAGGAAGCGCGCGACCGGGCGGTGCAATCATGAAAATCCGTCTGGGAGTTCCAAAGGGGAGTTTACAGGAAGCGACGATGCAGTTGTTCGCTCGCGCCGGGCTTCCGATCTTTGTAAGCCCGCGTTCGTATCTTGCCAGCACCGGGGACCCGGAGATCGAGTGCATGCTCATCCGCGCACAGGAAATGGCTCGCTACGTGGAGCACGGCGTGCTTGACGCCGGACTCACCGGCCTTGACTGGGTGGTGGAGAGCGGACTCGAAGTGGTCGGCGTTTCCGACCTGATTTACGCAAAGCAGAGCCGCGGCAAGGTTCGCTGGGTGCTGGCTGTGCCGGAGGAGTCCACGTTTCAGCGGGCGGAAGATCTCAAAAATCGCATCGTCGCGACGGAGCTTGTTCAGGTTACTCGAAAGTATTTTGAACGCAAAAAGGTTGCGGTGCAGGTGGAGTTTTCGTGGGGCGCAACTGAAGTCAAACCACCCATGCTGGCCGACGCGATTGTCGAGGTGACCGAGACCGGGAGTTCTCTGAAAGCGCATCGCCTGCGCATCATCGATACGGTGTTGGAATCGAACACTCAAGTCATCGCCAACAAGAAGGCGTGGGGCGACGCAGAGAAGCGCCGAAAGATCGAAAACCTCGCGTTGATGTTGCGCGGCGCCATGGACGCGCAGGACCGGGTTGGCCTGATGCTTAATGTCCGCAAGGAAGACCTGGCGGCGGTGCTGGCCGTGCTGCCCGCCCTGAAGAAGCCTACGATTTCCGCCCTGAGCGACGAGGATTGGCTGGCCGTGAATACGGTGATTGAGGAGTCGCTGGCGTGGCAGATCATCCCGCGCCTGAAGGAAGCCAATGGGCAAGGGATCGTCGAGTATCCGCTCAATAAGGTGGTCATGTGATGCGCATTCTCGCGGGAAAGGCGGCCGAGGCCCGCGTGCGGAGGATCGCGGCGCGGAGATCGAGGATTGCAGAAGTCGAACCGGAAGTGCGACGGATCCTTTCCGATGTGCGCGTCCACGGCGACCGCGCGCTGCGCAAATATGCACAACGCTGGGATGGGCTCGAGCCAGGAACACCGTTGCAGGTTTCGGGCAGCCAGATCCAGGATGCCTGGACTGCCGCTAGCAAGAAAATCAAGAGTTCTTTGCGCGCTGCCGCCGCCAACATCCGGCGCTTCTGCGAGACGCAAAGACCCGCGCCGTGGAAGCGCGCTTACCGAGGCATATCGCTCGGCCAGCTTGTTCGTCCCTTGGATTCGGTGGGCTGCTATGTTCCGGGCGGGCGCTACCCATTGGTCTCGACCCTGCTGATGACAGGGATCCCGGCACAGGTTGCGGGCGTGAAGAAAATCGTTGTGACATCGCCCAAGCCGCACGCTGCGGTACTGGCGGCTGCCGCGATGCTTGGAGTTGAGGAGGTCTATCGCGTGGGCGGTGCGCAGGCAATCGCCGCGCTCGCCTATGGAACCAGGACTATTCCGCGCGTGGACAAAATCGTGGGCCCGGGAAACGTCTATGTCACGGCGGCCAAGAAAGAAGTTGCCTTTGACTGTTCCATCGACCTTCTTGCCGGTCCGACGGAGGGACTCATCGTCAGCGACAGCGGATCGGCGGAGTTCATCGCCGCCGATCTAGTCGCGCAAGCCGAGCACGATCCTGAAGCGCTCGCCATATTCATAACTACGCGCCGGGGCCTGGCGAATGAGGTTGCGAGAGCGGTAGCGGTCCTGAGCCGCGGCAACACTCTGGCGCGCCGCGCGCTTCAGCGCAATGGAGCAGTTCTCGTCGCTGCCTCGCGCGAACAGAGCTTCGCGTGGGCAAACGAAATCGCTCCCGAGCACCTCACGATTGACCGAAACGACCTCGCGCTGGTGAGCCATGCGGGATCGGTATTCATCGGCGACTATTCGCCACAGGCGGCGGGCGACTATGCGTCCGGGCCCAATCATGTCCTGCCTACGGGCGGTGTGGCGCGGTTTCGAGGCGGGCTCAGCGTTCTTGACTTCGTAAAGATCATCACGATACAAGAACTGACGCAATCCGGGTTGAGACGGATTGCGCCGGCGGTCGAGGCATTGGCCGAGATCGAAGGGTTGCGGGCGCACGCACAATCCATTCGCGTGAGGTGCGGGCATGCTTAAGGCGCGCGACGCGGTACGAAATCTGCCCACATATCATCCGCCGCTGGGCGGGCGCAAAGGGCTGCGCCTCGATTTCAACGAGAACACGGTGGGCTGTTCGCCGCGAGTGCTGGCGCGCTTGCGCGAACTCACTGGGGAAGAGATTGCATGCTATCCGGAGCGAACGCCGAGCGAGGCGGTGGTGGCGGCGCACCTCGCCGTTGAGGCAGGCGAATTGCTGCTGACCAATGGAGTGGATGAAGCGATTCACCTGGTGTGCGAGACGTTTCTCGAGCTTGGCCATGAGGCCGTGATCGTGGTTCCGACCTTTGCCATGTACGAGATTTCGGCGGCGGCAACGGGTGCGCGCGTCATCCCGGTTCCGGCCGCGGAGAACTTCCGCTTCCCTGCTTCCGACCTGCTCGCTCACGTTACCCCGCGCACGCGCTTGATTGCGGTGGCTAACCCGAACAACCCGACCGGGGCCGTCGCCGATCCGGCAGATTTGCTGCGCGTTACGCAAAGCGCTCCGCAGGCGGCGATTCTGGTGGACGAGGCTTACTTTGAGTTTTATGGCAAAACTCTCGTGCCCAAGTGGCGGGACCTGCCGAATCTGTTCGTGGCGCGCACGTTTTCGAAAGCTTATGGAATGGCGGGCCTCCGCGTGGGAGCGCTCATGGGGAACGCCGAGCACATCGCTCATGTGCGGAAAGTCAGCTCTCCTTACAACGTGAATGGAATTGCGCTGGCATGTCTGCCCGCGGCGCTCGCGGACGAAGATTATGTCCGCGACTATGTCCGGCAGGTTCGGCAAGGGAGAAACGAATTGGAGGGGGTTTTCCGCCGCTGGAATATCCCTTACTGGCCGAGTGAGGCAAACTTTGTGCTCGCAAGTTTTGGCAAATTGAGCGTGCCCTTCATTGCATCGATGCGTGCGCGCGGCATTTTGGTGCGCGACCGTTCGCGCGACCACGGATGCCAAGGCTGCGTGCGGATCACGCTCGGCACGCGTGAGCAGACAGCGCGATTGCTTACGGCGTTGGATGAGTCCATGACGGAAATTGGCAGAACCGGAAGCGGGGCGATCGGGGCCAGCGACGCGCGCGCAAGAGAAGGAGCCGTCCGATGAGGAAGGCCACGATCCGCCGCGTCACGAAGGAAACCGAGATCCGCGCCACTTTGGCGATTGAAGGCAAGGGCCGCTACCAGGTTTCGACCGGCATTCGGTTTTTCGATCACATGCTGGAGCTGTTCGCCCATCACGGAGGTTTCGATCTCCGCCTGCAAGCCCATGGCGACCTCGATGTGGATCAACACCACACGGTCGAGGATGTGGGAATCGCGCTTGGCCAGCTGTTCGACAAGGCCCTGGGGTCGAAGCGAGGAATTTTGCGCGCCGGCTATTTTGTAATGCCCATGGATGAAACGCTTGGCCTGGCGGCCGTGGACTTTTGCGGGCGAACGTCGGCCGTCGTGGACACCAAGGTGAGCGCGCGTTTGGTCGGCGACCTGCAGTCCGAGCTGGTCCACGATTTCTTCGACGGTTTCGCGCGCGGGGCACGGGCGAGCGTGCATGCTCGCGTTCTTTATGGGCGGTCCAGCCACCACAAGATCGAGGCTCTGTTCAAAGCATTCGGGCGAGCCTTGCGTGCCGCCTGCTGGCGCGATCGCCAGATGCAACGCCTGCTTCCCAGCACGAAAGGTCTGCTCTGATGATCGCCATTGTCGACTACCGTGCCGGCAACCTCACCTCAGTGAAGAAGGCGTTGGATTATCTGGGTGTGGAGTCGGTCATCACGTGCGACCCTCACGCGGTCGAGAAAGCGAACAAGATCATTCTCCCTGGGGTTGGTCATTTTTCCTCTACCGCGATTCTTGATGAGACTGGCCTGCGCGCTGCGATTCTCGATCGTCTCGAACAGCGAGTGCCTTTTCTCGGCATCTGCGTTGGAATGCAGTGGATGTTCGTTGCGAGCGAAGAAGCGCCGGCGACTCCGGGAGCGGCGTTGTTAGCGGGAAAGTGCGAACGGTTTCCAAAGAGTGTCAAGTCGCCGCACGTCGGTTGGAACTCGCTTGCGTGCGATGAGCGCTCGCGCTTGTTCGGCGGCGTCGAGTCGGGATCGTTTGTGTACTTCACGCATTCCTACCGCGCACCGGTTGTAGAGTCGACGGTTGCGCGTTCGGAGTATGGAGGCGAGTTTTCCGCCGCCGTCGAACAAGACCATCTGTTTGGCGTGCAATTCCATCCGGAGAAATCCGGCAAAACCGGCATGAGGCTATTGCAGAACTTCTGCGCTCTCTGATGTTGACGAAACGAATCATCGCGTGTTTGGACGTGGCCGCCGGAAGGGTGGTCAAGGGCGTGCAGTTCCAGCAACTGCGCGACGCGGGGGACCCGGCCGAGCTCGCGCTAGCGCACAGCGAGGCGGGAGCCGATGAAGTGGTGTTGCTCGACGTTGCCGCCACTCATGAGAAGCGCGCTACTCTCATCGACACAGTTCGCCGCACCGCGCGCCAGCTATTCATCCCCTTCACCGTGGGCGGAGGGATTCGTTCGCTCGACGACGCCATGGCCGTGTTCGACGCTGGTGCCGACAAAATCAGCATCAACTCGGCGGCACTGGCCGATCCGTCGCTGATCACTTCGATCGCCGAGCGCTATGGTTCGCAGGCAGTGATCGTAGCCATTGACGCCAAACGCGTTGCCGGTGAAGCGAGATTCGAAGCCTACGTACGCGGCGGGAGAACGCCGACCGGCCGGGACGCGGTTTTGTGGGCGCGCGAGGCAACGGATCGCGGCGGAGGCGAGATTCTGCTTACGTCGATGGACCGCGATGGCACCGGCGCCGGTTTCGACTGCGAACTGACCCGCGCCGTGGCCGAGACAATCTCCATTCCCGTAATTGCTTCTGGTGGCGGCGGAGGTACCGAGACATTCGTCGAGGTCTTCGAACGTGGACGCGCCGACGCCGCGCTCGCCGCTTCCATCTTCCACTTTGGCCTGCGCCATCTCGCCGATCTCAAGCGGGAGCTCCAGAGCGCCGGCATTGCCATGAGGTGGCCATGCTGATTCCCTCCATCGATCTCATGGGCGGCAAGATCGTTCAGCTGGTGCAGGGCGAGCGTCGGGCGCTCGAGTTCGACGATTTTGAAGAATGGATCGCCCGCTTCTCTTCATTTCCATTGATCCAGCTCATCGATCTGGACGCCGCCATCGGCAGTGGCGGCAATCGCGACCTCGTGCGCGAGTTTGCCCGGCGTCTACCGTGTCAAGTCGGCGGTGGAATTCGTTCCATTCAGGCCGCCGAGCACATGCTGTCACTCGGAGCGCGGCGCGTGATTCTCGGTTCTTGCCTCATCCGTGATGGCCGGCCTGACGCGGCATTCGCTGAAGAGATTGCTCGCGCAACCGGGTCGGAAAAGCTGGTTTTCGCAGTCGATTCGAAAAATGGGCGAGTGGCGATCCGGGGTTGGCGCGAGCTGACCGCCATCACTCCGCTCGAGATGATTGCCGCGCTCGAACCATGGTGTGACGCATTCCTCTATACACACATCGATACGGAAGGCCTGATGCAGGGCATCCCCATGGACACGGTACGCCACTTGCGGGAGACGACCAAGAGGCAGCTGATCGCCGCCGGGGGTATTTCGACATCCGAAGAAATCCAGCAACTGGACGATTTGAAGATCGATGCCGTGGTCGGCATGGCGATCTATACGGGAAAGCTTTCGCTGCTGGGCGCACGGGCTGTGCTTCGCCGAGACTAGATCGTGCAGAGGCCGGCGACTTTCGACAACCTGGTATATTGTCCCTCAGATTCGCGAAATAAGTCTGTCATCCCGAGCAGAGCGAAGCGTAGTCGAGGGACCTTGTGTTTTCAATCCCAAAGCCGCTCGGTCGCGCCCCGCGAGATATGCCGCTATTTCCGGAACACGATACTAGCGGAACATAGGGAGATCTTTGCCGTCGATTTCTTCACTGTACCGGCGATCCGCCTGCGGGTATTATCTTCCTCCTCATCGAGCACGGTTACCGATCATACCGGCCCCATTGATTCGCACGGATAACGGGGCAAGTCCATTGTCAGCACGACCGTTCTTTCAACTGAGGCGTCAAACCCCTGGCGCCGGCTGCTCTTCGGAGAGAGAATGAGAGGTTTAGAATTCGACTTTGAGAAATGGAGCTGACATGAAAGTCGTTGCCTTCAACGGAAGTGCCCGCCGAGGCGGAAATACAGCCATCCTGCTCGGCTATGCCCTGGGCGAACTCGAAAAGCAAGGTATCGAAACCGAACTCGTGGAACTCGCTGGTACCAAAATCCACGGCTGCCTGGCTTGTCGCAAATGTTCGGCAAGGAAGAACCGCCGCTGCTCGCAGGAAGAAAACGATATCGGGAACCTCTGTATCGAGAAAATGGAAGCGGCCGACGGAGTCCTACTGGGCTCGCCGACCTATGTCGCCGATGTTTCCCCCGAGATCAAGGCATTGATGGACCGTTCCTGTCTCGTTTCCAAAGCCAACGGCGGGATGTTTCGCCATAAAGTTGGAGCTGGGGTGGTGGCGGTGCGCCGGGCGGGCGCTATGCATGCTTTCGACGCCCTGAATCACTTTTTCCTTATCAATGAAATGATCGTGCCGGGCTCATCTTATTGGAACATCGGTATCGGTCGTGAGCCGGGTGAAGTGGAGAAAGACGAAGAAGGCATCCAGACCATGAAAGTCCTCGGACAGAACATGGCTTGGCTGCTGAAGAGAATTCATCCCCAAGGCTAGGAACGCGTTGTGCGATCGAATGTCGGCATGGCATCAGGGGCCGCGTTTACCAGCGACGAGTCGAACTCGGCATCCCCGGGACAAAGTTTCAGCCATCGTTCCCATCTGATCGGCGC
>Ga0187781_10001604_pt1 | contig 17160 bp, 16 predicted proteins | sample 0715_SJ02_MP02_2_FD_132447 | JGI IMG/M metagenome (GOLD analysis project Ga0187781, IMG submission 132447) | Tropical peat soil microbial communities from peatlands in Department of Meta, Colombia - 0715_SJ02_MP02_20_MG | ecosystem: Environmental > Terrestrial > Soil > Wetlands > Peat | place... | reverse complement strand
CCGCACGGCCGCGCGCATTCACTCGTTAATGGGCGGGATCGGTATACAGGAGGAGGACTTCGACCAGCTCGCGGCCGGAGGTTTCATCGAGACCATTGCTCGTCCCGAAACCCTGGTTGCCGCAAACGACGACACGAAGCCGACAGCGTCGGCGGCGCCGGCACCATCGCCGCGGCGCAGCTCATTTGACCGCTTTTCTGACGGCCAGCGCTATCTGTGCGAAACCGCCGCAGACAAACTGGGCCTGCTGTCCTTTTTATTTGTACTGAAGCTCGAAAAATGCAGCTCGGCCGAGCAGTTGCTCGCGCTTTTGCCGGAGTTCGAGCAGGCGCTCGCAAAGAAGCTCGACAAGGACTACGCACGGCACTGCCGCAAAATCGCCGAAACCATTTTGCGCGATTGATCTGCACACGACGTTTGCGCTGCGACTTCACGTAGCCCTGGCCTGCGCCGTGTCAGCTGCTTGGCTGCGCACGGTACCCTTCTTTCTCAATGGCCTGTATCAGGCGCTGCGCATCTGCGATTCCTACGACCGTAGCCTCACCTCGTTCCAAGCTGACTTGCGCAGATTGCACCCCAGAGACACTTCGTAGCGCCCGAGTCACGGCCATCGCGCAGTGCGAACAGGTCATGCCGCTGACGGCGAGCTTGGTCGTGTTCATGGCAAAGTTCCTTCTGCTCTTTTGGCAGTTACTGCTGGCGCTACGATGGTGCCGGCCGATGCGGCGGGTACGAAGCCGCTTTCATGGCCCGATGCGGTTTGCACCGCTAGCCTGGGCACTGGTACCGTGCGCAGGCGCAAGCTGTTGGTGACCACAAATATGCTCGACAGGCCCATCGCCAAGCCTGCGAACATTGGATTCATCCCAATATGCCACAAAGGGTAAAACACCCCGGAGGCCAGCGGGATCAGCAAGACGTTGTAGAAAAAAGCCCAGAATAGATTTGCACGGATCGTCCGCATCGTGCGCGTCGCGACCTCAAAGGCGCTCAGCAGTGCACCCGGGTCGCCACGCGTGAGCGTGATGTCCGCCGCTTCTATCGCGATTTCGGTTCCGGTTGCGACGGCGATGCCCACGTCTGCTTGCGCCAGTGCGGGCGCGTCGTTGATGCCGTCACCGACAAACGCAACCGTCTGACCGGAGGCCTGCCGACGACGGACCGCATCGGCCTTGGCCGCGGGCAGCACCTGCGCCTGGATGTCCGCAATGTCGATCAGCCGTCCAATCTGCCGCGCGGTCGCTTCACTGTCACCGGTAACCATGGCAACCCGCAGTCCACGAGCGCGCAGCGCCGCAACGGCGGCTGCGGCCGTTGCGCGCAACGGATCGGCAATTCCCAGCACGCCCCAGACCACACCGTCGACACCAAGGTACACGAGGGTGCGTCCGCGCGCCGCCAGATCGGATGCGGCCGCTGCGCAAGGTCCTACATCGATGCCCTCGCCGATGAGGAGCCGCTCGGCGCCAATGAGTACCTGATGGCCATCTACGGCGGCTCGCGCGCCATGGCCGGGTATCGCCTCGAATCCTTCGGCGGCCGGCAATGAGATCTTGCGCGCGTGTGCTGCCTGCGCGATGGCCGCCGCCAAAGGGTGTTCGCTGCTCGCTTCGGCGGCGGCGGCGATGCGCAAAACCGCAAGCGCGTCCGTTCCCGGTGCCGGTTCGATCTCGGTTAGCTGCGGCTTGCCCACGGTGAGCGTTCCGGTTTTGTCAAACAGCACCGTATTAACCCGGCTGAGCAGCTCCAACGCCTCCCCGTGCCGAAACAGCACGCCGAGCTCCGCTGCCCGCCCGCTTCCAACCACGATCGCCGCTGGTGTGGCCAGCCCCATCGCGCAAGGACAGGCCACCACCAATACGGCAATCGTGCTCACGAGGGCCAACGTGATAGCAGGGGGCGGACCAAAAGCGAGCCACGCGATGAAGGTCAAAGCGGCGATGGCGAGTACCACGCGTGTGAACACCTGAACAACGCGATCGGCCAGACGCTGAATCGGTAGCTTGGATCCTTGCGCGCGCTCGACCATGCGGATGATTTGCGCAAGAACGGTTCGTGCCCCCACCTCCCGGGTCTCGATCTGCAACACACCGAGCTGATTGACGGTACCACCGACGACACGATCGCCGGTGCGGCGCGCCACCGGCACGGGTTCGCCGCTGAGCATCGATTCGTCGACAAAACTCTGACCCTGCCGCACCCAACCATCGACCGGGATACGTTCGCCCGGGCGGACCACCACGATATCGCCCTGTCCAACGGCAGCAATCGGCACATCGTGTTCTTGGCCCTCGCGCAGCACCCGCGCGCTCTTGGCCTGCAGGCCGATGAGATTTGCTATCGCCGCGCCGGCCCGACCTTTGGCGAGTGCTTCCAGATACTTGCCCATCAAGATCAGCGTTACGACGACTGCGGCCGATTCAAAATACAGGTGACGTGCATCGGCCGGCAGCCACTGTGGAGCAATCACCGCTACCGTGCTGTAGAGCCAGGCGGCGCCGACGCCGGTCATGACAAGACTGTTCATGTCCGGCGAACCGGCGCGAAATGAGTGCGCGCCGGTAACGAAAAAGCGGCGCCCGGGGCCGTACACGATTGCGCTGGCGAGCAAGAGCTGCACCCAGTCCCAGAACCGGGGCGTCGGCGCCCGTTGCGCCAGCAGTTGCCCCAGCGCTGGCGCCAGCATGGGACCCATGGCCAAAAGCAGCACGGGAAGCGTCAGCGACACCGCAATTACCAGATCCCTGTGCTGTTCGTGTAGCTCGCGCTCGCGCGCCTGTGCCTCGCGCTCGAGCGCATCATCATCTTGGAAAATCAGCGGCGTGTAGCCGGCAGCTGTGATCGCCTGCGCCAGATCCGCCGTGCCAACCAACTTTTCATCGTAGCGTACGCTCGCGCGCTCGGTCGCCAAATTGACCGTGGCCTGCGCCACGCCCGGCAGCACGCGCAAGGCGCGTTCCACACGCGCACTGCAGTTGGCGCAGGTCATGCCACGGACGCCGATTTCGATGAGCTGCATGAGGCGATCCGACTGAATAAATTCCCTATTGGCGCCGCGCCAGGGCCCCCAGGAGCGCGAAACGTTCCCGCTGGCCGCTGCTGTGCTCGGTTTGTGCCTGGTATTTGCGCAACTCCACGATCCGCAATATTCGGGGCGCGGCGCAAAGCCATGCTTTCGTATAACCGCGACTGCATCGGTGCCGCGCCATAGCGGCCCCCAAGCTGTTTTGACGCGTACCCCTGCCGCACCAGGATGCCGTCGAGTTTGAGCGCCCTAACTTTGCTAGCAAACGAACGCGCTTGCGCTCTTGGGCCCGTAAATCGCACAAGGAGTGCTGCCGCGCCATCGTAATGCGCCGGGGGCCATGCGCGGGCATCACAGTGCATGACCACATGGTCGACTGCGGCGCCAAGGGCCGCGGCGGCTCATCGCGCTTTTTTTGCACTTTCGCAGGCGCGATGTCAAACGCATCAACTGCAAATCCCTGTCCGGCCAGCCACACGCCGCGGCGTACCTCGCAGTCGGCATCGTGCACAACGCAATTGCCGGCTTGCCACAGGTGTTCGAGCTTGCACCGTGAGCTGTCCGCAGCGGTGCCAAAAAATATTGCTCGCCCACAAAGCGGCGCTTGCGCCTTTGCGTCGCACCGCAAAACGTCAGACTAATGGCCGCGCCCATGTTGTGGGAGATGCGCTCAAAGAAGGGTCCACAAGACGCCGCCACCGTCGGGGTACACTTGCCGGCCATTTTCCCATGTGCATCTATTTGCGCCAAATAACTGCCTGCATCATCCTTGCCTGTTGTGGCTCGGTCGGGCAGGCCGCATCGGTCGCACCCGTTGCGGCCGAGCACGGCATGGTCGTGACGGCGCATCGCCTGGCAACGCAGGTCGGGGTCGAGGTACTTAAGCAAGGCGGCAACGCGATCGATGCAGCCGTTGCCGTCGGCTATGCCCTTGCGGTGGTCTATCCAGCGGCCGGCAATCTCGGAGGCGGCGGCTTCATGACGATCTTGTTGGCCGACGGCCGCAAAGCCTTCCTGGATTTTCGCGAAAAAGCTCCGTTGGCCGCTGCGCCCGACATGTTCCTAGATCTGGACGGGCGGGTTGTCGAGAACTTGAGCCGGCGCGGCTTCTTGGCGGTCGCAGTGCCGGGAACCGTTTCGGGTCTGGAAACCGCGTTGGTGCGATACGGCACCAGGAAGCGCCCGGCGCTGCTGGCGCCAGCGATTGGCTACGCCGAGCGAGGCTTTGTGCTCGAGCAAGGCGACGCCGACATGTTGCGGGTGGCCACGGAGCAATTTCGCAAGGACCCTGCGGCAGCGGCGATTTTTTTGGATCGCGACGAAGCCTACCTGCCGGGTAAGCGTTTGGTGCAGAAGGATCTGGCAAGGACACTGCGGCGGATCAGCAATGATGGAGCCAAAGGCTTTTACCAAGGCCCGGTGGCCGCTGCGATTGCTTCGGCCAGCAAGGCCGGCAACGGCATTCTCACAGCGTCCGATCTGGCCCAGTATGTGACGCGCGAGCGCGAGCCGATCGAGTGCGACTACCGCGGCTATCGCATCGTTTCTGCTCCGCCGCCGAGCGCAGGTGGCGTGATTTTGTGCGAGATCCTCAACGTTCTGGAGGGCTACCCCCTGAAGGAACTCGGCTATGGCTCAGCGCAGGCTGCGCACTATGAAATCGAGGCCATGCGCCATGCCTACTTGGATCGCAATAACTATCTAGGTGATCCGGATTTCGTGCACAACCCCGTCGAGCACCTGCTCGACAAGGCCTACGCCCAGCGCCTTCGGGGCGCGATCGATCCGTCCAAAGCCGGTGTCCCCGATGATTTGCAGCCGGGCGTTGCGCCCCACGAAGGCAGCGACACGACGCACTACTCGATTGTCGACCGATCCGGCAACGCAGTGTCCGTCACCTACACGCTCAACGGCTGGTTTGGTGCCAAGGTAGTGGCTCCCGGGACGGGCGTGTTGCTAAACAACGAGATGGACGACTTTACCGTGAAAGAAGGGGTACCCAACCTCTTTGCGCTGATACAGGGGTCTAAAAATGCCATTGCGCCGGGCAAGCGTCCGTTGTCGTCGATGTGCCCAACCATCATCACGCGGGACGGCAAGCTGGTAATGGTTGCCGGTACGCCGGGCGGCAGCCGCATCATCAGTGCGATGGTGCAAGTCATTGTTAACGTGATTGACTACGGAATGAACATCCAAGAGGCGGTTGATGCGCCGCGCTTGCACCAGCAATGGCAGCCCGATTCGACCATGATGGAGAACTTCGCTCTGAGCCCGGACACGCAAAAACTTTTGCTGTCCATGGGTCACAAACTGGTGCGCTCGCGGACCGCCAATCATGTCGCGGCCATCCTCGTTGGAGCGCCGTCACTTGGCGGTGCCGCGGTCGGCGCAAACCGCTACTACGGTGCCAACGATCCTAGGGGCAACACCGGCTTGGCGCTCGGGTACTGAGACGGCAGTGCACCGGCCTCAGGATGCGGTCGGTGCGGCGAGCGCCGCTGCAATCGCCTGACCCTTGGGTGAGCCTAGACCCGTACACGCGTCCCACCCGACCGCGGCGGCGTACAAGCCGTTGTTGCCGGACGTAATGTCATTGAACAGACCCGCGGTCGAATACAGCAGCGGTTGGACCAGACCCACCGACGCGCCACGTGCCGAGTTAATCCGTGCGATCAGCGCGGCCCACAGGGGCGCAACTGCGCTCGTGCCCCCGATGACAGCGCCGGAGCCATCGACCAGGACGTCGTAGCCCGTCCTGGGATCGGCGTCACCGGCGACGTCCGGCACGCCACGGCGCGTCAACGGCGAACTGCCGCCCTGCGCATTGTGCAATTGCAGCCCAGCTTGCCAACTCGGCAAATCAAAGACTGCGCTCACCCCGCCGCCGGAGGCACCACCCTGCGCGCCGTCGTTCCAGACCGTTTCGCTGGTAATGTGCTGGGAAGCGGCGCGCAACGAAGTACCTCCGCATGCAAGCGAGTAGCTGCTCGAGGCGGGGAAATCGACATGTCCGGCACCATCGGCAACGCCGTCGCTGGAACCACTATCCCCCGAGGCCACGCAGACGGTCACGCCCAGCACCGCAGCTTCCTGCAAGGTCTGGTCGATTGCTCTCATCGCCTGCTGCGTCCAAGTCGATTCGGCTCCGCCCCAGCTGATTGAAACGACCGACGGCTTATTTGTCGTGTCGTGAACCGCAGAGCTCACCGCATCGAGGAAGCCCGCGTCCGTGTTGGGCGCAAAGTACACGCAAATCGCGGCTCCCGGCGCGATCGCACCAGCAACCTCGATGTCAAGTTCGACCTCCGCGTCCGGACCATTGGGGTCGCCCGACGGCTCGTTGCTGGCACCGTCAACCGCGACCGAACGCAGCGACGGTTGCGCGATTCCGAGTTCGGCAAAATATGCCGAAATGTCTTGCGTGCGATAGCCACCGCCTAGCTCGATGATCGCGATCGTCTGGCCCTGGGCGTTGCCCGCGGGAAAACCATAGAGCTGCGCAAGCTGCAGTGGTGTGAACGTTCCACTTGCTTGCCCAGCGACTGTCGATGCGTTCGACGGTCGATGGCGAAAGTGCGGCCTTGCTTGGGGACGATTGTCGAGTCCGAGTACCGCGTCGACAATGTCGTGCAGTTCTTCCGGAAGCTGGACGGCGCCGGTGCGACCCCGGTACGGCCCGGTGGGAGTATCGAAGCGCTGCAAAGTCACGCCGAAGGCTGCATTGCATTGCGCTACGGTTCCTTCCAACACTACCGTGCGGCGGGCGGCATGTTCGTGCCGCACGGTAAGGCCGTACGTCGCCGCAAATTTGCGGATCGCTCCAAGATGTTGCGGACTAGATCCGAATTGATGCGCGAAATCATCGCGCGCCATCGGGCGCGCACGGCGATCACCTCGCTCGACTCGAGCAAGGTGGTCCACCAACACGGCGCTGGACTGACGCTTTAAGACAATCGTTACCTGGACCCGCTCGGCGGGATCGGCCATGCCTAAGGATCGCGCCCCAACCGCTAGTCCTCGTTCACTGCCTTGCAAGGGTCGATGGGCCATACTGATACCTCCATCACGATAGGAAGCGCAACCGGTGAGGTCGCAAAGTGCGCACCAGCCCGATTCTTACGGATCGTCGGCGCACGATCGTACTGGCGTTCTTGCGCAATTGCCCGAGCGCTTGCGTCGAACCGACCACGACCGGAACACAGTGGGTGCGCGGAGGCATAATTGGCGAGGGCTCGAAATGAACAGGGACGTCCGAAAAGGTTTGCTCACGTGGCGCGCAATTGCGCTGGCGCACGGCTCAGGCACGTTGCTTAATTTTGAATTAGACCGCCACGCGCTGCTGGGGCACGCACCCGATGTACGCATCAGCCAATCGGCCGAGGGTATGGCACGGCCAGTGTGCCAGGATGCGGGTCGATGTGGGGCGCCGATCGCAGCACAAATGTCGGGTGAAGCATTGAACGCGTCTTCGATTGCCCTGATCCATGCGCGTGTGGCAGGCGCGATCCGCGCGGATCGCTCGCAAGCAACTGCGGCGATGTGCCAAGGCAAAGTTCGGGCGGCCGTGCCGGCAAGCGCACCGTGTCGCCGGGGGCGCAGCCGCCGGCACGGCTCTTGTGGCGAAGGTTGCAGCTGGCAGCGCGCGCCCGCCGGCCCAGCAGGCGCATGCAGTCTGTCGCCGCAGGGCCGGCGCCGGGCGAGGCGATAAGGCGATGGCGCAGGGAAAAACGCCGTCATACAAGTCCGAATTGCGTCAGCTGCAAATCGAACTCGTCAAGGCGCATCGGCACATCATCAGCCATGGCCGACGCGTGCTGGTAATTTTTGAGGGGCGTGATGCCTCGGGCAAAGACGGCTCGATCAAACGTATTGTCGAGCATCTGAGTCCGCGCGAAACACGGGTCGTCGCCCTTGGCAAACCTTCCGATAGGGAGCAGGGACAATGGTACTTTCAGCGCTTTGTCGTGCAACTGCCCGGGGCCGGCGAATTCGTCCTGTTTAATCGCAGCTGGTATAACCGTGCGGGGGTCGAACGCGTCATGCACTTTTGCAGCGAAACCCAGTCCGATGAATTTTTGCGAGCCGTGGTGCCGTTTGAGCTCATGTTGGTGCAAGCCGGCATTCAGCTTTTCAAGTACTACTTGGATGTCAGCCGTAAGGAGCAGCGCCGTCGCCTCAAGCAACGCGCCCGTGATCCTTTGACGCAATGGAAGACGAGCGCGGTCGACGAAGCGGCGTTGGCGCACTGGGACGAATACACGCGAGCGCGCGATACGATGCTGCGGCGCACGCACACCAAGAGTGCGCCGTGGGTCATTGTTCGGGCGGACGACAAGAAGACGGCCCGGCTAAATATCATTCGTGACCTCGTAGCGCGTATCGAGCGCCCGGTCAAGAATCCACACTTCGGGGGCCCGGACGGGCGTATCGTTTTCGCATTTGAACCCAAGCGCCTGCGCGAGCTGGCGCGCTGAAGACACCATGTACACGCTGTACATTGCCAATAAAAACTACTCTTCCTGGTCGCTGCGGCCTTGGATACTGCTGCGCGAACATGCGATCGCGTTTGATGAGCGTCTGGTGCCGTTCGAAGGTTCGTCCAACCGCGCACTGTTTCGGCGCTTCTCGCCCAGCGGCAAAGTGCCGTGTCTTGTCGACGGCGATCGCGTCGTTTGGGATTCCCTGGCAATCGCCGAGTACTTGGCGGAGCGCCACCCCGGTATGTGGCCAGCTGACCCCGGGGCGCGTGCGTGGGCCCGATGTGCGACGGCCGAGATGCATTCGGGCTTTAACGTGCTGCGCGAGAGCTGTCCTATGAACTGCGGACTTCGCGTGCGTTTGAACACGCTTAGCGACGCATTGGCTCAGGAGCTGCAGCGCATTGGCGAATTGCTTTGCGACGGGATCGCACGCCACGGGGGGGCCTTCTTGGCGGGCGCAACCTTTACCGTCGTGGATGCTTTTTTCGCCCCCGTGGCCTTTCGCGTGCAAACCTATGGATTGGCGTTGGACGCAACGGCGGCGGCCTATTGTCAGCGTCTGCTGGCGCTTGCTTCGATGCGCCATTGGTACGAGGCGGCCCTGCGCGAAACATGGCGGGAGCCCGCGCACGAGACCGAGGCACTGCGTGGCGGACGCTGCCTGGAAGACCTTCGGTTTCCGGCAAACTGATTCGTTATCCCGGATCGGCGTGTTTTAAGGGGACAGCATGCACCGATTTTTCTGCTCGAGTTGGTTGGTCGTCGCGGCGGTTGTTGGCCTAGCACTTGGCGGCTGTGGTCCGGACGCTCTTAGCGCGGCAGCGGGCAGCGCCTCCAGCGCCGCGGCGGGTGCGAAGCAAGCCAAGGAGCAAAAGGCGCAAATCGAAGCCCAGATCAAGCAAATGCAGCAGGCCGATCAAGATCGCGTTCGCGGCGCGGTCGAGCAGGTCGATCGCGATTCACGGTAAACCGCGGCCGCCGGCCGCGCCGCTATGATGGCCACTTTGGCCTAATTCGACTCGAGGAGTTGCTCAAAGATGAAAAAGTACCTTTGCCTTGCCGCCCTTGCGTTGCTCACCCCGAGCTTTCCGTCCTACGTTGCTGCGGCCGATGCCTCGAACCCGTCGGCAACAGCCCCATCGTCGAGCTCGTGCGAGGACAAGGCCGTGGACAAGAACGGCAAAAAGCTCGCTGGTGCCGCCAAGGCGTCATTTCTGAAAAAGTGCGAGGCAAATGCCAAGCCCGCGCCCAGCTGCGAGGACAAGGCCGTGGACAAGAACGGCAAAAAGCTTGCCGGCGCCGCGAAGGACTCGTTCATCAAAAAATGCGAGGCCAATGCCAAGTCGGCGAAGTAGGCTGCCGCCTTTGGCCCAACCCGCGCGGCGCCGAGGCTAAGGTCGCGCTAGTCGCAGCGCGAAGCGATCCGACGGCGTTTTCATATCGAAGAACGCTTCGGTGCGCGGATCGTCGGGATTGTGCAAAAACGCAGACCGCTCTTCGAGCACGAAGCCGGCCCTCTTTAGCTCAGTAAGGACGGTCTCTTCGTCTATGCGGTGCAGCGTTTTGGTGTCCCGCAATCCCGAGCCTGGCGCGGCGGCATGGTCGATCAAGATGAGGTGACCGCCTGGCTTGAGCGCATCAAAAAGGCGCTTGTTCATCACGGCACGGTCGACCGGTTCGTTGGCAACGTCGTGGTAGTTCAGAATAAAGGTGATCAGGTCCAGCCGGGGGCCGTCCGCCGGGTAGGGGTCCTCAAAAGGGCGAACCAGCGTGTGGATGTTTGGCTGCGGGTGGGCCGCCAAACGTTTTTCGAAGGATTCGCGCATCGTCGGTATCTGCGCCCAGACGTTTCCCGTGGGTCCGACGGCGAGCGCCAGCAACTGGGTCGTGTACCCGCCCCCGGCAGAAACATCCAAAACATTCATTGCCGGACGCACCTGCGCAAAGCGCAGAAATTCCAGCGGCCGACGGCGCTCATCGGCGCGTCGATCGCCATCGCTTCGAATGGGGTCGGAGACCACGGTGCTGTAATCGGGCAACGGCGCGGAAGTTTGGCTGCCGGCCTGGGTGTCGGCGGCTGCCGAAGCATTCGTTAGCGCGACAAAAACAGATACCGACGCAAAAAGCATGCGAGCCGTGCACGCGCAAGCCGCAAGCGAGGTGATCATGGCATTTTTTCGCATAGCGTCCTCTTTGCTAAAGCGCTGACGATACTCCGATCAGCGCGCCGCAGCGCTCGAGGATATGATTTTCGTCCTGTTTGAAATTTGCACCGCCGCCGAGGAAACAGGCGCAGGCATCGGCAAGAGTCCCAGCGGATTCGGTCCCGGCGGGCTTTGCCTGCCGGTGGCACCGCGAGGAGCTAGACGCGCGGCGAGCGTGCGCAAGCGCATTGCGCGCAAAGCATTTGGCGCGCTGGGCAAGCGCAAGGCAACAGCGTTGCAATTGGGGAAATCAGCGTGATGGATCCGTCCAAGGACCCGAGGTCGGCCTCCGACCAAAGCAATGTGCCTTCGCCCGCCGGGCGTGCGCCCGACACATCGCGCCTGACGACGGTCGCATCGTTGGTACAACTCAAGGCAATCTTCATCGGGTCGGCTGGCAACCTGGTCGAGTGGTACGACTTTTACTGCTACTCGGCCTTCGCGCTGTATTTTGCCCAGTCTTTTTTCCCCACCCGGGACACGACCGCCCAGATGCTCTCAACCGCCGGCATTTTTGCACTGGGTTTTTTTATCCGGCCCGTCGGAGGCTGGCTCTTTGGCCGCATTGGGGACGTGGCGGGGAGGCGCAAGGCACTGATGCTATCGGTCTTATTGATGTGTTTTGGTTCGCTGATGATTGCCGTGACACCGACCTACGAGAGGATTGGCGCCGCGGCACCGATGCTGCTGATGCTGGCCCGCTTGCTCCAGGGCTTGAGTCTTGGCGGCGAATATGGCGCAAGCGCGACGTATCTGTCGGAGATGGCAAGCGGTGCGCGCCGGGGATTTTATGCCAGCTTCCAGTACGTAACGTTGATCGGGGGTCAACTCGCCGCCCTGCTTGTGCTGTTAGTGCTGCAAAATCTCCTGCTCACCGATCAGCAGCTTCGTGCATGGGGCTGGCGCGTGGCGTTTTTCATTGGCGCTTTGCTTGCACTGATCGCGCTCATCATGCGCCGCGGGCTTTTTGAGACCGAGATCTTTCTGCGGGCGAGCGCAGACAGCGGCGGCGAGCGCGGACGGTTGCGCGAGCTGCTCGCCCATCCCAGGGAAGCACTGATCGTGGTCGGCTTGACGATGGGTGGAACCTTGGCGTTTTACGTGTACACGACCTATATGCAGAAATTTCTACGATTGTCCGCCGGGCTGACGGACAGTCAGACCACGGCGGTATCTGCCGCCTCGTTAATCTTTGCGATGCTATTGCAACCGATTTACGGCGCGCTTTCCGACCGAATCGGTCGCAAGCCATTGCTAATTGGGTTCGGGGTTCTGGGGACGATGTCTACCGTGCCGCTTTTGACTGCGATTTCTCGCGCCCAAGGACCGTGGCAGGCCCTGGCATTAATTGCCGTGGCCTGGCTCATCGTTTCGGGTTATACGTCAATCAACGCCGTGGTAAAGGCGGAGCTGTTTCCGGCCACCATCCGAGCTACCGGCGTCGGCTTGCCGTACGCCGTCGCGGTGTCCTTGTTCGGTGGCTCGGCCGAGTATGTCGCGTTCTGGTTTAAGAGCATCGGTCGCGAGTCGGGTTTTTATTGGTACGCTACGGCCGTGATTGCCTGCACGTTGCTCGTTGCGCTGTTCATGCGGGATACGAAACGGGTCTCGGCGATCGACAAAGAGATGCTGTCGGCAGCGCGGGCATAATCGGCGCCATCAAGACTGCGCGAGCAACGTATGAGCGACGCCTTGCAAGGGCCCGCGGCCGACGTGTCTTCTCATGGCCCGGGCGAGGTCTACCTGGTTGGCACCGGTCCAGGGGACCCGGAGCTGCTCACGGTTCGCGCGGCTCGACTGCTGCAGCGTGCGGACGTCGCGTTGTACGACAACCTCGTTTCCGAGGAAATACTGCAGTTGCTGCCCGCGACCGTCGAGCGAATCTACGTCGGCAAGCGTCGCAACAAACGCGCGCTGGAACAAAACGACATCAACCAGTTGATGGTGGACTTGGCGCGCAAAGGAAGATGCGTCCTGCGCCTCAAGGGCGGCGATCCGTTTATTTTTGGGCGCGGCGGCGAGGAACTGGAGTTTCTCTGCGATGCGGGCGTGTTATTTCACGTGGTACCGGGAATCACCGCTGCGGTGGGAGCATCGGCCTACGCTGGAATACCGCTCACCCACCGTCGCCTTGCGCAATCGTGCACATTCGTAACCGGGCAACTGCAAGATGGCAGCATGGACCTGGACTGGTCGATGCTGGCGCGCGCACGACAGACCGTTGCCGTCTATATGGGGTTGCTCGGCTTACCGGTGCTTTGTGCAAAGCTCATCGAGCACGGGAGGCACCCCTCGACACCGGTCGCGATTATCGAGCGCGGTACCACGCGAAAGCAGCGCGTGATTGAGGGGACGCTGGCGGATTTGCCCGCAAAGGTAGCGCTGGCACAGCCGCACGCACCGACACTGATTATCGTCGGGGAAGTCGTTGCGCTTGGTCGCAAGCTAGCACCGGAAGGCGCACTGCGGTAGGCCGAGAAAAAAAGAAAACGTCCGACGAGCGGTGTCCCACGCGGCAAGGCGTGCAAGTCCCGGTCACGATGCGCGATGGGGCAATGCCGCGCGCAATCGCCTGAGTGTCGAGCACACGGTGGCGCTGCGTTGGCAAACGATTCTGGCCGTTGCGCTACGATGGCGTGTCGCTGCGTGCCGCGTGCGTGGGTTCGTCCCTTCTATGGGAACAGCGGGGTCCAGCGCATCGACCAAGGGTCGGTCCGTGATGTGCGTGGGGTTGTTGACTGCATAAGGACGAAGGAAAATGACGTGGAGGCCGGCCGAGAAGCGGCAACGCGCGTGCGCACTGCGCTAGCCAAGGCCGCTCGCGCGGCAAGATATGGCGTGAGCGGGTTGCTTTGCCTGTCGACGGGCATTGGGGGGTGCGCGCGCAACGCAGAACCGGCGGACCTTGCGATCTGGCGAATTGTCGACCAGGGATGCAATATGCAGCAGCAGGCCCAGGTACGATCGCCATCGGCCAACGGCTTGACGTGCGATGCTCGCGATGGCTACGCTGTCCTGAAGGATCGCTGCGGTCCGACACATTTTCTCTTGATACCCACGGCGCGACGCACCGGGGTCGAGAGCCCCGAGCTGCAGACCGCGGGCGAGCCGAACTACTTTGCGATTGCCTGGGAACAGCGCGGTCGTACAGTGAACGCGGTGCCGGCGGACGCGGACGTGGGTTTGGCGATTAATTCGCGCTATGGAAGGTCACAATCGCAGTTGCACATCCATATCGACCGCCTGCGCCCGCAGGTGCGCGCAGCGCTGCAAAGTCTGAAGCTGGCATTGGGCGCGCAAACGTACCTGGAGCTCATGGGGCACCAGTATCGGGTCGACCATCTGGAGTCGCTGGCGAACAGTCCGTTTGCCCAGGCGGCGCGCGAATGGGATGCGCGCACGGTCGATGAGCGCGCACGCCTGACGCTGGCAGTGGCCAGCGACGGCGCCAGCGGTTTTTTCCTTTTGAGCGACCGCGCGGACTTGGCGGCGCTCGATCGCGGTCACGCAGAGGAGCTGCTGCAGCCGCGCTCTTGCAACTAGCACCTGGCGGGCACAGGCGAAGACCGTGGAAGCCTTCGGAAGACAAGATAGCATTGGCGCGCATGCTGCGCTCGTGCTGTTCTCGGGAGGACAGGATTCGACAACCTGTCTGGCCTGGGCGCTGTCGCAGTACCGGCTTGTGGAGACCGTGGGGTTTGACTACGGCCAGCGACATCGCGTCGAATTAACGCAGCGGCGCATCGTGCGCGAGCAGCTTGCGCTGGGTTTTCCCGAATGGCGGTCCCGGCTGGGGCCCGATCACACTTTGGACATATCGGTACTTGGCAGCATCAGCGAGTCGGCACTGACGCACGAGCGCGCCATCGAGCTGCAGGATGGCGGCCTGCCCAACACCTTTGTTCCCGGGCGCAATCTCGTATTTTTGACGCTCGCCGCGGCCCTGGCCTACCGGCGGTCGATTCGCATCCTCGTGGGCGGAATGTGTCAGACCGACTTTTCCGGTTATCCCGATTGCCGCGATGCGACCATCAGGGCCCAGCAGTCGGCATTGAGCCTGGGCTTGAACCAAGAAGTGCTGATCGAGACCCCATTGATGTGGAGCGACAAGGCGCAGATCTGGGCGATGGCCCAGGCTCTGGGCGGGACGGCCTTGGTCGATATGATCGTCGAGCACACGCACACCTGTTATTTGGGTCAGCGCGAGCAGCGCCATGCATGGGGATATGGCTGCGGACAGTGCCCCGCCTGTCAGTTACGCAGCGCTGGCTGGCGACGCTGGCAGACGAGCCAAGGTGCCCAAGCCCTGTAGCTGTGCCCTCCGACATCCGGCCATAAAGCGTGAAAATGAAAGCCCAAGACCGCAGCTTTCCCGCGACTGCGTTTTGCAACAGCCGGTAAGGTACGCCGATGCCTTGAGCGGGTGTGCGGGCGGTTGCAAAACAAAGAAGCTCGGCCACCGAGCTGCACGCCTTTCATCGTTGTCCGACCCAACACGCTGGCGTGCAATGAAATACGATCACAGTAAGGAACGAAGCGTCGAATTCCTGCGCTTGGCGCTGCCCTTGATGTCGCGCCAAAACGCGCCCCTGCATCCGATTTCCTATGCGCTCTGGTATGAGTATGTCTCGGGGCGCAACACGGCGCTGGTCGAGCAACTGCATAGGTTCACGGCAGACGACTCGCGGCTCACCGATGAGCAGACACAAAAGCTGTACAGTGATTTCGTTGCCGAGCTCGACGATGAAACGGCGCAGCGGATCGGTTCGGAACTGCAGCAGGTCATGCACCGGATCACGCGCAGCACATCGGTAGCGGGCGACGAAGCCGCCGATTTCGGAGCGACCGTAAGCCGCTGGGTCAGCGAATTGGCGCCGCAGACGCGCGCCATGGTCCAGGGCGATACGTTCGAGCAAGTCATGGGGGTAACGCGGCGAATCCAGAGCACGCTCGTCGAGCTCCAAGGCCGCCTGGACGAGAGTCATGCGGAGATCGAGACCCTGCGGGCGGAGGTTGCTCGCGTGCGCGAAGAAGCCTTAAGCGACATGCTCACTGGCTTGTCCAACCGCCGCGCGTTCGACGTTCAATTGGGAAATTTGATCTGCTCGGCGGGCCAGGCCGGCGGCGCGACCAGCGCTCTGAGCCTGATCATCGCCGACATCGACCGCTTTAAGCAGGTCAACGACACCTACGGGCATTTATTTGGCGACAAAGTGTTGCGCTCGGTCGGGCAGATTCTCAAATCCAACACCAAAGGCCGGGACGTCGTGGCGCGTTATGGCGGTGAGGAGTTTGCGGTGCTGTTACCCGAGACGCGACTGCCCGGTGCCATCGCGCTGGCCGAAACGCTACGAAGCGCCGTGGAACGCGGGTGCGTGCGGCGCATTGGGGATGAAAACGTATTGAGCCGTGTAACGATATCGCTTGGCGTGGCCGCGTTTTGCGCTCCGGAAAGCGGCGGTGAGTTTTTGCGGCGGGCCGACGAGGCCCTGTACCGCGCCAAGCGCGAAGGGCGCAACCGCGTGAGCGCCGCCCCAACCGCGCCCCGGGATGCAACGGTCGGTGAACGTGCGCAAATGCAGGCCGAAAACGGACAAACCCGCGAAGCGTAAGAGCGCCGGCGCACGGCGCTCGAAGAAATCGCAAGCTCTTGCCGTCCGCCGCCATCGGCCTTCACGCGGCGCGATACGCGCTTGACGCAACAAAGGCCGCACCGAACGCGAACACATCGGTTGCTCATGCACGGCATTACGAGGGTTCGCGCCGTGTTTATGGTTCCCCGCAAGCCGATCAGCGCCAGGAGTGCCGGCGCGCAAGTCACCCAAAATGTCGACGAACAATGCAAGCGCGCAGCAGAAGTTTCGCGCGTTTGTGCAGCATCGGTTGGCGATAGTTCGCAATGTGATATGAGGATTCAGAATCCGCGCAAATTCCAAGATACTTTTCATTGGACTGTTTGGGGGCGCAGCATTTTTCGATTCGGCGTTCGTTCTGGACAGCACCAATACGAAGGCAAGCCGTTTGGATGAGCGACTGCACTGGTAACCGTCTAGCGTGTCTCGAGGCAAGTTTTACGGACGGAACCAACGCTACAATTTGCACTCGAACGTTTCTGCACCTGCGCGTTCTTGTGGTGCGCAAGCAGCGAAGGGATGCGATGCAAGTAAGTGAGGCGGAGCGTGGAGGGTATGTGCAACGGCTCGTCGCGATTCGATCGTGGATCCGCGAAGTGGCGCAGGACCTTGCGCATGCGGATTTGTCGGTTGAAATCGACGGCGAAGAACCCACATTGATTCGGACAAGTCATACCGTTCGGGTCCGAAGCGCAGCCGGTGAGGAAGCCGTGGTGCTAACCAAAGAAGAGTTCTGGAACGAATTTGATCTTTTCGAACGCAGTGCGGCTCCCAGGTTGCAGGCGGCGCTGAAGCGATTGCAGCCCGAATAGGAAGCT